>ERZ1026901.1925-NODE-1925-length-10575-cov-3.726521_pt1 | contig 10575 bp, 10 predicted proteins | sample MGYA00380179_ERZ1026901 | MGnify/ENA primary metagenome ERZ1026901 (study PRJEB33269, sample SAMEA4719815) | human gut metagenome | biome: human-associated habitat; feature: organic feature; material: feces | place: Cameroon | collected 2013-10 ... | reverse complement strand
GATATCCTCCATCGGGGTCATGTGACCTACTTGCAGGAGGCTGCCCAGTTGGGTGACCACCTCATCATTGGTCTTAATTCCGATGCTTCTGTAGGCCGCCTCAAGGGGCCTACGCGGCCCTTGGTAGCAGAGGCTGACCGGGCTTATCTCTTGAGCGCTCTTGCTTGTGTGGATGGAGTAGTCATCTTTGAAGAAGATACACCAGCCGAGCTTTTAGAAGCCATCCGTCCAAATATCTTGGTCAAGGGGGGCGATTATCAACCTGACCAGGTAATTGGCCGTGATTTTGTTGATTCCGTACAAATTCTATCCTTTAAAGAAGGATATTCGACTACCAATGTGGTAAATAAAATAGCTAACTTAGCTAAGGAGGGTAAATTATGATTATCGTAACAGGTGGGGCCGGTTTTATTGGTTCTAATTTGGTTAAGGCTCTTAACGAACGAGGCCGTAATGACATCATCATCGTGGATGATTTGACAGATGGTCGTAAAGCCCGTAACTTGACCAACTTGGATTTCTTTGATTACATCGATTGCATCGACTTTGACCAAGCTATTGCTGATGGCACCTTTGATTGTGGTCCTATCGATGTTGTTTTCCACAATGGTGCTTGCTCTGATACCATGGAATACAATGGCCGTTATATGATGCATAACAACTATGAAGGGTCCCGCAACCTCTTCCATTATTGCCAAGACCATCGCATTCCTTTCATCTATGCGTCCTCTGCATCCACCTATGGCTATGGCCGCAATGGCTTCCGTGAAGATCCTGAATGCGAAGAGGCCTTGAACCCGTATGCTTACTCCAAGCTCCTCATGGACCGCTATGTGCGCAAGTTTGAAAACCAATTAGAATCCCAAGTGGTAGGCCTTCGTTACTTCAATGTATACGGTCCTAACGAATGCCACAAGGACAAGATGGCCTCTCTCGTTCGCCAAATGTTCTACAAGAACCAAGAAACAGGGGAAATTACCCTCTTTGAGGGGACTGACGGCTATGAAAATGGCGGTCAAACCCGTGACTTTATCTATGTAAAAGACGTGGTTAACGTCAACCTCTTCTTCTGGGAACACCCTGAATTGTCAGGCGTATTTAATTGCGGTACGGGCCATGCTCATACCTTCAACCAATTCATGCAAGCTGTTATTGACTACGCCGGCAAGGGTAAGATTACCTATATCCCATTCCCTGAAGTCTTGAAAGGCAAATACCAATCCTTCACAGAAGCGGATACCACTAAGTTGATGTCCGTAGGCTATGATAAAGGCTTTACCAAGATGGAAGATGCCGTAGCAGAGTACTGTGAATTGTTGGAAAACAATGAAGGCTATATTCGCCGCTAGTAAGTAATAGGTCGGTAAGGCTGAGGGGGCTAGGTAGTAGCCTCCTCCACTTTACGTGTATGAGGAGTTCTATGGATAAGGTCTTATTTCTCGATCGAGATGGTGTCATCAATGTGGACACTGGGTATTTGCACCGCCAGGAAGACTTACACTTTGTAGAGGGCGCCCAAGAGGGCTTGGCCTTAGCTGTTCAGCATGGCTATAAACTTATCGTGGTAACCAACCAAAGTGGGATTGCTCGAGGCTATTACGGAGAAGACGATGTGAATACCTTGCATCGACATATGAATGACATGTTGACCGCTGCTGGAGCGCCTATAGAGGCCTTTTATTATTGCCCCCACCACAAGGAAGGGGTCGTAGCCCAATATGCCATAGATTGTGATTGCCGCAAGCCTAAACCAGGTATGCTTTTGCAGGCTATGAGAGAGCATGCTATTGATTCACAGAAATCATTCTTGATTGGTGACTCACAACGGGATATAGAAGCCGCTCGGGCTGCAGGCATCCGAGGCTACCTCTTTGAGGGAGGTTCTATGCTGGATTTTGTAAGGTCTTGTTTACGAGAAGAAGGAGAGGATGTCTAATGAAGGACTACCAGAATATACTCATCATCAAGATGTCCTCCTTAGGGGATATTATTCATGCCTTGCCAACCCTCTATGCCCTTCGTCAAAACCTTCCTCACGCCAAGATTACCTGGGCTGTACACCCTCAATTTGCCCATATTTTACCGGGCAAGCCTTGGATTGATGAGGTTATATTGGTAGAAAAGAAGGGGCTCAAGTCTCTTTCTTATATACGAAAGCTTTGGAAGGACCTCCATAGTCGTCACTTTGATATGACCTTGGACCTTCAATGCATTGCCAAATCGGCCCTTGTATCCTTCTGTTCTGGAGCTCCTGAAAGGTATGGCTACTGGGAACTGCGGGAAGGGTCCCAATTGGTCAATAAGGCTTTGGTGGGTGACCATAAGTACGATCATGTTATCGAACGCTACTTGGATACGGTAAGGGCCTTAGGTGGTCAGGTTGAAGACCTCGTCTTTCCCCTGTCTAGAAGTCAGGAGGATGCCTTAGCGGTCAAACGCAAGTTAATGGCGCAAGGCCTACCGGAAGCAGCTATTGATAAAGGGGACTATATCGTCATTGCCCCAGGTGCCCGCTGGGCCCTTAAGGAATGGCCTGTTTCTCATTATGCAGAACTCATCAAGCGCTTTTTGGACCAAGGTCAATGGGTAGTTCTTATGGGTTCTCCTGATGACTACCAAAAGTCCCAATCCATTTTGGATCTAGTGGAAAATCCTCGCCTCATTGACTTAACGGGGCATACAAGCCTACCGGAATTGATTGAGTTAATCGGGGCTAGTAAACTTTATATTTCGGCCGATACGGGGCCTCTTCACCTAGCCAATGCTCTTAAGAAACCTCTTATTGCTATGTACGGCACCACATCGCCAGATCGGACTGGCCCCTATGGGGGTAAGCATGTTCATATCATCCAGTCGCCGACCTCTAGGGCGACGGCCAAAGAGCCACTGGTTAAGGATCCGGACTGCATGGGCCATATTTCTGTGGACTCCGTTTGGGAGGCCTATCAAAAGGTAAAGGAGGAGGGGCATGGACCTCAATCATAAACGAATCGTTGTCACCTTTCTCATGCACCTAGGGGATGTCATTTTGACCACCCCTTTCTTGGAAGTTCTCCGCAAGGCAGCGCCGGATAGCCACATCACCTATGTGATGGATGAGAAACTTCAAGATGTCATGAAATACAATCCCTATATTGATGACCTTATTTTGGTAGATAAGAAGGGACGCCATAATTCGATTGCTGGCCTCAATCAAGTGGCCAAGGAAATTAATGCCAAGGGACAACCGGACATTCTCATCAACCTTCATCCCAATGAGCGAACCTCCTACTTGGCTTGGAAGGTAGGCGCTAAGGTAACAACAGGGATGAGCCACTTCCTTTTCCGGCCTTTCATGACTCAATACACCCGCCTTGATCGTAAGACCCGCCATGCAGCGGATATGTATATCAACGTCCTAGAACAACTGGGTGTGACTGACACGGATAACCATGGATTACATATATCGACCTGTCCAGCCTGGGAAGAGGCGGCCAAAACTTTTTATAAGGAACAAGGCCTCCAAGAGGGAGACAAACTAATCGGCTTTAATGTGGGATCAGCGGTCGCAGAAAAACGGTGGCCTAAAGAGCGATTTGGCGCTGTGGCTGACTACTTTGCAGCCAAGGGCTATAAGCCAGTCTTTTTTGGGGGACCTATGGACCAGGACATGGTTCAAGAGGTGGTAAGGCAGATGAAGACCCAACCCATTGTGGCTACCGGTCACTTTTCTATCGGCCAACTGGCAGCAGCGATGAAGGCCTGCTCTCTAATTATTACTAATGACTCAGGCCCTATGCATGTGGCCATCAGCCAGGGGGTGCCAATTGTAGCTCTCTATGGGCCATCTAACCCTATGTTCTATGGTCCCTACAAGGCGAGAGCTATTATCTTGGAATCCATGGATCACTATGAAATTGGTAAATCTATGAAGCAGATTATCAAGGAAGGTCACTATAAGGGGATTTCCGTTATCACCCAAGACCAGGTGATAGAGGCGGCTAATCAACTGTTAGAAGATACAAAATAGACTATGCATTACATCATATTTGACTTGGAATGGAATCAGCCCTATGCCAATGATATTTCCTTTATGAAGCGGGCTAAAATGGCCCTTGCAGGGGAAATTATTCAAATTGGGGCGGTAAAACTGAATCACGAGCTGGAACCCATCGACAAGTTCACTATGATGGTCAAGCCACAATACCTTAAGTATATGCATAAGCATGTGGCTGAGTTGACGGGCATTACCGCGGAAGACCTCAAGCGTGGTGTCCTCTTTCAGGCGGCCTTTCACCATTTCATGACTTGGTGCGGACATGATGCGGTTCTCCTATCCTGGGGGGCGGATGACATGCTCATCCTGCGGGAAAACCTTATGCTTCACAAGATGCAAAAGACCATCTTGCCGGCTTGGTTTGACGCCCAACTGATTTATGCTTATGAAATGCATGGAGACGCCAAACAGGTGTCCGTAGAGGGGGCGCTAGAGGAATTAGGCCTCACCAAGGGCAACCGCAAGGCCCATGATGCCCTCAATGATGCCTACTTTACGGCGGAGATATGCAAGCATATTCCCTTAAAACAGGGCATTGAGCACTATGAAACTATGAAGAAGGGGGCACCCAATCCCTTCCTCTTTCCGCAAAGCCTTAGCTTTTTCGTCTATGATAACTTTGACGATAAGCGGCGGGTTCTTCGGGACCGACGGGTACGCATAGCCCATTGTCCCTACTGTCAGGCTCCTTTAGCACTTCAGAAGAGGGAGCATATGACGGGGGACAAGCATCTGTCTATAGGGACCTGTCCTAAGCACAAGGACTTTGCCGTTCTCTGGAAGGTCGGCCGCTACCAGGCAGGGCGTGGTGATCGTAAGTATTATGTGACCAAGATGCTGACCCATACGACGGAGGAAATCAAGGCCTACTATAAAGAAAAGGCCCGTATCAATGAAGAAAAAGAACGCCGCTATTTAGAACGCAAGGCCTTAGGCCAGAAAGGATAGATTATGGAACGTAAATACGCTTGGCATAATTACACAAAAACAGACCTTAAGAAGGTCAATGACTTAGCCGATGGATATCGTTCTTTCCTAGACAATGGGAAAACTGAACGGGAGTGCATTGTACAAGCTGTAGCAGCAGCCCAAGAAAAAGGCTATAAAAACCTTACAGACTTGGTAAAAAAAGGGACTGCTCTTAAGGCAGGGGACAAGGTGTATTATGTTCACATGGATAAGTCCATTGCCCTCTTTAATATCGGTCGACAAGACATAGAAGAAGGGCTCAACATATTAGGGGCCCACATCGATTCTCCCCGCATTGATGTAAAACAAAACCCCCAATACGAAGATTCCAATCTTCTCTTCTGGGATACCCACTACTATGGGGGCATCAAGAAATACCAATGGGTGGCTATGCCTTTGGCCATTCATGGGGTAGTCGTCAAAAAGGATGGCAGCAAGGTGACCATAGCCATCGGTGAAAAGGATACAGATCCAGTTTTCTGCATTACAGACCTCTTACCTCATCTTGGGCAAGAACAAATGCAAAAGAACGCAGCCAAGGTCATCGAAGGGGAAAACTTGGACCTTCTCATTGGGTCTCAACCTGTGAAAGGAGAACTCAAGGAAGGGGTTACCAAGTTTATCAACCGCATCTTTGAAGAAGACTATAGTTTCGCCGAAGAAGACCTCATGTCTGCTGAATTGGAAATCGTTCCGGCTGGTAAGGCCCGCGAAATGGGCTTTGACCGGTCTATGATTATGGCCTATGGTCAAGATGACCGGGTTTGCGCCTATACCTCCTTGGTGGCTATGCTTGAGGTAGATAAAGTGGACCGCACCACATGTTGTCTCTTGGTAGATAAGGAAGAAATCGGCTCCATGGGGGCTACGGGTATGCAGTCTAAATTCTTTGAAAATGCGCTGGCTGAAGTCTTGGCCTTGTTAGGTAAAGAATCTAATCTGGCTGTACGTCGGACCCTGGAAAATTCTCGCATGCTCTCCTCTGATGTGAGCGCTGGTTATGACCCGCTGTATGCATCTGCCTTTGAAAAGAAAAATGCCTCCTTCCTAGGCATGGGCGTAGTATTTAACAAATTCACTGGTTCTCGCGGTAAGTCTGGATCCAATGACGCTAATGCGGAATATATGGGCTTTATCCGTCGGATTATGGACGACCACAAGGTGACTTTCCAAACGGCTGAGTTGGGCAAGGTTGACCTAGGCGGAGGCGGTACTATTGCCTACATCATGGCCCTCTATGGGATGAATGTCATCGACTGCGGCGTGGCTGTCTTGTCTATGCATGCCCCTTGGGAAGTCACTTCCAAGGCAGATATCTACGAGGCTAAGAAGTGCTACATAGCCTTCTTGCAAGCAGCTGACCAATCTTTATAAGCTGTGCCTAATTGGGTAGAGAAAAGACTATTCTTACAAGGCTTTCTATAAGCTATCCCTTGTAGGGGTCCCTAGTAACTCGTATAATAAAAAGAAGTAACAGTAATAGTGGAGAGGAGTTATATTCGTGAATTGGAAGCGTAATATGATGATGTTAGCCCTCGGCGCCTGCGCTCTTGTAGGTCTGGCGGGCTGTGGTAATGGACCTGGGTCCAATGTGAAACACGTAGGTGTCATTCAATTGGTAGAGCATCCAGCTCTTGATGCGGCTAATAAAGGCTTTGTACAAGGCTTAGCTGATAACGGCTTTAAGGAAGGGGAAACAGTGGAAATCGATCAGCAAAATGCACAGGCTGACCAATCCAACCTCAATTCCATCGCCCAACGTTTTACCTCTGATCGCAAGGACTTGGTGTTAGCGATTGCAACCCCAGCAGCCCAAACCATGGCAAATGCCTCTCATGATATTCCTATTGTAGGGACGGCCATCACCGATTACGTACAAGCTAAGTTGGTAAAAGACAATCAAAAACCTGGTACCAACGTAACAGGCACATCCGATATGAGTCCAGTGGATAAGCAAGTGGACTTGATCTTGGCCATCAAACCAGGGACTAAGAAAATTGGTACCGTTTACTCTTCTTCTGAAGTGAACTCCCAAATTCAAGTGGACAAGATGAAAGCTTATGCCGCTACTAAGGGCGTTGAAGTGGTAGAAGTGACCGTATCCAATGTCAACGATATTCAACAAGCAGCACAAAACCTAGTGGCTCAAGGGGTTGATGCTATCTATACACCAACGGATAACGTGGTAGCATCAGCTATCGGTAACTTGGTAGCCATTACTGACGGAGCCAAGATTCCTGTCTTCCCAGCGGAAGAAAACCAAATGAAGGGTGGCGCTGTCGCGTCCTACACAGTAGACTATGAAAAATTGGGCTACCAAGCAGGCGTCATGGCAGCTAAGATCCTCAAAGGGGAAGCTAAACCAGAAGATATGCCAATTGAAACGCAAAGCGAACTCAAGTTGGTTGTCAATAAGGATAAGTTGGCTCAATTGGGCTTGAGCTTGCCACAAGACTTGCTCACAAAAGCAGTGGACTATAAGTAAGTAGAAAGGGACTTTCACAATGAACTGGAAAAAAGCATTAACAATGGCCTTGGGCGTAACCCTTCTTGCCTCCCTAGTAGCTGGTTGTGGCAATGGTAATACAGGGTCCAATGGGGGCAAACAAAAGGTAGGCGTTATCCAATTGGTGGAACACCCATCTCTTGATGCGGCTAATAAAGGCTTTGTACAAGCTTTGGCAGATAATGGTTACAAGGATGGCGATACAGTCATCATCGACCAACAGAATGCCCAAGCAGACCAATCTAATCTCAACTCCATCTCCCAACGCTTTGTATCAGATAAGGAAGATTTGGTCTTAGCCATCGCTACACCAGCGGCCCAAACTATGGCTAACAATAGCAAGGATATTCCGATTCTTGGGACTGCCATTACAGACTATGTATCCGCCAAGTTGGTGGAATCCAATGAACACCCAGGTCATAATGTAACGGGCACCTCCGATATGGCGCCTACGGAAAAACAAATCGATTTGATTACGCAAATCTTGCCAAACGCTAAGAGAATCGGCATTATTTACTCCTCCTCTGAAGTGAATAGCCAAGTGCAAGCGGACATCGTAAAAAAATATGCGGCCTCTAAGGGCATCGAGGTTGTAGAAGCGACTGTTTCTAACGTCAACGACATCCAACAAGCGGCCTCTAACTTGACTACACAAGGGGTACAAGCCATCTATGTGCCAACTGACAATGTGATTGCATCCGCTATGAGCAACTTGATCAATGTAACTGATGCTGCTAAGATTCCTGTATTCCCTGCCTTCGATGCGATCAAAGAAGGGGGCTTGGCAACCTATTCTGTGGATTACTACCAATTGGGTTACCAAACAGGCTTGATGGCTGTTAAAGTCCTTAAAGGGGAAGCCAAACCAGCTGATATGCCAATTGAAACACAAAAGGAATTCAAATTGACACTTAACAAGGACCAAGCAGCTAAATTGGGTATTACCATCCCACAAGCTGTTCTTGATCAAGCACAATAATCTGAAATAGGGAGGAGGTCTCCTCCCATTTCTACTAGGAGGATGTAATGACTGATTTAATTATTGGCACCATAGGCCAGGGTCTCTTGTGGTCCCTTCTGGCCGTCGGTGTGTTCTTGACCTTCCGCGTCTTAGACATTGCGGATTTGACGGTAGAAGGGTCATTCCCAATGGGGGCGGCCATTTCTGCCATTCTTTTGATTAACGGATTCAACCCTATTGTCTCCATCTTGGGCGCTGCTGTGGGCGGTATGATTGCCGGTGCGGTAACCGGATGGATTCATACCAAACTCAAGATTCCTGCTCTTTTGGCGGGGATTTTGACCATGATTGCCCTCTATTCTATCAACCTTCATATCATGGGTAAGGCCAATGTGCCTCTCCTCCGCGTGGATACGATCTACACCATGTTGGGCCAAGTCTTGCCATTGGACCGAACTTTAATGTTGGCCATTGTAGGCCTTATCGTAGCTGTGGTAACCTGCCTTGTTCTCTTCTGGTTCTTCGGCACTGAAATCGGGGCAGCCTTGCGGGCCACAGGTGTTAATCCACAAATGATTCGGGCTCAAGGGGTTAATACGGATACAATGATCGTTCTTGGTCTCCTCTTGTCCAATGGCTTCGTTGCCGTATCTGGTGCCTTAATTGCCCAAGGTAACGGCTATGCCGACGTCGGCATGGGGATTGGTACCATCGTTATCGGTTTGGCTTCCGTTATCATCGGGGAAGTTATCTTCGGTACTAAGTCTTTCGTACGCAGCCTAATAGCTGTCGTTTTGGGATCTATCGTATACCGGATTGTTATCGCTATCGTTCTTTACATCGGTATGCCACCAAATGACCTTAAACTCTTCACTGCTGTTCTCGTTGCCATCGCACTTTCCTTGCCAACATTGAAAGCTAAATGGTTGGCTCGTCGTTAGGAGGTTTCATATGTTAGAAGTAAATAACTTGGTAAAGACCTTCTTTAAAGGTACAGTCAATGAAAAAACAGCCCTTAGAGGCATTGACCTCAAGTTGGAAGAAGGGGACTTCTGTACCATCATCGGTGGTAATGGTGCCGGTAAATCTACCTTGCTCAACTCCATTGCTGGCGTATTCCCAGTGGATGAGGGGACTATCAAAATCGGCGATGTGGATGTAACTAGCATGGCTTAACACAAGCGGGCTAAGTATATAGGCCGTGTCTTCCAAGACCCTATGGTGGGGACAGCTGGTAATATGCAGATTGAGGAAAACCTCATCCTCGCTATGCGCCGTGGTAAGAAGATGGGCCTCAAATGGGCTTTTAAACCGGAAGAACGAGACTTCTTTAAACAACGGCTATCCCTCTTGGGATTAGGGCTAGAAGACCGCTTAACGGCTCGTATGGGCCTTCTCTCTGGTGGTCAACGGCAGTCCATCACCTTATTGATGGCCACTATGATAAAGCCAGAGCTCCTTCTCTTGGACGAACATACAGCAGCCTTGGATCCTCGGACTGCAGAAAATGTACTCCAATTGACCGATAAGTTGGTTAAGGAACACAATATTACCACCCTTATGATTACCCATAACATGCGCGATGCCTTGCGCTTTGGTAACCGTTTAATCATGATGGATGCCGGTAAGATTATCTATGACGTGCGGGATGAAGAAAAGGCTAAGCTTACCGTGGCGGACCTCTTGGAACGCTTTGAAATGTCTGAAGGTGGCTTGTCTGACCGCATGGCCTTGTCTAATTAAGGACATAAAAGTAAGGAAAAGGGAAGATCCTATTTACAGGACCTTCCTTTTTTTGTATACTAAGAGAGGTCATTTGACCAAACGTAGACTAAGTTTTCGACACTCCGACGGTTACTTAAGTCTAACGAGATTCGTTTTATAGGAGGACAACATCATGTTGACTACAGAAGCAAAATTGAACATTATCAAAGAATACGCTACTCACGAAGGTGACACTGGTTCCGCTGAAGTACAAGTAGCAATCTTGACTGCACGTATTACATACTTGACAGAACATTTGAAAGAACACAAAAAAGATCATCACTCCCGTCGTGGTCTTTTGAAATTGGTTGGTCAACGCCGTAACATGCTTGACTACCT
>ERZ1026901.1921-NODE-1921-length-10610-cov-37.123733_pt1 | contig 10610 bp, 9 predicted proteins | sample MGYA00380179_ERZ1026901 | MGnify/ENA primary metagenome ERZ1026901 (study PRJEB33269, sample SAMEA4719815) | human gut metagenome | biome: human-associated habitat; feature: organic feature; material: feces | place: Cameroon | collected 2013-10 ... | reverse complement strand
CGATGGTTGTCTGCATCTCGGCATCCTTATCAAGGCTAGTAACTGTCGCAGGCTTAATAGGCATTCGCTCAGTCCACTTAGGTCTGCCAGGCTCATCGAGAACTGTCTCGATTACCTTGCTGTCTACCTCGACCTCTGGTAGGTTTGGCTCGCTCTCCTCAACAGGGTTCTTGACATCAATTATTACGATTGCTCTGCCGTTTTTCTTTACTCCATCTACTGAGAACTCGAGAACCGCTCTTGCCGTTCCCTTCTTGCTGAGGTCAGGCTTCTGCTTTATGCTCACCTTTACTGAACCATCCGCAGGGATGTTACTGAATAGAGCTTTATAGTCATCGAGTGTCGGTTCTTTGCCGTCTACAACGAGAGGCTTTGAGTTATGTCTCTGTGGTGTAAACGCTGTTCCGCCATCTTCATCATCGTCTGCGATTCCGTCGCGGTCTTTATCTCTGTAAATCCAGTACTTATATTTTCTTACCAGCATCACCCCGTTCTTCTTTGCCTTGAACTTCAGAGTTACGGTCTTAAACATACCATTGTCTCCATCCCAGTTGTCGTCTTCTACAACCGGTGTTCCGGTTATGGTTCTGCCATCAAATTTTAGTCCCTTTGGAAGTCCTTCGATGGTTGTCTGCATCTCGGCATCCTTATCAAGGCTAGTAACTGTCGCAGGCTTGATAGGCATTCGCTCAGTCCACTTAGGTCTGCCAGGCTCGTCAAGAACCGTCTCGATTACCTTGCTGTCTACCTCGACCTCTGGTAGGTTCGGCTCTTCGGTTGAACCGCCATTACCTCCACTACCATCATCACCTACAAGCTCCTTATCTGCTTCCGTACCGGAAAGCTGGAATGTCACAAAAATTGTATATGGAGCATTAGGATTTTCATCCTTTATCACGGTGTATTTCACCTTTCTATTAACAGGTTTCTTATCAGTAGTATATTCGTAGCGATGCCCTTCCTTAGAAACCAGGCGGATCTTAACATTTTCGAACTCGAAAGATGTCGGTGCGTCAACAACCTGCTGGTCATCTATCTTACGATCATCTGCGAAATCTCTCTTAACGTCACTTACCTTATACCACTTCGAACCATCCTTGCTGTACTGGAGTCCAACAATATAGTCTTTGCTATAGCGTCCAACTAAAATTCTGAAATTGTCGTATGAAAGAGATTCCTTGTGAACTACCCTTGCCTTGATTACCTTCTTATCGCCGTAAGCCTTGAGGTCGCTGCCGTTTTCGATTGCATTACCAGCCTCATCAGTAATGCTGAGTCCGTTCTCCGCAAAATCCTTCCATCCAACTTCTTTAATCGAACCGTCGTTTTTAACAAGCTTAATCTTTAGTTCAGAGAAGTCAACTACATCACCTTTATTAACTTCTATAGTCTTGACCTTTGGTTCAATGATCGATATTTCTTTTACATCAGAATTCATCTTAAAATCATTTGCAGACTTATTGGTTGCTTCCTTTGTAGCAGCAGAAATACCGCTAGCACTAACTGTAGCTCCAGTTACGCTATCAAACATCTTCTTGCCTTCGTAGCGATCACCCATGTAAGCCTTTACAGTTCTCGACATTAGCGTGAGGTCAGACTCTGTGTTCTTTCCAGATAGTCCATTGAGCATGCTTACATATTTATCTCCAAAGAGCTCCTTAACCTTCGCCTTTGGATCTCTGCTTTTTCTGATAGCTTCGAAATACTCACGGTAAAGTCCCATCTTAGCTATATTCCAACGTCCTTCCTTACCCTGTAGGAAAGGTAGAACGTTCTCAGCTTTACTTCTAAATGGTCCCATATCATCACGATATTCATCACCTACTCCAACTCTCAGGCTTGAGATTTCGCCATTCTTTACGGTCACGTAAGTCTTGATTCCACCCGGATTTAGGTACCCTATACCTATACCAGTGTACTCACCGTCCTTAAGCTTATCCCCCGGATAGTGCTTGCGAAGAGCTGCATCAACGTATGACGGCTCTCCAGTCTCCGGCTTCACTAAAGGGGGGTTGTTACCCGTGCCTGGTGTATTGTTGTTATTATTGTTAGGCTTGTTAGGCTTGTTCGTATTGCTGTTCGTGTTTGTTATGTTCGTCTTACCAGCATTAGCAAGCGCATTTCTTACAGCGTCGATAATTCCACGGCTAGAATAAGTAGCGCCGGAAACTGTATCTACGCTCTTACCCGGCTTACCTAGCAGTCTACCGATTACAGCCTTTGCGCGGTTAAAGTATGGTGCATCATCGCTGTGTGACAGTATTTCAACATTTGTAATATTGCCGCCGGAAACTGTTACGCGAACACGTATCGGTCCGTTGAAGCCCTGACCTGACCCTGTGTAAACCCCATCATTTAAATTAACATTTCCTATATCTTTCTTAACTGTAGACGTTTGAGCCTGCTGCTTAGAACCTGCTTTCCGTAGTGCATCTGTAACTGCCTTTTTGATTTGAGCCTGCTGCTTAGAACCTGCTTTCCGTAGTGCGTCTGCAACTGCCTTTTTGATTGCATTCGAAGAAATAGTCGCACCCGATACAGAATCGACATTTACATTGCCACTGTTCAAAATCTTACCTATGACAGCGGATGCTCTGCTGAAATATTCCGGTGTTTCTGTGTGAGATACAACTTTGATATCTGTCAGTTTTCCACCCTTAATGGTGATGCGGACAGTAAGAGGTCCACCATAGCCGGTAGCAGTAGCCTCGTATTCTCCATCCTTAAGGTTATCTGTGGAAACTCCAGAACCTGACTCTGTGGAAACTCCATCATTTAGATTAGCATTTCTTGTATCTTTCTTAACTGTAGACATTTTAGCCTTCTGCTTAGAACCTGCTTTCCGTAGTGCGTCTGCAACTGCCTTTTTGATTGCATTCGAAGAAATAGTCGCACCCGATACAGAATCGACATTTACATTGCCACTGTTCAAAATCTTACCTATGACAGCGGATGCTCTGCTGAAATATTCCGGTGTTTCTGTGTGAGATACAACTTTGATATCTGTCAGTTTTCCACCCTTAATGGTGATGCGGACAGTAAGAGGTCCACCATAACCGGTAGCGGTACCCTCGTATTCTCCATCCTTAAGGCTATCTGTGGAAACTTCAGAACCAATTGCCTGAGATTCCTTTACAGCCTTCTCTGTAGCAGCGTTGTTCTTCTGTATGACTGTAACAGCTGAATATGCCATAGCAACCGTAACGGTCACCGCCACACAAAAGGACAACACTCCCTTGATACTTGTTGTTTTCATCTTTCCCTCCTTTGAATAGTAATGATTTCTCGGAATCTTCAACCCAGTAAATCAAGGCTTTCTGATTCCTTTTTATTAAAATCCCCCACTTTTTTGTCAAAAACACTTGACAAATCGCTCAAAATTTGCAGCGAAGCCGATTGAATATATTTTATTTTATCGACTGGAGGGCGATTTTTATGTTACCTATTAATTGTGGCAGTCATGCTGACTACCAAAACTTTGTTGTTACTAATCTTCGTAAATATTATCCTAATCCAAATACTCTTGCTCGTTCCACCTGGGATATCATTGAGTGGTTTTGGAATCTCGATTTATCTTTTACCGATACTTTTATGGCTGATAAATATTCAAAATTCGGTCCAGCCCCACGAACTCCTTCCTGCATGCAGCGTTCTTACCTTCTTTCCATTGATTTTAAAGTTACTTCATTAACGGAGTGGGCTGTTCAGCTTAAAATGAATCCACTTTATGCTATCCTTAGTGGATTTGAAGTAGGTAACACTCCTGGTGTTGGTACTTTTTATGATTTTTTAAACCGCTTATGGGACTCTGATGATGGCTGTATCTCCTGTACATGCGAAAACCCTTGTTCAAATGCTAAATACGGACGTACAATCCATCTGGTTCTGAAAGATAATCCGAGATTGTTTAATAATCCGCCAAGAAGCAGTAAGAAATGGAAGTTAAAATACAACGCAAGAACTTCTGCTGAACGCTCTAACAAGCGTGAGAAATTAACTAAATGTTATTGCATCCGTTGTCTTTGTCTCTTTCGTCTGTGCCTGAGCTTCATAAACCGGTGCCTGATAGCCGCTTAATGACACCCCGATACAGGCTGCGACTACAATCGCCGAGGCGGCCGGTGCACCCTGTTTTATTTTTTTGATTACTTTTTCTTTATCCATGTCTTCCCCCTCTACTTTTTCATTACATTTACCTTATAATCCGATTGAAAATCATCTGCAATTCCTTCTGATACATATAATTGATCGTCATCCGTAAGCAGGATCACATCAAATTTATCACTATACTTCTTCCAGAATTTCTCTGCTTTTTCTTTTCCCATGATAAAAAGCGAAGTAGATAACCCATCCGCAAGTGTTCCGTCATCACTTATGATCGTCACCGAAGTCAGTCCGTTCTCTGCCGGATAGCCGGTAGACGGATCAATAATATGGTGATAGTTCTTCCCATTTTTTTCAAAGTATCTCTCATATCCGCCCGATGTGATGACTGCCTTGTCCTTTGCCTGCAGAATTCCAAGATAATTTCCGTCTTCATCCGGACTTTCTACCGCAACTTTCCATGCGCTTCCATCCGGTTTTGCGCCAAGAAGCTGTACATTTCCTCCAAGGCTTACCAGACCGCTCGTCACACCGCACTTTTTATAAATCTGCATAATCCTTGAAGATGTATATCCCTTTGCAATGCCTCCGAAATCAATTTTCACATTCTGGGGCAGCGTGATTTTTTTTGTCTTTTTGTCGTATTGGATCTTCGATGCGTCTACGTTTTTCAGTAACGCATGCAGTTCATCCTCCGCAGGGATCCGGTAATTCTCCGTTGTAAATCCCCATGCATCCATTACCGGATAGATGGATATGTCAAATACTCCTTTTGTCTGTTTATATATTTTTTCAGAGCGTTCATACAAGTACGCCGTGTCGTCCGAAACAACCGCTTCCCCGTTTTGATTTAATTTGTACACTTCACTGTTTTCATTTCCGGTAGACAGCATTTCGTCCAGCCGTTTGATCTCTGTCTCGGCTTTCTCTACTGCTTCAGATGCATGCTCTCCATAAGCTGTTACCGTCATATACGTATCCATCGCAAATATATCGCGACTCTGCTTTTCTTCACTGGATTTTTCGGAATTTTCACTTTTTGAATCCGCTTTTTTATCTGTCTGCGTTTGTGTTTGCTTAGCAGATGCCGTACTGTTTCCACAGCCTATGGTACCCATCGACACTGCCGCACATAAAATGGCTATTGCAATCTTTTTTTTCATTCTTTATCCTTTACATCTATAGTTGGCTTCGTCTACTAACAGTTAGATTGTATTATTTCTAGTTTCATTCTTCTAACTCAATTAATGTACCATATGTTTATTTCTGCTTCAATTCTTTTTTGTATATTGATATTTGTTATCATTTATTTTCACTGTTGATTTTTTCAAAATAGCGCAAAAAAATCTGTAGAACTATTACGCTACCCAAAAGCGTAAGAGTTTTACAGATTTTTATTACTACCTATTCTCTACATACTGGAAGTTATAACAGTCCTTCTGCTTTTGCCCGAATCGCATAAAACTCTTGGAATGTATCTGATTCTTCCATTATTGTTTTTTCCATGATTTTTAATCTCCGTTTACCAACTCGCCTATCCAATACAGCAAATATTTTTACGATTAAATTTTCACTTTTAAGACTCATTTCAATATCTTGATTATCAAACTCTGCAAATGCATTATAAAAACAGCGTTGGTCAAAAATACCCAATTTTATAGCTGTATCGTCCATATACGCATTTTCTACTTTCATGCGTTTCTCATATTTTTCGTCTTGGGGAAACATGTCTGCTTTTGCCCAATTGTTCCAATAGCATCCCTTGATGATTTCTTTTCCATCATATCTTATCGCCGCCCGTCCCTCATGGTCAGGACTCCTGCTATATGATGTTGCATAATACTGAATATGACCTTGCAGACTTTGAGCCAGATATTCCGTTTCCAACTTTTTTCTTATACCACTCCATGTTGCCATTCATTGTTCTCCTCAACTCCCGATTTTCTTAATTCTGCAAACTTTAATTTATCTTACCGCCAATCACTTTCCGCTTCATTCAGTTTTTTTACCAATGTATCCTTAAGAACAATAAAAGCCGGAATAAAGCTGTCCCGTATCAGCATAATCATTTCATCAACTTCATCCTCATTATATATATAAACAGAAGTATTGCGTTTTTTTAACATGAGCAGCCATACTTCAGAGTCATTGATAAAGCCTATTTTATAACCAAGCTGAAGAATTTCACGGGGAGAACCGGTAACCGCTCCTTCTACACTATGCATTCTCATAATTTCCTGTAACGCTTTCCATGCAAGTTCAAAAGTAAGATTAAATTGTCCAATAATCCCTGTTCGGTATATGTCATTTGTTTCTGCCAGTTTAAAATCTGCACCTGACAATATAGCCAGACAGTTTGTAAAGTTATCAAGCTTTTTCATAAATTATGACACCATCCTTTTCTATTTCCTGTTTTAATTCATCTGAAATTAATTCATCTGCCTGTACAATATCAAACATCAGGAGAGAATGTGTCTTCTCTTTAACATCTCAATAAAAATGATCAAAATCTCCACCATATACAGCAATATCAATATCGCTTCTTTCTGTATTTGTGCCTCGTGCACGAGAACCAAACAATATGAGCTTTCCAATAGAATATTTTTGTGCAAAGAAATAAAGTTCCCTTAATACCCGATCCGGTAAATTGTATTTCATATTCAGCGCTGCCCCCTTGGTATAAAATAACTATCTATGATATTTTCAGCATAGCATATTTTTACTTAATTAACAAGTATTCAGAAGTATACAAGTCAGCTACAAATTAACTATCGCTATAAGGCGGAGTATCTTTTCAACAAACTGAAATTTTATAACCTATCAATCCCAATATAATATTATCATATGGTCTATCTTCTTGCGGTCAGTCAGCTCTATAATATGAGGATTATTCTCTTCCTGAGCTATAAGCCATACTTTATAGTTTCCACATTCATTACTATCTCCAACAAAAGAAATATTACTTGGTTCAGCAACACCACTTTTTTCAATATATCTCTCTATTTGGGAAATAGGTAAAACTGTGTCAATCCAAAGAGCATCGGCGTATGTTGATTTTTCTCCTTTACTATTTGTGATTTCATAGCCATAAGTAGATACATAAATTACACTATCTGAGTCAGCAGACTTAATCTGTGCTACAAAGTTTTGTAAAGGATTAATATCTTCTTCGTCTAAACAAAAACTATTATAATCCTTACTTTTTTTATCAAAGTAATTATCAAATCCCATCAGAACATCATCATTCAAATCAAATTTTCTTGAATTAAAAACTATTTCTAATATGCCCATATTTTATTCCTCAAATTCCTATTTACATAACCGATTTTCTATTATAATTTGTTACATCACTGCCAATTTTTTCGTATAATTCTCTAACACTAATCTGCTTATTCCGAATTGCTTTTAATTCATTATCAGTTACTCCAATAAGCTCAACAAAACTTACTCTTCCATTTGGCGTATTTATTTCATGAAATTTATCATCCGGTACTGTAATAAATCCAGTTATATTGGATTTTCCACTACAATCAATCCCCTCTGTCTGACCAGTGTATAAGTATTCATAATTATTAAAAATTTCACCTTTGGTAAAAGTAATTCTCGCAATGGATTGTAAAATTCCACATATACATTTTATTTCATTTTCTTCATTTTCATAATTATCTTTTTTTAGCTTAAAGGTAAATTCCATTCCGTAGCCACTTACATCCTTTATATCAGATTCTTTTTCATATAATTCTGATAATCCATAAGTTATAAAATGCCAATAATCGCCACCATCATAAACGCTTATACCACGAAGAGGATCATTACCTCCCAATTCCCAACTTATTAAAGTGCCATAATGTTTGGGATTCTTTTGATCTGGATATATCTCATCACACAATTCAGTTATAGCATCCCATCCGTTTGCTTTCTTATCATTGTTTTCATTCTTTACTACCCAGTCACTATCCACCTTATCTCTTGTTGCACAATATCCACACGGCATCTCTGCCACTTTTCCAATTGAAGTATCTAAGTCAAACACTTCTCCTAATGCAACTACTTTCGCATCTTCCATTCCATGTGATCCACCACATAAGAACTGCCACATACCATCATCCCCATCGTGTGATACAAATAGAATCGGCTTTTCTCCATTCAAAATATGATTACAAATAATACATGCCGTATCGCGTGTCTCCGCAAATGGGAACTTATTATTACCCCGAATTTTCCCCTGTAGCAGTTGTTTCAAATTCATTATTTTTTTCCTCCCACAACTTTCGATTTTCTTTTCCCGATACTTTCAAAATAAGTTGATGCAAATTCCACCACATCAACTTATTTTATCACTTCACATTTTCTATTTTTCCAAAACCTCTATTGCACATTCATGCTTCTTAGTTTTCTTATTATAATTGATACCAGCCAACAACATTTTCCCCTGATATTCTTTCAATGCACTTACATAATTCTTTTCTCTGATTTGTTTCAAAGCACCAACTGTGCTCTTGTCCCATTTCAGTTCAATTATTACTGCAGGTTTATCCAAATGTTCCTTTCTCGGAATCATACATATATCTGCAAATCCTTTTCCCGACGGCATCTCACGCACTATCGTATAATATTCCCGTGCAAAATAAAATGCCAGATTGATCGTACAACTAAGCGAATTTTCATCATTATATTGAAGAATTGAAATTTCATCATGTGCTTTTTCAATTCCGGCTGCAACAGCCTCTTCATCTAATGCCCACAACGCTTCCAGTAATTTACGGGAAGATTCTAACGAATCCGTCACTCCCTTCCAGCTCATCGTACTGATTGCATTGACATATTCCTGCGATACCTCTTTATTCGGAATCCCCACCGTTCCATCTGTAACATTGTAAGTCAGATATCCCAGATGTACCAGTAATGTTAATACATCATCTTTGCTTGCAAATGTAGTCATATCATTGCTGAATGTTCCGATATTAATCGCTACAGACTCACCAGCAAGCATTCGAACCACGGAATCTTTTAATCCATCCATATCCATCTGAATATAAATTTTTAACGCCTCATATGTTTCTGTCTGATTCCAATAGGTTCCAAATCTATGACGTAACATAGCTTCTACAACTGATTTCGGACTGTACATGGAATAGCATTCTTCTTTTTCTTTCTGATGCACAATCAGGTGATACCCATCATACCAAACCTTAGCTTCCTCAAAACTCATTCCATACTTTTCACAAAGTTCAAATACTTCCTGCTCTGTAAAGCCAAAATACTCCGCAAGATTGCCAGGATCTGTCATGGAATACTCTGCAAACATATTCAGCGCCGAATGCGAACCATATTTCTTAACTGGCAGGATACCTGTCATATACGCCATTGCAACATAATCTTTATCCTTAAGCCATGCACGTAAAAAATCCAGGTATTTTCTTTGGGCTTCTTTATCTTGCTTATATTCCCTAAACAGACAATCCCACTCGTCGATTAAGATTACAAAAGGACATTTCGTATAAGAAAATACATCTTTCATCACCTGAATCAGATTCTTTTCATCTCTGAAACGCACTTCCGGATATACTTCCTCAAAATCTGAAACAAGATAATTTTTAAGCATTCCAAGCATTTCTTCCATTGTTCCTGACATACTTAAAAATTCCTGCATATTAATTTTTATCACATCGTATTGATTCAGATTCTCTTTATATGAGCTGTCCTTGCTGATTGCAAGATTCTGAAATAATTCTTCTGTATTTTCACTTCGGTCATAATATGCTGCAAGCATATTTGCTGCCATTGACTTTCCAAATCTTCTCGGACGACTCACACAGATATACTTCTGCTCTGTACAAAGTGCTTCATTGGTTTTTGCAATCAATTTGCTTTTGTCTATATATATTTTAGAGCGAAGGCTTCCTCTAAACGAAAAATTTCCCGGATTCAGATAACTGCCCATGTAAATTCCTCCCGTCAAAGTTCTATAAGATATATTATACTTGATTCCTTTAACAATCACAAGAATAGGATATTTCTATATTTTCCCCCAAAAGGCATATAGATTCATCAAATCTATACCCTTTATATAGCAAATATTTTTCAATTCCCCAAACATGAATTTATCTTTTCTTATATGTCACCACAATTCCAACCACCGAAGTCAAAAAAACAATCGGTGCGAGTCTTACAAACAAGAATTCAAACCCATGCAGTATTGTTCCTGCCACTGCCAACTCAGGATCATTGTAATTCCAATCCAAATAAAAACTATTCGTAGATGCAAGTGCGATAAATATTACCACTATAACCGCACACAATGAAATAAGAATCCATCGAATCGTTTTTACCTTTGTTATACTTCTTTTTGCAAGCTGCAAATTAATAACTTCCAATTTTTCAGAAAGAATCTTTAAATCATCGGTAGTCGGTTCTGCTACAGGTTCTCCAAGTAATTCACTTACAGTAGTATCCAGTTCATTCGCCAAAATAATCAGCATACTGGAATCTGGAACTGACAAACC
>ERZ1026901.1920-NODE-1920-length-10621-cov-8.838728_pt1 | contig 10621 bp, 9 predicted proteins | sample MGYA00380179_ERZ1026901 | MGnify/ENA primary metagenome ERZ1026901 (study PRJEB33269, sample SAMEA4719815) | human gut metagenome | biome: human-associated habitat; feature: organic feature; material: feces | place: Cameroon | collected 2013-10 ... | reverse complement strand
GTTCTTCTGGCTAACTCCGGTTTTTCTAAACCGGCAAAATCAAGTTCATTATCTCATCAGCTTCCGCTGACAGAATTGACTATGGGTTGTGTGTTTTCTCTTACGCTATTCTATTTTCAAAGTTCACAGCACTTCCGCAGTGCAAGGATTATTTTAGCAAAGGTACCCCATCTTGTCAAGCATAATTTTCAACTTTTTTCAAACTTTTTTCAAAAAATCCAAAAAAAGCGAAAGAACCCCGAAAAATCAAGGTTCTCCCGCTTCACGCTTTCTGCTTTTATTTATCCAAAACAATCTTTTTAAATACCTCACCGATGTTTTCCGCAATCACCAGCGCCGCCTTATTGTCATAGGGCGTTGCAGATTTATTGATGAGCACCAGCTTATTTCCTCTGTAATAATTCAGCAAGCCTGCCGCAGGGTAGACATTCAGACTTGTGCCGCCGACAATCAGCACATCCGCCTTACTGATGTAATCCACAGATTTATAAATCGTTTCCTGATCCAGCCCTTCTTCATACAGCACCACATCCGGGCGCACGATACCGCCGCAGGCATCACAGCGCGTAATACCGTCATTTGCCGTCACATAATCCAGATCGAACTGCTTGCCGCATTTCACGCAGTAATTTCGATACAGCGTCCCATGCAGCTCCAGTACATTCTTACTGCCTGCTTTCTGGTGCAAGTCATCAATATTCTGCGTGATAACCGCCTTCAGCTTCCCCATTTCTTCCAGTCTCGCTAATGCCTTATGGCAGTCGTTAGGCTTTGCATCCGGGTAAAGCAGTGTTTTCTTATAATATTTGAAGAAAACCTCCGGATTCTGTTCAAAAAATGTGTGGCTCAGAATCACCTCAGGACGCACGCCATATTCATTGATGGCATGAAAAATACCGTTTTCGCTGCGGAAATCGGGAATCCCACTTTCTGTCGAAACGCCGGCACCGCCGAAGAAAACAATATTGTCGCTCTCATCTATCCATTTTTTCAACTGCTTCTGTTTTTCATCCATAGAAATTCCTCCGTTCTGTTAGCAAAAAAATATCCTCTCTCCTATTATACCTCGTCTGCCGCTTCCTGCAATTCTGTTTTTTCATATCGCACCACAGTATCCAAAATTCTATGTCCTTCCACGCGTTCCACCTGAATCTGCATGCCATCCGTTTCCAACGCAAATGTTGTCCCATCCTCCGGAATATGCCCCAACACGCCGAAGATATATCCGCCAAGGGTGTCATATTCCTTCACCGGCAAAGAAATCCCAAGTGTCTCAGCCACATCATCCAGAGAAGTACTGCCTTTCATTCTATATGTGTGTATTCCAAGCTGTTCAATTTCCTTTTCATCCGTATAAATATCCCCTACCAGCAGCTTCAGCAAATCATGCAGGGTAATCACGCCGCTCACCCCGCCATATTCATCCAGTACCACAGCAAACAGCTTTTCCTCCTGCTTCATATTCCGAAACAGAACATCCGCTTTCATAATCTCAGGTACAAAATAAGGCTTCTCTACCGCCTGCGCCATCACAGCTTCTCTATTCTTCTCCATCAGGCGAAAATATACCTTTGTATTCAGCACACCAATAATATTATCTGTATTCTCTTTGTAAATGGGATAATATGTATAGCCGCTTCGCAGAATTGTTTCCTGCCATTCCGCATCCGATTCCTCCAAGCCCAGCACAGTCATATCTACACGATGTGTGCAGATCTCCTCTACAGAAATATCATCAAAGGCAAATACATTCCGAATCCACCGTGTTTCCTCCGCATCAATCGTCCCTTTTTCCTCTCCTGCCTCCAGCATCATATAGATTTCCTCTTCGGAAACCTCCTCCTTCTCATCTGTCGGGTCAATTCCAAAGAGCTTCAGCACACCGTTGGTAGAAATCGTAAGAAGGGCCACTAGCGGTGCAAACAGGCGGGAAACACCTGTCAGCATGCCACTCATGCCCAATGCCAATCCTTCTGCCTTTTTCATCGCAACTCGTTTTGGTACCAGCTCCCCAAAAACCAGATTGAAATATGCCAATATCAGCGTAATCAGAAAAACAGAAAATGATTTTAAAATGCGTTCCGGAGCATCGATACCCGCTTTCTGTATCACCTGCACCAGCGTACCGGCAAAATTTTCCGCCGCAAACGCAGAGCCAAGCAGCCCTGCCAATGTAATTGCCACCTGTATTGTTGATAAAAATTTTGTCGGCTGTGCAGTCAGTGCCGCTAAACGCTTTGCCCGCACATCCCCGTCTCTCGCCATTCGTTCCAATTTGGTATCATTCATAGAAATAACCGCAATCTCCGCACTTGCAAAAACGGCGTTCAAACCAATCAGAATCACTTGCAGTAAAATAGCTTCCATAATATTCCATTCTCCTTTGCTTCTATCTGTCTACGTCCGAAAAAATCAAAAAAGGCATACTCTGCCTCCAAAAAAGCAAAGTACACCCTTTCTCTATTTCTCAACGACATATTCTGTTGCAGCAAAGCAAGTTCGATCCTCATCCGCATCCATGCCGATTCTCACACTCCTCAAATAATATATATGGCAGTATGCCATAGAGAAGCCTTCAAGTCAATCATTTATATCCTAAAAAATCCGTTAAGAAATCACAGAAATACACCTGTCACAAAAATTTCCAGACCAATGAAAATCAGAATCACACCGCCAAGGATATTCGCCTTTCCTGCCAGCTTCACGCCAACCTTCTTTCCGATATGCAGGCCGCAGAGGCAAATCACAAAAGTCACCATTGCAATAATCAGTGCTTCCAAAAGGGCGAGAAAAAAATCATATTCCGCAATCGTAAAACCAACCGAAAGCGCATCAATCGAGGTCGCAACCCCCTGTATGAATAACGCCATAAAGCCAACGCCGCAGCGCTCCGCCTCTGCCCCGCCGCCCGCAAGGCCTTCCTTCAGCATACTGCCGCCGATATACAGCAAAAGCACCAGCGCAATCCACGGAATCAGCTTTTCAAAGGCTTGGAAATGGCTTACAATCGTATGAATACAGACCCAGCCCGTCATGGGCATCAGCGCCTGAAAAAAGGCAAACACGCCTGCAATGCCGCACATCCGCCGCGTTCCCATCTGCGGCTCATTCAGCCCATTGGCAAGGGATACGGAAAAGGCATCCATCGCAAGCCCTACCCCTAGCAACACACTGTTAAACAAAAACATAAAGCCAATGGACAAAACAAACTCCTCCCATCCGGTCTCTCTTAAATTGTTCCTCTTAAATTTTCTTCTCTCTAAATACTCGCAAGGCAGTGCTTCTCAAAGCTTCGCCTCATACAAAGCGTCACTCTTGGGCTGTGCCAAAGGCAGCCGCATATCATTGACCAGCATATATCTGCCGCTCTCCGTCAATTTTCCGATAACCGCCGCCGCAATGCCTTCCTCCTGTAATCTCTCTGCTAATTTCTCTCCGTTTTCTGCCACAATAATCATCGTACCACTGGAAATCAATCCCAGATAATCAATGCCCATTGCCTTGCAGATTTTCTTTGTTTCCTCTTTGACAGGAATTTTCTCCACAAAAACATCCACACCTAAGCCGGAGCATTCCGCAACCTCCCAGACGGCACCCAGAACGCCCCCCTCCGTAGCATCGTGCATGGCGGTTGCGCCATAAGCAAAGGCAATTTCAGATTCCTTCCCGACAGAAAGATACGCCTTCATTGCCTGCGCATTTTGCAGCTCTTCCTCTGTCAGATACTGCCGCAAGCCTTCCTCCCATTCCTTCGCAAGAATGGCAGTGCCTTCCGTACCTGCCCATTTCGTCATGATGACATCCTGCCCTGCCTTTGCACCGCCGGTGGAAAGAATTTTTCTGTTTCTCGTTTTTCCAATAACCGCTGCGGAAATAACAGGCTTTACAACTGCATCCGTCACCTCGGTATGACCGCCCAGAATCTCGATATTGCGTTCCTCCGCCGCACGAATCGCGCCGGACATCATTTCCTCCAGCAAAGCTTCCTCACTTTCCGGCGGCAAAAGCACCGTCAGAAGAACGCCCATCGGCTCCGCACCGGAGGAATAAATATCGTTGCAGTTAATCTGCACCGCCAGATAGCCGACATCCTTCGCAGCTCCCGTAATGGGGTCTGTGGACAGAATGCAATATTCTCCGCCCAAATCAACAGCAGAGCAGTCTTCTCCCGTTTTCGGGCGCAGAATGACATCCTCACGCTTCACCCTGCTTGCCTGCATAGGCTCCATCACAATTTTCTCCAGAATCTCCGGAGGAAGTTTTCCGATTGCAAACATCGTTTTCATCCTTTCCTTCGCAAAAAGCCTCTGTCCAATGACAGAGGCTTTTATTGCCTTATTCACTTACTGATCGCTCGACCCTGTGTTTTCTGTTGTTGTGGGTGTGGTTGGTTCTGTCGTTTCCTCCTTCTTCTTCGTGCCGACAGTTACCTCATCCGCCGCCGCACGATAGGAAGAGCTGCTGAACCATTCATTGCTGACCATTTTCCCATTCTCATACACCTTTTTGCGTACGCTCACCTTGCAGCCCGTTCTGCCGCGAGAGGTTACAACTCGTTCGCCTTCAGGCAGATCGGGATCCTTCTTCACAATTTCCGCAGGCTTGTTAATTGTACCCTCGTAAACCGTTTCAAACTCCAATCTTCTGCCTGCATCATGCACCTCATGCCCGTAAATATTCATGACAAGCTTGCCGCCGCTTGCGTAAGCCTCAATCATAATAGGGTATTCGGTGTTATTTTTGAATTTCAAATCCTTATAGGTGCCTGCCACAGCCGCATCTCTGCCCAGCGGCACATAGCCAACCGTCATGGAATGAGGGGAACGCTCTACCACCTCAAGCTCAGCCAGAATGACTGCATTATATAAGGTAGATGTTACCTGACAAACGCCGCCTGCCATGCCCTTTTCCACCTTGCCGTTTACATAAACGCCGGCTTCCTTATAGCCGCCTGCCGCCGTCTGGCTGCCCAGATGCGCATTTGCGGAAAATACCTCTCCGGGTGCAATCACAGTACCATTGATGTAATTGCAGCCTACCGCAAGGTTGTTGTTTCTGTTTCTGTCGCTGTTTGTATAGGTTGTGTAATAAGACCCAATCAGATCCGTTACATGGGAGTTATCCTCTGCCGTAATCTTGGGCTTTGTTACCTTTGCCGCAATTTCCGCTGTGCCGCTCTTGCGTGTTTCCATCACCTTTGCCACATGCTTTGCGGTTTTATCCTTTTCCATTTCAAGCCCTGTCTGCTCAGGAGAAACCACAAATCTGCCATTCTGCCTTACAACGGTACTGTCAACGGCATCCTGATTAAATTCCTCCGCAACCTCGTCCAGCTTTGCGCTCAGCATTTCCGCATCATAGCCGTAGGTCAGCTCAATATTCACGCCATCCTTCAGCAATTTCGCGCCGACCTGAAAGCGCTCCGCTTCCGTGCCGGTACGCCCTGTTTCGTATGCCTCCTTTACCGCATCCTCCACATGGTACCCTGCGCCGATGTCCTCAAAGGGAATGTCCCATTTCTGCAGTGCGTCTTCTTCGCCATACTGCAATGTCAGAATTTGCCCGACAACCTCGGATTTATACCTTTCCTGCAGCTGTGCGACAGCCTCCTCCTGACTCAATCCGGATACATCCTCACCATTGATCGTAATGCCCTGATAAATGCCTTCCTGTGCCAGCAGATTCAAAACCTTTCTTTTATGTACCTCATGATACCCGAACGCAGCCACTGCCACAAGCAGAACCAAAACACCGATTATCACCAAAGGCTTTTTATTTTTATTGTTATTGTCTGTTTTTTTGCTCTTCTGATGGTGATGATGCTGGTGCGATTGCTGCTGATATCGCTGCTGTCGTGGTCTATTGCTTTCCTCCAACTCTTCTCGCCCCCTAAAATATATTTCATGCAAAATTGCCTGTTTGATACAAGCTTTGTCATACCCTGACTATTTTTATCAATAGTCCCCCTTATCATAACGAAGTCTACTGTAAATTACAAGAGCAATTCCTTGAAAAAATCCTTACATTTTTGTTACGATTTTATGCCGTTTCTGCGAATCATACATTCCCTTCTCGGTTTCGCCGCTCAATAGATGCCATAGCCCAGAAACGGCGCAGCCAAACTCAGCACCATTACCACCGCCAAAAGCAGTGCAATTCCTGCGGCAATTTTCTTTTTCATCCGATATTTATCCTTCGGTTTCATCGTTTATTTCCTTCTTTCTCCTTATTTTTGCGGAACGCCATCTCTGCGTCCAGTCCCATTTCCGCCAGAAAGCGAGAGGGCTTCCGTTCCTTTTCATATCTTTGCAGAATTGCGGAAAGACAGAGCTTTTCGGATGCCCTTGTCATGGCAACATAAAACAGCCGCCTCTCCTCCGCAACCGTATCCATGCCCTTTTCATGCGGCACAATTCCCTCCACCAGAGAAGGCAGGAAGACCGCACGAAATTCCAAGCCCTTTGCACCATGCATCGTCATGAGTGCAACGCCGTTTCGTTTCTGCCCCTTTTTGCGGCTCTGCTCCTTCATTTGCAGACTCAGCCGTTCCAGCTGCTCCCGAAAGCTGCGCACATCCGCACAGTCCTTTGCCGTTTCCATAATCTCGTCCGCTATCTCCTGCAAAACCTGAGCACTTGTTCTTCTATATGCAGCAAATTCCTCTAAATATTCATCATATCCGATGACTTTACGAATATATTTTAACGCATCATAGGGGGTGCGCTTCCGAATCTGGTTTAAATCAATTCGCAGATTTTCCAGATTCTCCTCCTGCCACCCCTTCAAGGACGGACAGACAAAAAAGCTGCGCAATAACGTATACGGCATCGTTTCCGCCTCCGCGAGCAAATCCTTCCCGATATAGCGTTTGGGTTTATTCAGAATCCGCCGCAGTGCGCTGTCCGATTCCTCATTCTCTGCAAGCAGAAGATAGGCAAGCAAATCCTTCGCCACCCAATGCTCATACACATTGCCGCTGTTATCGCGCAAGTCGTATGGAATCCCTCTTTTATATAATTCTCTGGCGAATGCACCACCCTGTAGATTTGTACGGTAAATGACAGCAATTTCCGTCAACGGCACGCCTTCATCCAGAAGTCTGCCGATTTTCTCCGCAATATGCGCTGCTTCCTTCGCCGCATCCTCCGCCAGAAAAAACGTCACCTTATCACCGGCTTCCCCGATGCCCTTCATATTTTTCACAAAGCGCACCTCATTATTGCCGATGACACGCTCCGCCAAATTGACAATTCGCTCCGTAGAGCGATAGTTTGTATTTAATGTTACTTTTTTTGCCGCAGGATAAAGCGTCGGAAAATGCAGAAGAAAATCAGGTCTTGCGCCGCGGAAGGCATAAATACTCTGGTCATCATCCCCCACCACAAAAAGATTCTGATGCTTCTCTGCCAGAATCTGCAAGCAGGCAAACTGCGCCTGATTGACATCCTGAAACTCATCCACCAGAATAAATTTATATTTTCTCTGCCAATACTCCCGTACTGCCGCATCCTCACGCAAAAGCTGATAGCACTGCGTCAGCATATCGTCAAAATCCAATTTTTCATGCCGTTCCTTATACCCTTCATACGCACGATACAGCTTGCGAAATTCCTCCACAGGCATTCCCGTGGGCGTGAAGCGGTTCGGCTGCTCCAATTCACTGTTCATCAGAGAAAGCTGTGAAAAGAATTGCGAAATATATTCTTCTAAATCGGGAATATCCCATTTTTCTGCTTCAATACTATTTCTGAGGATGCTTCTTCTTTCCTCCTCCTGAAAAATCTGCTCCACATTCCAGCCGTATCTGCTCCGCAGAATCCGAAAAAAGATGCTGTGAAATGTTCCGAAGGAAACGCCGGAAGCTCCGTTTAAATTCTCAAATCGGCTTTTCATTTCTTCCGCCGCCGCTTTGGAAAAGGTCAGCGCAAGGATTTCCTGCGGCTTCGCCAATCCTCTTTCCAATAATCTGGAAATGCGACAAAGCAATACTGTTGTTTTTCCGCTGCCCGGCCCTGCCAGAACCAGCATCGGCCCTGTTTCGTGGCAGACTGCCTTCTGCTGTGCCGTATTCAGTTTTTTGCCCACAGTATCGCCTCCTTTTTCGCTTCTTTCTAAACATTAAGTATACCACATCTTTCTGCCAAATGCCAAAAAAACACAGATTCTGTCCTATCTTAATAAAACCTTATAAAAACCCTAACGCGTTTTTCATTGCGCAAATTTCTATTCTGTATTAAAATAATACATGTTTCAGGCTAAATGCCCGAAACCGAAAATTTGAAGTAAAAATCCAGAGAAATGTTTTCCAGACATAGAAAACACGGAGGTTTCTAATGAATATTGGCATTTTTTCCGACACATATTTTCCACAGCTGAACGGTGTGGCAACATCCATCCGCACGCTCACCCATGCACTACGCGAAAAGGGACACACGGTGTATATTTTCACCCCTTCCGACCCTCGCTGTGAAGGGCAGCCCGAGGATGAGGATATCTTTCGTCTGCCCAGTATCCCCGTTTATTTCGTACGGGATTATCGTGCAGGCTATATTTTCCCACCGCATATTCTGAAAAAAATCAAAAAACTGAATCTGGACATCGTGCATACACAGACAGAATTCCCCTTGGGCTTTCTGGGAAAGCTGGTTTCCACAACGGAGGGCATCCCCATGGTACATACCTATCACACCATGTATGAGGATTATGTGCATTATATCGGCGGCGGACATATCATTTCCAAAAACATGGCACGCGAATTCAGCTGCGCCTTCTGCAATACGGCAATGGCAGTCATCGCGCCTACGCATAAAACAGAGCAGCTGCTTTCCGGCTACGGCGTAACAAAGCCGATTTCCATCATCCCCACCGGCATCAATACCGCGCATTTTCGCAAGGAAAACTTCGATGCGGCGGAAATTCTTGCCCTGCGGGAATCCCTTGGCTTAAAAGCAGATACCCCCGTTATCATTTCCATCGGGCGCATTGCGAAGGAAAAAAGCATTGATGTTGTCATTTCCGCCTTGCCAAAGCTGATTGAAAAGCTGCCGGAAGTGCAGATGGTAATTGTCGGCGAAGGCAATGAAATTGAAAATCTGCGAAATTTTGCAGAATCCCTCGGCGTTGGCGCTCATGTGATGTTTACAGGCGGCAAGCCTTGGGATGAAATCGGAAAATATTATCAGCTCGGCAATGTTTTCTGCAGTGCATCTGTTTCCGAAACACAGGGGCTTACCTTTGCTGAGGCAATGGCAGGCGGCATCCCCGTTGTGGCAAAAAAGGATGAATGTATCGAAAATATCATCACTGACGGTGAAACAGGCATGCTCTTTGAGAAAAATGAAAACCTGCCGGAGCTGCTTTATCGCGTGCTGACTGACAAATCCCTTTCCGAAAAGCTTTCCACAGCCTCTATACAGGCGATGGATGTTCTTTCCGTGCAGAACTTTGCAGACAGCGTGGAGCAGCTGTACCAAAATATTCTGGAGCAGGAGGAACGTCCCAAGCCCATCGCCGCCCCTGTTATTCCGTTTGTGATTGGCGCAAAGGCCGCCAAGGGCATTACAGGGCTGCCTGGGAAGATTTCCCGTACCTATTTAAAGAAAGCAGCGAATTTTCTTTCTTCTGCCAAGGGCGAATAAAACGCCCAGATAAGAAACCCTGAATTCTGAAATGCTGAAAGCTACGGCTACTGCGTTAGTTCCCCTTGACAGCCTAAGTCAAAGGATGCCTGTGGGGAACTTCCTTGCATCCGCAGTCTTTCAACTATTTCATTTTCTTCATGTTTTCTTATTGGGACACACCTTAAGGGCTCTGTGTTTTTTTATAAATCCTTTCCAATCTTTTTCAAAAAATGCTTGACAAACTCTTTCCCATATTGTATGATAGTTCATGTGCCAAATGAATATGTGAGTGTAGCTCAGCTGGATAGAGCGTCTGACTACGGATCAGAAGGTCGCGTGTTCGAATCATGTCACTCACGGAAAAAAACGTATATCACTTTGATATACGTTTTTTATTTGCTTCATTTCGAGCAAAAACAAAATACTACCTATTTTATATTTTTACGCAAAAAAGAGAGGAGCGGTATTTCTACCGCCCCTTTCTTTTTATCGTGGGTAAATGTAAGGAATCAATTATTTGTCAATCTGAGGAGCAACGTCATCCATCCACTTCATCAGACCACCATTTTCTGCATTCTTATCCCATACATATTTCTTTGTTTCGGAAGCGATAACACCGCTCAGACCAATCAAAGCTACGCAGTTGGGGAATGCCATACAAGCATTCAGTACGTCAGCAACGTTCCAAACTACATCCAGTGCAGCTACACAGCCTACCAGTACAACAAATGTCCAAACAACACGGAAAGGCATGATGGACTTAACACCTACCAGATATACCCAACATCTTTCACCATAGTAGGACCAACCCAGAATTGTGGACCATGCGAATGTCAGCAGACCGAATGTCAGAACTGCGGGACCGATTACGGGAATCGCATTGAAGGCACCTGCTGTCATCTGCGCACCTACCAGACCTTCCATACCTACGGGGTCTTTAATGATGGAGGATACCAGAACCAGACCTGTCAGCAAGCAAACTACGATTGTATCCCAGAATA
>ERZ1026901.1918-NODE-1918-length-10628-cov-4.991582_pt1 | contig 10628 bp, 6 predicted proteins | sample MGYA00380179_ERZ1026901 | MGnify/ENA primary metagenome ERZ1026901 (study PRJEB33269, sample SAMEA4719815) | human gut metagenome | biome: human-associated habitat; feature: organic feature; material: feces | place: Cameroon | collected 2013-10 ... | reverse complement strand
AGAATACCGCTAAGTATTCGAATTGCAATTTTCAGTTTGCAAAGTTAGCAATAAATATTGGATTGATAAGAAGATTTAAAGAAAATATATTAAAAGGATTTAATAAGAGTGACAAAAAAGCACTAACTTTGTAGTGCTTTAACAAATCAAGGGATTATAATCAACAATAATTTCGCATGTCTTCCACATGCTGTCATGTAAACGAGTAAACAAGTAAACAAGAAAAAATGTTTGTAGTAATATTGTTTATATTTCTTGGCATAGGCATAACCGAGTATCGTGGCGCCGAGCTTGGCACCATCGCCTTGCTTGCCAACATCATACGCGAAATGATTACCCTCTTGCTCACCCCACTCATCGCCAAGCGGTTCGGTCCGCTTGCGCCCATATCATCCGGCGGCGCCACCACAATGGACACTACCCTGCCCATCATCACCCAATCGGTTGGCCAGCGCTACGTAGCCCTCAGCATCTACCACGGCTTCGTTACCGACTTCACCGTGCCCTTCCTCGTAACTATGTGGTGCACAATTTAATGCTAAACACTTGCTTATACGGAAAATAATCGTTAGATTTGCATAAGCAACTTAAACATCGAGCAATTATGGCAGCAATAACAAGAAGACTTCCCGTAGGGATCCAGTCGTTCAAGAACATTAGAGAATGTGGATACCTGTACGTCGACAAGACCGAGGCTATATGGAATCTTGTCAATGGGGTTAAATACAATTATCTGAGCCGACCACGCCGGTTCGGCAAGTCGGTGCTTGTCGATACGTTGCAAGCCTACTTCGAGGGAAGACGCGACCTGTTTGAGGGACTAAAGATAATGGAGCTTGAGCAAGACTGGATCAAGCATCCCGTCATACGTCTTGACATGAGCCGTGGCGGAGCAACAGAGGCCTCGGTACGTTCCTACTTCAACAACATCTTTAAGGATTACGAGGAGCTATACAACATCCACCCCGACCCGCAGGATGCACTTGCCGACCGCTTCCACCGTATTATAAAGACCGCATACAACCAGATTGGACAACCGGCTGTTATCCTTATCGACGAATACGACTCGCCGCTGCAACACTCTTGGCACACACCCGACCACGAGGCATGCACAGCAGTGTATCGCGAGGTGTTCGCCATACTTAAGGCCGACGACGAATACGAGCGATTTGTCTTCATAACAGGCATTACCAAGTTCACCCAAATATCGCTGTTCTCCGTTCTCAACAACCTCAGCAACATAAGCTTTGAGCCTCAGTTTGCCACAATATGCGGAATATCCAAGCAGGAGGTTGTAGACAACTTTATGCCAGAGATTGAGCAGATGGCCCAGTTCAACAAATGGACTACAGAGGAGACATTGACAAAACTCAAAGAGTATTATGACGGCTACCATTTCAGCAATCTGAATATGGTGGATGTTTACAATCCGTTCAGTTTGGTTAACGCCCTTTACCAAAAACGCCTTAGAAGCTACTGGGCATCATCAGGCGCAACATCGCTATTGCCAAAGTTTGTCAATGACATTGAGTTGCATCTTGACGATTTCGACAACTGCTCTATACTAAGCACTACTCTTGAATCGTCTGACGTTACTGGTGGCGGTCCTGAGCTGTTCCTCTATCAGTCGGGCTACCTTACCATTAAGGATTGCGACGAGTTCGGGTATATACTCGGCATCCCCAACGAGGAAGTACGGCAGGCTCTCAACGAAATGGTACTACCTGCACTCACCATGCGCAAGCAGGGCGACATACAGTCACTACAATCAAACCTCTACCGCCAGCTCGGCACATGCATGCTTGACGATGCCAAGAAAACTATGCGCTCCCTTATAGCCGATGTGCCTTACAGTAACAAGAAACTCGCGTCAATGGACATGGAGGAACGCTACCGACTAATCATCAGCACCATCCTCAACGCCATAGGAATACGTGTAGAAGTGGAGCACATACTTGCCACTGGCCGCATCGACATCGTGGCATGGCTCTCCCGCTACATATACGTCATCGAGCTAAAGCTATCCAACAGCGGTGGCATCGCTGCTGCCGAACAACAGATTCGCAACTGCGGCTACACCGAGCCATTCAAGGGCGACAAGCGCAAAGTCGTTGGACTGGCTGTTGAACTTGACAGCGAGGGCAAGGGATTGGTGGATTGGAAAGTGGTGGATAGTGTAGAAGAATAAACAACAATAGTTTCAGAACCATTATTCGGCCCTACCTCACTTAAGGAAGCCATCAGTAGAGTGCAAGATGCTGAAAAAGAATATACTAAACGGAAGAAGAACAACACTTCAAGAGTTTACAGCAGAACTTAAAGACGAACAGTTATGGTAGAAATAATCCTGCTCTCGTCTTTCAAACAAGTTTTAATTACCGACAAGTTCAAACAATAGCAATAATACAACGTCACCTTGCCCGGCTATGCCGGGCAAGGTGACGTTATCATATATCAGAATACATCACTGTGAGAACCAGTATTGGTTAAAATCAGCACAAGTTTATCATCATATTGTTCCCATACCAACAACCAATCTGCCATAATATGACATTCCCACTTTCCTGCATATTTTCCAGAAAGTTTATGTGGTCTATATTCTGAAGACAATTGCCCCGTTTCTTCAAGTAATTCAATTACCTTTTTAAACCTTTCCATTGGAAGTCCACGTTTTATACAACGCTTAACATCCTTCTCAAAACGTTTAGTAGCAATAATTCGATATTTCATATACCCAACTTTTCAAACATTTCGTCAGCACATTTATACTCTGTCACTCTTCCATGACTAATATCATCCATTGCTTCTTCTATGCCTGATTTCTTGTTTTTATGAGTAGGTAAAATAACGACACCATTCATGGACTTCAATACTTTTTTAAGTCCTGACATTACATTACGGTCTTCAACCTGTATTGTTATTGTATTCATAATCACCTCCTTTTATTGAAATGCAACCTTGCTTATTGCAAAGTTACATATTTTTCCCGAATACGCAATCTATTAGCTTACGAAATCATACGACCACAATTTATGGGTTTGAATAAAAATAATTAAATAGCAAGCAAACTCTTACAAAAGGACCTCGTTTGTAGCGAGGCCCTTACATAAAAATCCGTAAGTTTCCATGTTGTCCTTATGTTTCTCATGTCTAAAATATCACCCACCAAAAAATGGGGTGCCCAATTAGGCACCCCATTTTTTAAGTATTATATGTTTTCCAAGCCATCAACCTATGGCTCCGAAACCATTAGCGTATGCTACGATTATTACTTGTTGTTGAACTTCTTGCCATTCTGAATGATAATGCCCTTATACGAAGCATTAACCTTCTGACCGGCAAGGTTGTACATCGGCGCCTTGGTGTCGAGACCGGCAGCAGCGTTGATGCCGCTAATGCCTGAAGCCTTGTCAAGGTAGATGTATGGTACCTCTGCTTCTGCAGCGAGGTAAGCCGAACCAGCCGGAACCACTGTGCCTTCTACAGATACGAAGCAAGGAACGTTCTTCTTGGTGTCAGTACCCAGAGTCCATACCTTCTTAACGTCTGAAGCAGCTACGGTGTACTCCTCTGCAGTGGCAACGAGCAAGTTCTTGGCTACAGCCTCAGCCTCAGGAACAGCGTTGAGCGAGTAGTTGCCAGCCCTAGCCTTAACCAATACACCAGTGCCAGCCGGAACAGCTGTTACAGGAGCAAGCTCAGTGTAGTTGCCATTAACGGCAGTTACAACGTAAGCCTCAACCTCAGGAGTGAGCGAGAAGTCGATAGCGCGTGTTGCAGAGAAGAGAGCGTTGCCATCCTCGCCTACGGTTAGAGCTACAGGCTCTACCTCAAGAGCGATGTCCTTGTTAATGCTCTGGCTAAGGTCTACGTCTTTCTCGGCATAGTCGATGTAGCCAGGAGCTGCAACAGTGAGGTTGTACTTCTTGTCGTTCTGTATAACGTTGATAGAGTAAGCACCCTTTTCGTCAGAAGCGCCTGTGTAGATAACGTCGCCGCTTGTAAGCGTAACGGTAGCACCGGCAACAGCCTTGTTCTTCCATGTAACCTTGCCCGACATTACTGAAGGCTCGGTCTGGAAACCAAACTCGGCTACAGCAGTAGAATATTCAGAATATGTTGCCGACTCATTGCCAAGCTCACCATTACCATAGTAAGAGGTTGAGTTTTCGTCGTCGGCATTGAACTTAACGTTTACATACTTGTCTGCCTTAACATAAGTGAGCACGCGGATAGCCGATGTGCCATCCCAAACGATAGGCTCCGGCAGCGTGATGGTTGTTGTGTAAGTATTGCCTTCTACAAAGTTGATAGTCTTATCGGTGTATACATTAACCTTCTGAAGCGACTCATAACCCTTGCCTTTCTCGAATTTGGCTGCGTCAACAGTGCCTACGTATGCAGTAAGATCAAATACCTTAACCTCTCTGTCCTGAGAGCATGTACCTGTATACGTTACAGATGTAATCTTAGTGCCCTTAGCGATGCCATACTTAGTAAGCATCTCTGCTTTGTAGAGGTTGTCGATGTGTGCGCCATCGCTATTGCCATCGTAGAAGGCTATACCTGTACGGTTGGCAGAAGTCTTGCCGTTGCCTACAGTAACAGTACCTACTGGCAGCTCTTCCTTAACGTCAACCGATACCTTCTCTGTAGTTACAACGTAGTTGTCGGCAGCGTTCTTAAACTCGATGTAAGCCTCAACAGCACCTACCTTGTGCGGAGTGTAGCTGAATGTGAACCCGGCGTCAGCACCAGATGCAATAGCCTGGGCAGGAGCTGTAGCCACTACCTCGCCGTCGACGTAGAGCGAAACGGTGTACGAGTCGGCAGCCTCTTCCTTTGCATTGATGTTGCGCAAGGTGGCTGTAGCTGTATAAGTGTTGTTTACGACAGCTGTCTTAGGCATATAAGATGCTGCGAGCATAAGGTCGTGAGCCACGTCTACCTTCTCGAAGCCATAGACGTTGTCGATAGCTGTGTAGCCTGCACCAAAACCAATGTAGTAGTTTCCGGCAGGGATGTTGTCGATAACGAATGTCTTGAGCTTGCTATAGTAGTGGGTATAGTTTACTGCACGCTCGTCAGACAGTTCGTCGGCTGTAATCTTGCGAGCCAATGTCCAGTTGGTGCGGTCGGCAGAATAGTAGATGTTAAGGTATACACCATCACCACCAGTGTAGTAGTTGGTACGAGCCACATCCACTGTCATCTTTTCGCCCTGGGCAACCTTAAGCAGCGGTGTAACAAACTTGTTGTCCGTGTCCTGGCTGCCGTTAGCCAAGAGGTAAGGGTTGTCGCTGCTTTCAGAGTCGCGCTGATCTACCTTCCAACCTTCCTCTACATAAGATCCCTCAGGAATCTTATTGTCGTTGAAGTTGACATAGTACTTTGAAGGATCGAGCACTGTAGCCGATACGTTGAACTTGAAGTCGTCCACACCCTCGGCAGAAACCTTGAACTCGCCCGAGTAGATGCCCGGTGTTGTTGCAGGCATAGTGATGGTGAACTGCTGCTTGGTGTGGCCCTCAAGTGTAAGCGAGGCTGCAAGGCTTGTTGTGAAGCCCTCTGGCACCACTACAGATGTAAGCTTGAGAGGAGCCGGACCGTCGTTTCTGATCTCGAATGTCTTGTCGGTGCTCTCTTTCACCATACCCCATGCATAGGTAGCATTGCCGTTCTCTATCTTGTCGTTAGAATCGCGCATTGTCAGCACCGGCTTGTAAGGTATAGGCTCTATCCATGAGCCAGGCTTATATGTGTTGGTAAGATCCTCATACACATCAAAGCGGTTGCGATTAGGATACTTTGCATAGTTGACGGTACCTGTTACAGTAACTGTTGTAGACGCTCCAACAGCAAGGTTGCCCTTCAACGGCTGTGTAAAGATAAGCTCCTTCCCGTAGTTCTTTACAGAGAGGCTGTAGCCTTCTGTACCCTCAGTAAGGTCTACATCGCCGTTGTTGGTGATGCTTACCTCGTAGCTGATAGGGAAGTTGCCCTCTGCATCACAGTCTACTTCGCTCTTGCCCTTATAGTCTACCTTTGTAATCAAGAGCGACTTCTGTAGCTGGATGTCTGCCTTGTCGGCAGCAAAGTCGTCAAGTAAGAGGTTTTGAGCACGAATACCGATGTACTGGTTGTTCTGCTCAGGCAATTTTACCTCAACCCAATCATCAGATATTGTAGGTACTTCAACCTCAATCTCATCGCCCTTCTTATACTTGCCGTCCTCCAACGTAACGGAGTAGAACTTGATTGAAGATGATGTGCTCCACGAAAAAGACTTCTTTACGTAGATACTCGACTTGCCTGTAATGGCAGGAGTTACAATAAGGTCGTTCACGTTCCCCATGTCGTAGGAATCTTCGTCGCCAATATACTGAGAGCCAACTTTAAGGGTACCCGAACCGTCGCGTCCGTCAGACGAGCTGAATTCGTAGTTCACATAATAGTCAGTGCTACCATACCAATCTGAGTAGACGGTGTGCTTGTTGACTAAGTGGCCCCAACCAGATGCGACCTTAAAGTCGTGGGCAGTCGTGGAGATGGTCTTGTTGAAGTCCATCTTGTAGTTTTCCACGATGTCAGCCCTTGCCTCGTTCACGCACAGCACGGATGCTGCCATGAGCGCTAACGAATAATAAAGATTTCTCATAAGCTAACAATTTTAGTTTGTTAATATCTGTTTTGTGTTACTTAACAACCACCTTGCGGGCTACGCCGTCCTTGCGTACGATGTAGATGCCCTTGGCTTTAGCGTCGTTTACGCGTGTGCCGTTGATGGTGTAGATGCCGTCGGCAGCTGTGCTTGCGCCTTCAGCCTTGACGTTGGTTATACCGCTTACACCACCAGTGAGCTTAACGATAGCGGCATTGGTAATGTCTACATCCAGCACGTTAGAATCGTCTACCTTAGGAACATACTTGCCTACGGTAGCTACCACATCCATGTTGTCGATGTTCCACTTGGTAGGCACGATGTAGGTGTAGCTCTTAGAGTACTTGCCATCCACTACATCCATACGCTCGCCATTAGGATTGGTAATATATGCACGGAGCACGTGGTTGTGTACGTAGTTGTTGTCGACAGTACCGTCGGACAACAGCTGCTTTGCCTTAACACCGTTCTCCACAGCCATGAGGGTCAAGCCAATGTCGCCGTAAGCCAACTTAGCCTCGTCAGAAACATCGCCCGTTACATCGAGTGTTACCTGATGGGTATCCGGCGAATAGGTAGACGTAACGTTTACTGTGGCAAAGGCAGGATTGGTATTACGCGCCTCGACTACTATATTCTTAACCGCCTCCTGCGCAAAACCAGGCATAGATGCATAATCGTTTACATCATAAGCGATGTAGTTCTCGCCAGTGAAGTAGAAGCGGTTTACTGTGAAGCAGGGATAGGTATAGGCATAGAGCTCCTCAATATCGCTTGCGCCTTCGGCTGCCAACGGCTCACCCTTCTTGTATACATTTACAAGGCTTATGTATCCTGACTTTGCTGCCGCATCCATACCTGGGTTTACGTTGTTGGCGTATTGGCTGTTCTGGCTGCAGTATTGCTCCACGTACGTCATCTGGTGCTCAAGGCTCTTGGTGTATATCATATAGTTGTTCTCTATCTTGTCGCCATGGGTGTTCTCCGGAGTCTTGCCCTCGATGTTGTCTACAAAGACCGACAGCTTGTGTGGTCCTGCTGCGAGAGAAGCCGGTATGGTTATATTCGCGATGGCGCTGCCGGTCGCATTTACCTTAAGCTCTTTGTTGCAGTCGATGTATGTAGCCTCGCCATCGTCAAAACGGTAGCCAAGACGCAGTGAGGAGATATCCTCAAGACCTTTGTTGCTATAGCCTATGAAGGCAACAAGCTTCGAGCCCGCCTTCTGATATTTGTTGCCAGCCATCAAAGTGGTTAGCTCCACGTCCTTCTTGGAATCGGTGCGGAGGCTACCTACGTGTATCTGCTGTGCAGAGAGAGCGAAGCACTGTGCCAAGAACAATGCGGTGATGTATGTTTTCTTCATTTTGTTGTCTTACTTTTATATGGTTATTAAATAGGGTTGTGGGCTTGGTGCCCACATACCCCTGATATAGATATTATTACTTGCGAACTTTTCTTACGCCGTTGGCGTCCTTTACAACGTACACTCCCTGTGGCAACGACTGGAAGTTGGCGTTGAGCTTCTGACCTGCGATGTTGTATATCTCGACGTCGGCATTGGCAGCGTCTACCTTAACCGAGCCGATGCCAGTGGCAACAAGCTCGTATGTAGCCATCTTAGATACCGAGTTCTTGTATACAGCCTCAATACCTACAGTGTGCTTGCCCTCAGACACGTTGTTGATAGTGAACGACGGTGTGGCAGACTCGCCCACCTTCTTGCCGTCGAGGTAGATGTTGAAGTGAAGCACATTGCCATAGTCCTTCTGCACGCCGCTGCCCTCCTCGGGTTCTACACGGAAGTTGTCGAGCTGTGCAAAGAAGCCGTCAAAAGTTTTATAGTGAACACCAATGCGCACCTTCTTGCCGGCATAAGCCGAGAGGTCGGTCTGATAGTCGAGCCATGCGTCGGCTGAAATATTGGGAGCTTCGGTCAAGACCTTGAAGTCGAATGGATCGGTGCTGCAAGTCTCGGATACTGCAAACTCGAGCGACTCGGGGTAGACACTTGCGTAGCTCTTGGCTGCAACCTTAAGCACAAAGCCGTCGTAGATGTCAATCTCAGGCGAGATAAGCCACTTGTTGGCTTGCTTCTGCTGCGGCGAGAAGAAGGCGATGAACTTGTCGCCATCCAATGCCTCTATAGCCTCATCGGTAGGAAGCATAGCCGGAGTGGTGTTCCATGGGTTGAACACCATTGGAGCGATAGCTGTTGGAGCGTCGGCTGTACCAGAGCCTGGGAACTTTACGATGTTGCTTTGTGAGCCAAGACCAATAGGATATACTGCCGACTGGTCGAGGTCAACAGACTTCCAATCGCCAAACTGGCCTGTGGCAAAGTCGTCGTATGTCTCGAAGCTGTCGCTAAAGCCGAGCAGCTGGTTCCACTTCAAAGACACGTCGAATCCGCTGGCAACCTTCTCCATTTCGGCTGTGATGTTGTACGGAGTCTGCACATCGTCCTCAAGCTTTATGGGCGAAACCACATTCTCGTTGAGATCAATGGTGGTAGAGTATGCCTTGAAAGCACCCTTGTCTACTGTGACATAATACTTGCCCTTAGGCAGCAGCGCCAACTTGGCAACGCCGTTGGCTACAGTGACGTCATAAGTAGTGGCATCCTTGTCTGCCACAACGTGTATCACGGTGCCGTCGGCAGACAGCTTGCTGTTGGTTTCTACATTGAAGGTAAGGCTTGCATAGTTGGCCTTGCTCACCTCAACGGTAGTGTTTACCATCTGGCTCTGGGCTGCGATATAGTTGGCCTGTATGCCGATGGTGTGTTTACCCTCGGCTACATCCTCAAGCACATACTTGAACTTTGAGGTTTTGGCAACCTTAGTGCCATCGAGGTAGATGTCGAAAGTCTCGTTGGGGTTGTCAGCCGACTTGTGCATACCGCCCAAACGCATAGCCTTGGCAGCAGCCTTTGTTGCTTCCTCCTTTTCGAGCTGACCTACAAAGAAGTCGTCCACCTTAAGCATGAAGGCTCCGCCATTGTTAGCCTCGCTGATATAACGGATGGCTATCTTTACCTTCTTCTGTGCATATTTAGAAAGGTCGTACTGCATACGCTGCCAACCTACCTTGTAGCTGAACTGCTCGACATTGCCCTTTGTAAGCTTCACGAAGTCGTCTTCGGTAGGGTTGTCGGTCTTCTCGGTGATGTATACAATAAACTTCTCCTCGTACTTGTCGGCAGCCATGGCATAGAACGACACAACATTCTCGTTGCCCACGGTTATCTCCGGCGATATAAGCCAGTCGTCGTTGGCTACTCCAGAGTGGGTACGTGTAAAGCCTACGTACTGCTTGCCGCTATAGGCACGCAACACAGGATAGTCGTTGTACCACATAGGCTCTACTGTAAGCGGGTTTATTATCTGTGCGTATTGCATCACACCACGGTTAGGATAGTCGCCCTGTAGCCAAGCTGCCTGAACCTCGTCGCCATCGATACCGGTCCACTTGCCAAACTCTACGGCAAAGGGAGAGTAGCTCTCGAAGTCGTCGAAGAAGGCAGGCTTCTCAATGTTCCACGATAGATTGACGCGGCTCTTGCCGGTATAAGCATCAAAACCCGGTGTGGCTTCAACGGCAAAGGGGTCGCGCACAGCCTCGGTAAGGGTCAGCTGCACCGTCTTGCTTTTCTCGCTTTCCTCGATACGGAATGTGGTTGTGGCAACATTGAATCCGTCGCGCTTAACCGTTAGCTTGTGGTTGCCTGCATACGCATTAATGGTACACTTGCCGTCAGCATCGAGTGTTGCGGCAGGATAATGCAACTGAAAATCGGTCTGCTCAATATCAATAGCCTGTCCGGCAAGCGATACACCGATGTTGGTCTTTACCTCTACATTGAGTTCCTTATCGGCCTTCTGTGCAAAGGCTGCTACGGATGTAAGCAGCAAGAAGCATAGCAGTGTAAATGAGTAGAATTTTGATTTCATTTCTTTTTTGTTTG
>ERZ1026901.1913-NODE-1913-length-10650-cov-13.329684_pt1 | contig 10650 bp, 9 predicted proteins | sample MGYA00380179_ERZ1026901 | MGnify/ENA primary metagenome ERZ1026901 (study PRJEB33269, sample SAMEA4719815) | human gut metagenome | biome: human-associated habitat; feature: organic feature; material: feces | place: Cameroon | collected 2013-10 ... | reverse complement strand
GGGTGGGGCTTCTGTGGGGCATTGGGTCGCTTTTCACTTGTACCTCTCCATCAACTCCCTTTCCCCTTCCTTCGCCTTTTCCAAGAACTTCTTGAATTCTTCGGCTTCCGGATTGAACGGTCGGTGGGCGAGTGCTGCCTTTATCGGGTGCCACTCTTCGAGAAACTTCACCGTCTGTTTTGAGAAGAAAGTTTCGCCGAAGCGCTGCCAGATGTATTCCACAGCCTGGTCGGTAGGGTGGAGCATGTCTTCACGATAGAAACGATAGTCGCGCAGTTCGTCGTTGACAATCTCGTAGGCGGGGAAATACACCACGTTGTCCATCTCCTTTGTCAGCTTGTCGGCAGCCAAAAGTAGCGTAGCCTTCGACAGCTGACTGCCGTGAAAGCCGTACTTGGCGTAGCGTATGGGGCTTACGGTGATGATGATACGAACCGAAGGATTAATCTGCCGAAGCATCGTGACCGCCTCACGCAGATAGTCGGCACACTCGTCAACGCTCAACTCGCGCTCGGTGAACAATCGCTGCGGACGTTTCCGGCAATTGTCCACTATCTCGCCCGTCTCGTTGAGGATGTAGACATGATTGGTGCCGAGCGTGAACACAGCCGTCTGAGGGGCTTCATTGATTGCCTGACTAACGTCAGAACCGGAATCAGACGCTTCCGGTTGGGCAGCTACAAGCTCCCCGGTCCATCGCTTCACGGTGTGCATGATGCTTGCCGGGTTGTACATAACGCCGTATGGATTGACCGTTGCACGAAACTTGTCCTCCACAAATCGCCGTCCGATGTTGTCGGCAAAGCAAGAGCCTACAAAAAGCATACGCTCGCGCGGTTCGATAGCGAACGGCGCGAGCGTAATGTTTACTGGTGTACGAAACTCCATATTTTTATTTCTTCAGTTCGTTTGTTTCATTCTTGCGTCTCTTCGTTTCGAAGAATACGCCTGCGGCGATAGCCAGCACGAGCAGCAGATAAGCCACATAGGCAGCCGTCTCGGTGTTCTTCACAGATGTAGGCTTGAATGTCAGCACTACAGTGTGCTTGCCAGGCTTCACGTTGATGGCTCTAAGGATGTAGTTGACACGGCCCACGGGAGTGTCAGCACCGTCCACTTTGGCTGTCCATCCGGGATAGTATATCTCCGAGAACACTACGATGCCACCCTTCTGCGAATCGACGGAGTAGGTAAGCTCGTTGGGCTCGTACTTCTTCAGAGTCACTACGGCAGTAGACTGGTGTGCCACAGGCTCGCCCAGCGCATCCTTAAACTTGCTGTCGGCTACCGCTTCGTGGCGCAGGTCAATCTTTCCTACTGCGTCAATCTCGGCGTTGGCGTTGTCAACATAGCTTATACGGTCTACAAACCATGCATTGCCGAAGGCGTACGGATTGAGCAACGGTGCTGTCTGTCCGCCCTGCAGCGGCAGGATTACGTACTTGGTGTTGAGCATGTTGAGCACAGGATAGATAGAGTCGCCAGCCACACGGGTCATGTCGCCTTGTGCGTTGACGATGGCACCCTGCATGTTGCGCATCTCCTTACCTATATATTGGTCGATCATCTCCTGATAGCGGCGCAGCTTGGCAGCGTGGTATCCGCCTATAGACTTGTGATAGTAGGAAGTCTCGTTTTCGTTGAACGTGTTCGAAGCGAGGTTAAGCACACGATAATCGGGCGCTTTGTCCTGAAGAATCTGGCGGTCGGTGGCTGTCTCCTGTTGCGGAGTCTCGCGCACGCTACGCTCTACGAACATGTCGTCGTTGAGATAACGCTTGTTGACCTGCCACATATCCACGAGGCAGAGCACGATGATTGCACCCACGGCATACTTGGGCTGTATCTTCTTCATGCGCAGCAGCAACAGTACAGCGGTTCCGAGCACGATGACGAAGAGTGTGCGCCAGCAGTCGGCGGTGAATATCGAGATGCGTATCTCCTGCAGATTGCTGAGCAACGGACCCAGATATTCCGACGGAATCTGCTTCATTGCCTCCAGTTCGGAAGCTGAGACATAGTCGGGGAAGAATATCGACGGCATGATGGCAAACAGCAGTGCCATGCCACCCGTAGCTATAAAGCTCGCCCACAACCAAAACATATTGGTGGTGTTGTGCGCAATGATAGGATGTTTCGACGTTCCGAGGTATATGCGTATCTTCTGTGTGAAGAAGTCGGGAGTGTCGAATATCTTCTTAAGCGCCAACATTGCCAGCAACGGAATGGTGAATTCGGCTATCACGAGTATCGAAGCCACCGTTCGGAACTTGGCATACATGGGCACATAGTCGAGGAAAAGGTCGGTAAACCACATGAAGTTGTGGCCCCACGACAGCAGTATCGACAGACAGGTAGCAAGGAACAGCGCCCACTTCATCGGTCCTTTCACTATAAACAGACCCAATACGAACAGCATCAGTACAAAAGCGCCTACGTAGACCGGTCCGCTTGTGCCGGGCTGGTTGCCCCAATACTGTCCCAGTTGCTGGTATATCTGATAGAACTGCGGGTCGGCCTTCTGCATAGCCTTTTCGTTCATGGCAAGCGGCATTGACGCTCCGCCCTTGGTGTTGGGCACGAGCAGAGTCCATGTCTCGTCTATGCCATAGCTCCACTGTGTGATGTAGTCGCGGTCGAGACCGCTGCTTGTCTGGTTGGCAGAGTTCTTCTTCACCAGCTCACTCTTTCCTCTCATCGACTCCTGAGTGTACTGCCAGGTGTGGTAGAGGTTGGAAAGGTTGATGACAACGCCCAGTGCGGCAGCCACAAAGCATACGCCAGTAGCCTTGCCAAACTGTGCCAGACGATGATTGCGAACGGCATCCAACAGATAAGCCAGTACCATGAAGGCTATGATGAACAGATAGTAATATGTCATCTGCACGTGGTTGGCTTGTATCTCGAGCGCCGTGAACAGTGCCGTGACGACAAATCCCCATACGTATTTGCCACGATATGCCAGCACAATACCTGCTATCATAGGCGGCAGATAAGCCAATGCTATCACCTTCCAGATGTGTCCGGCGGCGATGATGATAAAGAAATAACTGCTGAACGCCCATATTATAGAGCCGAGCACAGCCAGCTCACGACGGAAGTCGAATGCGCGTAATAGGATGTAGAAGCCCAGAAGGTATGCAAACACATACCAAACATTCTCGGGCAGCCACAGATGGTAGAACTTGCCCACCTCGTTCAGAACCTGCTGGCTGTCGTACGACGGTGCCATCTGATAGGTAGGCATTCCGCTAAAGAGCGAGTTGGTCCAACGGGTGCGCTCGCCAGTGCGCTGATAATACTCGGTCAGCTCCTGACCCGAGCCTCGTCCTGCCGACGAGTCGTGGCGGTAGAGTATGCGGCCTTCGGTATCTGCCGGAAAGAAATAGGCAAATGCGATGACTGCAAACAATAATACTACCAGAATATCTGGCAGAAATCTTTTCAGTGTCTTCATTTATATGATGTTTTGTTTTGTTACTAATGGTTTGTTGTTACGTCAGCTACGATTGCCGGCTTACGTCAGTTCCAATCCCATGGCTTCAACGAATGAGCGCACTTCCTTCTGCTTCATCAGTTCGTCGAACACCTCCTTCTTGGTGAGTTTCTTGCTTATCTCCTCGGCTTTTGCCAATCGCAGCGTTAGCGTTATGCTTCCGTTGTGCAGAGCCTTAGCCATTGTGGCGCGTATTCGTCCCTTGATTGTCTCCACTTGGTCGAGCAACATCTGGTTGTCTACGATTATCTCGATGGCAGGAAATTCTGCTATGCGTGGCCTCATGTTCTTCATTCGTGAGGCGAGACTGATCATTTTCTGCGGCATACGGTTGCACATCGACAGCCATTGCAGTTCGAGGAAGTCCTGGCTGAACTCCTCGTTTTCCTCCTTATTGGTTATTTCTGCCTCCTGCTTCTGCTCCTGTTGCTGCTTCTGCTGAAGACTTTGGAATGTTATTCCGAGGCTTGAGAGCTTCATTGCAGGGCGTTTCGTCGCTGCTGTAGTGCTTGAAGCAGTAGCCGTAGCGGCTGCCGTGGCAGTTCCCGATTGCGTGATTTGTGCCGAGGCTGCGCCCATTGCGGCTGCCAGAGCGGCGTCTTCGCCTGCCGGAACAGTTGCCGTTGCCGTCGGCTGATGTCGGTGTGAGGGGATGCTATTGTCATTTCCCGGAGCGACCACCTGCCGAGCCGCTGTGTTCCGGGTCATTGTTAAGTGCTTGAACAGGGATTTCAGACGTTTGGGGCTACGCCCCGCGCCATCAGAAGCGTCCTCAGGCTGAGTCTGCTGAGCCACTTGTATGAGCGTAAGTTCAACGAGCAGTCGCTTGTTGCTGCTCTGTCTGTACGAGAGGTCGCACTGGTTGGTCAGCTTCAGCGTCTGATAGAGGAACTTGGTTGGGCAGCGTTTTGCCTGGTCGGCATACTTCTGCACTTGCTGTTGGCTTGCGTCGAGCAGCTTCAGGGTGCTTTCGTCCTTAGCCATAAGCACGTTGCGCACGTGCGAAGCCAGTCCGTTGATGAGGTTGCCACCGTCAAATCCATTCTCAATTATGCTGTTGAGCAGCACCATTATGTCGCTCACTTTGTTCTCAAGAGCCAAGTCTACGATGCGGAAATAGTTGTCGGCATCCAGCTCGTTGAGGTCTTCAATCACCTTGGCGTAGGTGATGTTGCCCTGGCAGAAGCTCGCCGCCTGGTCGAATATCGACAGAGCGTCGCGCATACCGCCGTCGGCTTTTTCGGCTATAATTGCCAAAGCCTCTTCTTCATAGGTAATGCCTTCCTTCTGCGCCACATTCTTCAGGTGTGAGATAGTGTTCTCTACGGTCATTCGTTCGAAGTCGTATATCTGGCAACGCGACAGGATTGTAGGCAGAATCTTGTGCTTCTCGGTTGTGGCGAGAATGAAGATGACGTGTGCCGGTGGCTCTTCGAGCGTCTTGAGGAAAGCGTTGAAGGCGGCAGACGACAGCATGTGTACCTCGTCGATGATGAAAACCTTGTACTTTCCCACCTGCGGCGGTATGCGGGTCTGCTCCATGAGCGACTTGATATGCTCCACCGAGTTGTTGCTGGCGGCATCAAGTTCGAAGATGTTGTACGAGCGTTGTTCGGCAAAAGCCTTGCAACTTTCGCACTCTCCGCATGCCTCACCGTCCTGAGTGGGGTTCATACAGTTGATTGCCTTTGCAAAAATGCGTGCGCAAGTAGTCTTTCCGACGCCACGCGGACCGCAGAACAGGTAGGCATGTGCCAGCTTTCCGCTCTTGACGGCGTTCTTCAGCGTTGTAGTAAGAGCCTTTTGGCCCACCACAGAGTCGAACGTCATCGGGCGGTATTTGCGTGCTGAAACTATATATTCTTCCATATTATATAATGTGCAATGATGATAATCAACTGCAAACTTACTATAAAAAATTCTATTTTCGTGTATGAATACGGAAAATTATGAGTAAGTTTGCATACAAATTAAATAACAATGGGTCGTCTTAAACTTATAATGGCTCTTGTGGGCCACTACAAATATGCTATTGTCATCATCGCCGGAATAATACTTGTAGGCTTTGTTGATGAGAACAGCTTTATGCATCGCGTCCAGTTGGAGATGCAGATAAGCGACCTTCGTCAGCAAATCGACAAGTACAACGCCCAGAACGAGGACGACATGCGAAAGCTTAAGGAGCTTAATCATGAGCCGGGTGCTTATCAGAAGATTGCACGCGAACGCTATCTTATGCAGACCGACGACGAGGACATTTATGTCTTGAGTGACGATCAAAAAACAGAAACCGACAATAATGAAACAAATGAGTAGAGTACATAGTATGCTGTTCCTTGTAGGTGGCATACTTATGGTTATAGGAGCAGGATGTTTCGCGTTCATGTATGCACGCGAGGTGGTTTGCTGGATTTATCTTGTGGGTGCATTGTTGTTCGCCTGGATGCAGGTGAGCGAAACCTACGAGGGCACCAATCCCACCATCAAGCGTCTGAAGCGTATCATGACGCTTGCCGACATATTGTTCGTGTTCTCCGGACTGCTTATGATTGACACCGCATTCCAGTTCCTTCGCGATACATTCACCGATTATACCACTTATATTGAGGTGGTTTACAACAAGTGGGTGCTGCTCTTGCTCGTGGCTGCAATTCTCGAAATGTACACTATGCATCGCATCAGCAGCTGCCTGAAGAAGGAAGAAAATACAACCGAAGCTTAGTAACGGGCGGCTGAAGGCGTGTCGCAAAAAAAACTAAATAAGAATAATCATAACTTAAAACTCGCCAAAAACGTCTGTTATTCAAATAATACATATTACCTTTGTCTAAATAGAAATTTACAAGCAACCATATTTTATGAGTAAAATACTTTACGCTTTTATCACAATCATGGCGTTAGCGTCATGCGGAAATTCTTATAACATCCAGGGATCGTCAAATGTTTCAACGCTCGATGGACGCATGCTCTATCTGAAAGTACTGCATGACAACGACTTCAAGACAATAGATTCGTGCGATGTCGTACACGGTCAGTTCCATTTCAATGGTTCTTTCGACTCTATATGTATGGCCAACATCTTCATGGATGATGAAAGCGTATTGCCACTTGTGCTCGAAAAGGGTGACATCACTATCAAGATAGACAACACTCAGCAAACAGTCAGCGGCACACCGCTCAATGATGAGCTGTTCAAATTCTTCAATCGATACAACCAACTGAAGAATCAGGAGGCCGAACTCGTACACATGCACGACCGCGCAATCATGGACGGCTCGGACATGAATGCCGTTAACCGTCGCATCAGTGCCGAGGCTCAGCGACTGACAGAGCAGGAGGACAAGCTCGTTACATCGTTTGTGACCGACAACTTCGACAATGTGCTCGGTCCCGGCGTCTTCTTCATGGTGACAATAGGCTATCGCTATCCCGAACTCACACCGTGGATAGAGGACATTATGAGCAAGGCTACTGATAAGTTCAAGAACGATCCTTACGTAAAGGACTACTATAAGAAGGCACAGGAGAACCAAGCCATAATGAATGGAATGAAGACTCCTGAACAGGCAATGCCTGCTCCGGCTCCAGCACCGGGTCCAACTCCCAATGAGTTGGCTGCGCCTGCGCAGTAGGAGTCGGGGTGTTGAGTTGAGATGTTGAGATGTTGTGATTTCATTTGTTGTGAATTATTGCCCTCTCGAAAATCACACTATCTCACCACCACAACAAACTACACCATCTCACCACCACAACATAACAACCATTTTTTTGAAGAAAAAATGAAAACACTTATATTTGGAGGAACCGTTGTCAATGAAGGTGTAGCCCGAAAGGCTTCCGTGATAGTTGACAATGATGTTATAACAGAGATAGTTGAAGGTACAGACTCTCCCCGTGGCAACTACGACAGCGTCGTGGATGCTACGGGGTGTTTTGTTTTACCAGGTGTGATTGACGACCATGTACACTTCCGTGATCCGGGACTGACGCAAAAGGCAGACATCGAAACGGAAAGCCGTGCAGCTGCATTTGGCGGTGTCACGTCCTATTTCGATATGCCCAACACCAATCCGCAGACCACAACGCTTGAGGCACTCGATGACAAATATGCCGACGCTGCGCACAAGTCGCACGTCAACTACGGCTTCTTCATCGGTGCAACCAACGACAACATCGATGTAGTTACGTCTGTCGACCCGCACCGCGTGCCTGGTATAAAGCTGTTTATGGGTTCAAGCACCGGCAATATGCTCGTCGACCGCAAGGAAGTGCTGCAACAGTTGTTTGCCAAATCGGCTCTGCCCATCATGGCGCATTGCGAGGATACCGACATAATCAATCGCAACATGGCTGAGGCTAAGGCCAAGTATGGCGAAGATCCGGCTGTAGAGCATCATCCCGAGATTCGTTCGGAGGAGGCATGTTGGCAGTCTACGCGTCTGGCTGTAGAACTTGCAGAGCAGACCGGAGCTCGTCTGCACGTGGCACACCTCACCACAGCACGCGAGTTGCAGCTCTTCGGCAGCAATCCGCGCATCACCGCCGAGGCAGTAATAGCCCATCTGTTCTTCTCGGATGCCGACTATGCCACACTCGGAACACGCATCAAGTGCAATCCCGCAATCAAGACTGCTGCCGACCGTGACGCTCTGCGTGCCGCACTCAACGACGGACGCATAGCAACCATCGGTACCGACCACGCTCCGCATCTTCTTGCCGACAAGCAGGGCGGATGTGCCCGTGCTGCTTCGGGAATGCCTATGGTGCAGTTCTCGCTCGTTGCCATGCTGCAACTCGTCGACGAGGGCGTGCTCACCATTGAGCGTCTGGTGCAGCTGATGAGCCATAACCCAGCCGAACTGTTCGGCGTGTCACGTCGTGGCTATCTGCGTCGTGGCTACAAGGCCGACATAGTGCTTGTGCGTCCCGACTCGCCCTGGACAGTCGACAAGGACTGCATACAGAGCAAATGCGGATGGAGTCCGATGGAGGGACACACATTCGCATGGCAGGTGCGCACCACAATGTGCAACGGCAGCATAATATACAACAATGGAGCATTCGACAATACGAGCCGTGGTGAGGCATTGGAGTTCAGAATCTGATATATATGAATAATGTAACACAAATAGATTTCAACATCGCCCAACTGCGTCCTTACATCAACTGGTTGTACTTCTACCATGCGTGGGGACTTGCCGGCAAGCCACAATCCGAGAAGGACAAACTGCTCAACGAGGCAAACGTCATGCTCGATCAACTGCAATCGCGCTATCAGACGCATGCACTTGTGGGGCTGTTCGATGCCAATGCCGATGGCGACGACATCGTTGTCGCTTCTGAGCGCATGCCAATGCTGCGCCAGCAGCGTCCCTCTGCGCCGGGAGCACCTTACCTCTGTCTTGCCGACTTCGTCCGTCCGCTCTCGTCGGGCATTAAGGATAGGGTGGGAGTGTTTGCTGCCAGCATTGACGAGGCGATAGAACACGACTTTCAGCAGGACGACTTCCAGCGCATGCTTGCCCAGACTCTTGCCGACCGATTGGCTGAAGCCACTGCAGAAATCACCCACTTGCAGGTGCGCCGGACTATATGGGGATATGCACCCGACGAAAATCTCGACATACCGCAGCTTCTGCGCGAGGACTTTCAGGGCATACGGCCAGCCGTAGGTTATCCGTCAATGCCCGATACGAGCCTTAATTTCATCATCGACCGCCTCATCGACATGAAGCGCATAGGCATCCGTCTCACCGACAGCGGTGCGATGAAGCCACACGCTTCTGTGTCCGGTCTGATGTTTGCGCATCCCAAGGCCCATTACTTTGACATAGGGCGCATCGACGACACCCAGTTGCGCGACTATGCACGGCGCCGTCATGTTCCGGTGGAGCTGATGCGGAGGTTTCTTGCTTCCCGACTCGTAGACTGACGCTGTACGTTCAGAATATAAATCAAGTATAAATGATAGCCCGTATATTCATATTCATAATACTGGCAACGCTGTTGCCCGACCTCTACATTTATCGTCGCTACATACGCCACCGCTTCGACCTCTCGCTCGTGATGCGTCTGTTGTGGTGGATTCCGGGTGCTGCGATGGTGGCGGTGACGCTTGTCTACGCCATGATTGACGACTTTGCGCCAGCCAATCTCACGTTGTTCAACATCTATCTGTTCATGCTCGGACTGATAGTGGTGCCCAAGCTGCTGTTCGTTCTGTCGTCGCTTGCCGGACGGGGCGTGCGCCGTATGACGGGAGGCACGCGCAATTGGGGCAACTACTTCGGTCTGCTTCTTGTGCTGGGACAGCTTTACGTGCTGTTCATGGGGTCGATGACGGGCACCGACCATCTGCGTGTGCGCCGTGTCACCGTTCGTGTGCCCGACCTTCCTGATTCGTTCGACGGCTATCGCATAGTGCAGTTCAGCGACATACATCTCGGTTCGATGCGCAGCGAACTGCTCGAACGCGCTGTAGAACAGATGAACCGCTTGCGTCCCGACATGATAGCGTTCACCGGCGACATTCAGAACATGCGCCCCGACGAGCTCACGCGCCACACGTCAACGCTGCGTCGGCTGCATGCCAAGGACGGAGTCTACTCCGTATTGGGCAATCACGACTACTCGGAGTACGTCCCGAAGTTGCCCATGCAGCAACGCCGGCACAACGAGATGCTCACACGTGGGTTTCACGCTAACGTAGGTTGGCAGCTCTTGCTCAACGACCACCGCATCATACGGCGTGGCAACGACTCCATAGTGATTGCGGGCGAGGAGAACGACGGGCTTCCGCCGTTCCCGAGCAAAGCCGACCTCAAGCGCACACTGTGTGGAGTCAGTCCCCGTTCGTTCGTAGTCATGCTTCAGCACGACCCCTCGGCATGGCGCCGTTCGATACTGCCGGGCAGCAATGTGCAGCTCACCTTGAGCGGACACACGCATGGCGGACAGATGAGTCTGTTCGGATTGCGACCCACAAGTTTATTGGGTCGCGAGGACGACGGACTCTATCAGGAGTCAGGCCGCTCTCTGTTCGTGTCCACAGGATTAGGCGGTTTCGTGCCGTTCAGGTTCCATATGGATCCGGAAGTGGTGGAAATAACGTTAAGACAATAAAAAGCCCTACCCCCGACCCCTCATCATAAGAG
>ERZ1026901.1911-NODE-1911-length-10655-cov-2.872736_pt1 | contig 10655 bp, 9 predicted proteins | sample MGYA00380179_ERZ1026901 | MGnify/ENA primary metagenome ERZ1026901 (study PRJEB33269, sample SAMEA4719815) | human gut metagenome | biome: human-associated habitat; feature: organic feature; material: feces | place: Cameroon | collected 2013-10 ... | reverse complement strand
GTTTTGATACGCTTAGTTCCTGTGCCACATCGTCGGCACGAATAAATTTGTTTTCCATATCGTCAGTCCTTTCATAAGATTTTTAAGCTGCCGTTCTCCCCGAATATCGTTCCTGCCCCATTTCAGCAGCGTTATCTCGCTCACTCTTGAATAAATCAAAAGGTCGTGGCGAAGTATCCTACTCGTACGGTCATTCAGTTTTATTAAGCATATCCGCTTAGTGCTTTCCATTATACTAAGCTTATTTGCTTGTGTCAAGTGGTTTACGAAAAAATCTTAACTTTTTTTGTTTTGGTTTTATCTTGACTATCTTAAACATATCTGCTATACTTATTACACTACATATACAAGGAGCGAACGATTATGGCTATTGGTGAAAGAATACATTTTTTCAGACTTTTGCGTGGAATGACACAAAAGTATCTCGGTACAGCAGTCGGATTTCCCGAAAGAAGCGCTGATGTACGCTTAGCACAATACGAAAGTGGTTCACGCAAACCGAAAGCAGACCTTACAAACGCATTGGCTCAGGTGCTTGATATTTCACCGCAGGCTCTTGATGTTCCCGATATTGACAGCTACATCGGTCTTATGCACACCTTATTTACCCTTGAAGATGTTTACGGTCTTACCGTCAGCGAAGCAGACGGAGAAGTCTGCCTGAAAGTCAACAAGGGCAAAGGCAAAGACGCTGCCGAGCTATCAAAAATGCTCTGTGCTTGGAAAGAACAGGCGGACAAGCTATCTTCCGAGGAAATCAGCAGGGAAGAATACGACAACTGGCGTTATCGCTATCCTGAGTTCGATACCACACAAATCTGGGCAAAAGTTCCCTCAAAGGAACTCAGCGATGCTCTTGTAGACGCTTTCAAGGATAAACTGAAAGCAGACAAATAAGGTAGGTGCATTATGGCTTCAAATAAAAATTATTTAACCTTTGTATTGGAACAACTATCAGACTTAGACGATATATCCTACCGAGCAATGATGGGCGAATATATCCTCTACTTTCGAGGAAAAATCATCGGCGGTATCTATGATGACCGCTTGCTTGTAAAACCTGTCCAGTCTGCAATCTCTCTCATGCCGACAGCAACTTACGAATTACCGTATGAAGGTGCAAAAGAAATGCTCTTAGTTGAGGATATTGACAACAGAGAATTTCTCTGCAATCTGTTCCTGTCCATGTATGAGGAACTTCCTGCACCAAAGAAAAAGAAAACCACCTCCAAAAAATAACGACAAAAAGCCCTTAGCTATGAGTTACTACCCACAGCTAAGGGCTTTCTAATATGGATTTATTTGTTGCACAGCCACCTGTCAATCATTCTGTAACTCTAAAACCACTGGATTACAAGAATAATGGCTCTTATACAACTGTTATCAAATTGTTATCAAAAGACTTCTCGACTTGCCGCAAACCCGTATAAACACTGGGTTTCTTCGACCTCTCGTTTTATTCCCACTCGATAGTCGCGGGGGGCTTGGAGGTAATATCGTAGACGATGCGGTTGATGTGGGGCACCTCGTTGACGATACGGACAGAGACCCGGTCCAGCACATCGTAGGGAATCCGGGTCCAATCGGCGGTCATAAAGTCCGTGGTGGTGACGCTGCGGAGGGCCAGGGTATAATCATAGGTCCGGCCATCACCCTGCACGCCTACGGAGCGCATATTGGTCAGCACTGCGAAATACTGGCTCATGGCGCTCTCCAGATGCACCTTGGCGACCTCGTCCCGGAAGATAAAATCCGCCAGACGCAGAATATCCAGTTTTTCCTTCGTCACATCCCCCAGACAGCGGATGGCAAGGCCGGGGCCGGGGAAGGGCTGGCGCGTCACCAGATACTCCGGCAGACCCAACTCACGGCCCAACTGCCGCACCTCGTCCTTAAAGAGCATCCGCAGAGGCTCGATGATCTCCTTAAAATCCACATAATCCGGCAGACCGCCCACATTGTGATGGCTCTTGATCACAGCTGCGTCCCCGGCGCCGGACTCGATCACATCCGGGTAAATCGTGCCTTGCGCCAGATAATCCACCTGGCCGATTTTTTTGGCTTCCGCCTCAAAGACCCGGATAAATTCCTCGCCAATGATCTTCCGCTTGCGCTCCGGCTCGCTGACACCGGCCAGCTTGCTCAAAAACAGATCTTCCGCGTTGACCCGGACGAAGTTGATGTCCCACTTTCTGAAGGCCTCCTCCACCTCGTCTCCCTCGTTGAGACGCATGAGGCCGTGGTCCACGAATACGCAGGTTAGTTGATTGCCTACGGCCTCCGCTATCAGCGCCGCCGCCACAGAGGAATCCACGCCGCCGGAGAGGGCCAGCAGTACCTTGCCGTCCCCCACCTTTTCCCGGATCTGACGGATGGCAACATCCTTATAATCCCCCATGGTCCACTGCCCCTTTGCGCCGCAGACCTCATAGAGGAAGTTGCGGAGCATGGCGGTGCCGTAGGTGGTGTGATTCACCTCCGGGTGGAACTGGACGCCGTAAAAGCCCCGGCGCTCGTCACAGATGGCCACGTTGGGACAGGCGTCGGAATGGGCCACCAGTTCAAAGCCCTCCGGCACCTTCTCCATATAGTCGCCGTGGCTCATCCAGGTAACGCTCTCGGCAGGCAGGCCCTTGAACAGCTTGCAGTCGGTGCGGAAATAGGTCTCCGTCTTGCCGTACTCCCGGGCGGAATCCGCCGTAGCCGCCGTCACCCGGCCGCCCAGATTGTGAGCGATGAGCTGACAGCCGTAGCAGATGCCCAGAATGGGGATCCCCAGCTTGAAGATCTCCGGGTCCGCCTGGGGGGACGCGGGATCGTACACACTATTTGGCCCGCCGGTAAAGATAATGCCGATGGGGGCCATCGCCTTGATCTCCGCCACCGGGGTGGTGTAGGGCCTGACCTCGCAGTATACGCTGCATTCCCGGACCCGCCGGGCGATAAGCTGATTATACTGACCTCCGAAATCGAGAACTAAAACGGTTTGTGATGCCATAGAGACCTCCTGAAAAATAATGATTCAGATATTGCGGCTTTATGCGTTTTCACGCTCCAGCGCCGCCTGGACAAAGCCCTTGAACAGCGGATGGGCATGGTTGGGGCGGGATTTGAATTCCGGGTGATACTGAACACCCACAAAGAACGGCTGGTCCGTCAGCTCCACCGTCTCCACCAGCCGCCCATCGGGGGACAGCCCGGAGAGGACCAGTCCCGCGGAGGTGAGTGCCTCCCGGTAGTCGTTGTTGAATTCGTAGCGGTGGCGGTGACGTTCAGAGATCTCCAGCGTGCCGTAGCACCGCTCCATGGTGGTGCCGGGCCGGATCACACAGGGATAGGCCCCCAGCCGCAGCGTGCCGCCCTTGTCGATCTCGTCGCTCTGTCCCGGCATGAAGTCGATGACCTTGTTTTCGCACAGTTCGTTGAACTCGCCGGAATCCGCGTCGGCGATCCCAGCGGCGTGGCGTGCATATTCGATCACGGCGATCTGCATTCCCAGGCAGATGCCGAAATAGGGTACCCGATGCTCCCGGGCGTATTTCGCCGTCAGGATCATGCCGTTGATCCCCCGCTGGCCGAAGCCACCGGGGACGATGATGCCGTCCAACGCACCCAAAACCGTCTCCGCATCGCTTTCCGTAATGGTCTCGGAGTCGATCCAGCGGATGTCCACCTCAGTTCCCAGGGCATAACCCGCATGGCGCAGCGCCTCTGCCACGGAGAGGTAGGCATCATGAAGCTGGACGTATTTTCCAACCAGACCGATGGTCACATGTCTGTCCGCGCGCTTGATCCGCTCCACCATGCATTCCCACTCCGTCAGCTCCGGGGCCGGGGCGTCGATACCCAGCTCCCGGCAGACCACAGTGGAAAAGTGGGACTGTTCCAGCATCAGCGGCGCCTCATACAAGCAGGGAAGCGTGATGTTCTCAATGACGCAGTCGGGCTTTACATTGCAGAACATGGAGATCTTCTGGAAAATGGATGGTTCCAGCGGCTCGTCGCACCGGAGGACGATGAGGTTGGGATTGATCCCCATGCCCTGAAGCTCCTTGACAGAGTGCTGGGTGGGCTTGGACTTGTGCTCATCAGAGCCACGGAGGAAGGGCACCAGGGTCACATGGATAAAGAGGCTGTTTTCCCGGCCCACCTCCAGAGAGATCTGCCGGACAGCCTCCAGGAAAGGCTGGGACTCAATATCGCCGATGGTGCCGCCGATCTCGGTGATGACCACGTCGGCGTCCGTTTGCTTACCCACCCGATAGACAAATTCCTTGATCTCATTGGTGATGTGGGGGATCACCTGTACGGTGGAGCCCAGATACTCCCCCCGGCGCTCCTTGTTCAGAACGTTCCAGTACACCTTGCCGGTGGTGAGGTTGGAGTATTTGTTCAGATCCTCGTCGATGAACCGCTCATAGTGGCCCAGATCCAGATCCGTTTCCGCGCCGTCCTCGGTGACGTAGACCTCGCCGTGCTGGTAGGGGCTCATGGTGCCGGGGTCCACATTGATGTAGGGGTCCAGCTTCTGAGCGGCTACCTTCAGCCCTCTTGTCTTTAAAAGGCGGCCCAGAGACGCTGCGGTAATGCCCTTCCCCAACCCGGATACCACGCCGCCGGTCACAAAAATGTATTTCGTCATACGTCCTCCTCCGAAAATTTCACGTTCTGTCTACGCAGTCCCGCTTTGGCAGTTTCATTTGTAAGTTGACAAGATCTGTTCCGCTATGACCCGCTTCGTCACGCAGCGATCCATCGCCTGCTTTTCGATGTATCGATGGGCCTCCTGCTCCGTCATATTCAATTCCTCGATCAGCAGCCACTTGGCCCTGTTCACCAGGCGGATCTCCTCCATCTTTTCCTCAATGGTGGCATTCTTCTTTTCCAACCCCCGCAAACGCTCCCGGGTACCGCACAGCAGCCGCAGGGATTGGGTAAACAGCTGGGTCGACATGGGCTTGGACAGCACCAGGACGCCCTGTGGTGTCAGCCGTCCGTCAATGTCCGGAAAATGCTCTGCCTTCACCAGCAGCAGTACCCCGGCGGCGCTGTGCTGGCAGATGTCCTGCGCCAGTCGGGTGCCAAACTCATCCGGCAGCGGCGTGTTGATCACCACCAGATCGTAGCTGTTTTCCAGCAGCTCCCGGCGGGCACCGGCGGCGTCCGTCAGCACCGTGACCGGCCAATAGAACCGCTCCGGCAGAAGGCCCCGGACGGATTCATTGAATTTTGCGGAGGCGGACACCACCAGAACGCTGTACGCATGGCCAAGCTCCATCGTTGTCCCCCTCCTTTTCTATGTTTTTTGCCGTGTGCTTTCTGTTCGGTCAGGTATAGTATTGAATGATCGCCGCAGGAAGATGTTCTCTGATAAAATCGCTGGCGGCTGCCGCTGCCTTGGCCTCCGCCCAGGTCTCCGGCAGTCTGCGGTACCGGGCCCGGATCTCCTCCGGCGCCGTGTAGAGGTTCAGATCCGCCGCGGGAGGCAGCTGCATGTTGTAAGCAACGCCCTCCATTCCCGCCCGAATCAGCAGAACAAAGGCCAGATACGGGTTGCACAGCGGGTCCGGAGACCGCAGTTCCGCCCGCCGGTATTCCCCCACCGCCGCCGGGACCCGGATGAGCTGAGAGCGGTTCTCAGCGGACCAGGAAAGATAGCCGGGTGCCTTCCAGCTTCCAAAGCGGCGGTAGGATTCCTCCGTGGGGTTCAGGAACGCCGTCATTGCCTCCACATGGGCCAGCACTCCGGCAAGGACCTGGGGCATCACATCTCGCTTATCTTCGCTGACAACAGAGAAGTTGATGTGCATTCCGTTGCCCGCCTTGTCTGCCAGAGGCTTGGGCCCGAAATCGGCATACAGCCCGTTCCGGGCCGCCACCGTATCCACAGCCGTCCGGAAGGTCACTGCGTTATCCGCCGCAGTGACCGGGTCCGCATAGCGGAAATCAATTTCATTCTGGCCGGGCCCCTCCTCATGGTGGGAGCTTTCCGGCCGGATGCCCATGCGCTCCAGCGTCAGGCAGACCTCCCGGCGGACATTCTCTCCCTTGTCTGCCGGGGCAATGTCCATGTAACCGGCATGGTCATAGGGAATTTTGGTGGGCTCGCCGTCCTCGTCCCGCTGGAACAGATAAAACTCCATCTCTGTTCCGAAGGCAAAGGTCAGCCCGGCCTTTTTTGCATCCTCTACCGTTTTCTTCAGCAGACTCCGGGCATCCGCTCCGATCACGGTGCCGTCCGGCTGGGTCACGGCGCAGAACATCCGCACCACCCGCCCATGTTCCGGCCGCCAGGGCAGCACACAGAGAGTGGACGGGTCTGGGCGCAGCAGCAGATCAGAGTGGACCTCCCCACCGAAGCCGGGAATGGCGGAGCCGTCGATGGCGATACCGTACCGGAAGGCCCGGTCCAGTTCCTCCGGCATAATGGCGATATTTTTCTGGCAGCCCGCCGCATCGCAGAAGGCCATGCGGATAAACTTCACGTCCTCCTCCGCTGCATACTGCTTGATCTCCTCAACCGAATACTGCATATTGTCTCCGCCTTTCCGTTATGGTTTCCGTATGCATGCCCGGCGATCCAGGCCCCCTCATTTTTTGATGCAACTGTTATAGCACACCTTTTCATAAATTTACAATATGTAAAACAGAAAAAATCACGGTTTTCCGGGACTTATTCTCCGTCATGCTCACATATTGGGGCTACTGCTGCCGGTCTGGTCTCCTGTCCTGTTTTGCGCTCTGCGGCGATCCTTTTCAAACCGCCTGCACGTTCAGGCCTCGCTGCAACAAAAAGGGCGTCCACTTCCAACGGGAGCCGTGCTCCCTCTGAAAATGAACGCCTTTGCTCATTTTGTATTCAAAAAAGACCTGATTTAACAAATCAGCATTGATCGTACCATGTGCGTCCGCGCTTGTCAATCATTTTCCTGTCGAACACGGTGCAAAAAGGAGGGCCTTCGCCCTCCCTTTTGTCCTTGGCTACCTCTTATACCGTGCCGGTGACGATCAGCTCGCTGACGCCGGGGGTCACGGCCCACGCCCCGGTCACCGGGTCCTGGGTATACGTGGCCGCAGGGACGGTGATCTGCCCCGCTGTTGTAGCGAACAGACCGGTGGTCCCGTCATAGGTGTACTGCGTACCGGCAGTCCAGGGTGCGCCGTTATAGGTCACCGTGAGACCGTTGAGAACCGGATCAAAGGTATCCCGGAGGATCACATCGTCCGTCGCGGTAACGGGAGTATTGCCGGTGTTCTGGATGGTAAAGGTGTAGGTGATCTGGCCGTTCTCCGCTACCACCGTGGGATTCAGCCCCTTGGTGATGGACAGTCTCGGGCTGCTCACCACGCCAACTGTCTCCTCCGCCGTCACAGGTGCGGCCAGCCCGCCGCCGGTCACAGTGACGGTGTTGACAACGCTGGACTCCGCTGCCAGCGGTGCGTAGCGGGTCACCTCCGTCTCATAGATCACAAGAGCGCTGCCCCCGGCAGGGACCGTGATACCGGTGACGGTCATGGGCGGTCCGGCGTTCACGACCGGAGCGGCTTGCAGTGCGCCGTTCACATAGTACCGAACGCTGCCCGGCAAATAGGCCAGAGGATACAGAGTTGCTCCGCCAAAGGCGTAGCCGCCCAGATTGTCGGAAATGGTCAGACCCGTCAGGGGCGTGACGCCGCTGTTGGTGAGGCTGACCACATACGTGACCGTCCCGCCCGGCTCGTAATTCTCCCGCACCGCCGTTTTCGCGGCGGTCAGGACCTCCCTCAGTTCCCCGGTGACGATGTTGGAATTCACCGTCCCGCCGGTATAGGTGAGGGTCGCCATATTCTGAAAGGATGTGGGCATAAAACAAGCCTCCTTAAAATCGCTCAGATTCGCGCGTCTGCGCGTTCCATTCTATGCGCCGGAACAGCACACGGTCCCCCGCCATTCTCTAAAAGCAATAAAAAAAACAGCCCACCTTTGGCACTTTCGGAAAAAATCTGGTTTTGCCGTGGGAAAGCGTTGATTTTTTTCGGGAACCGTGCTATCTTGATAACAAGCGAAATCGTTTTCTTGCAGATGTAGTTTTCGCATATCTGTTAACGGACACAGAAAAATCCGTTTGCGCTTTCGCCAACCTTTTCCCCGCAAACCTTTTTCTATTTGTACGCTTATCCAAATAATGATCCTAAATATTCATAAGGAGGACGTTTTATGTTTGATCCGAAAACTGTTTCCCTGGGTATTGCTCCCATCGGCTGGTGCAATGACGATATGCCGGAGCTGGGTGCTGAGAACACCTTCCAGCAGACCGTCAGCGAGATGGCTCTGGCCGGCTTCACCGGCTGCGAGATCGGCAACAAGTATCCCACCGACCCTGCCGAGCTGAAGAAGGCTCTGGACCTGCGCGGTATGCGCATCGCCAGCCGCTGGTATTCTTCCTTCATCCTGACCCGTTCCATGGAGGAAGAGGAGAAGGACTTCATCGCCAACCTGGACTTCCTGGAGGCTGTCGGCGCAAACCACATCAACGTCTCCGAGCAGAGCTACTCCATCCAGGGCAAGGTGGACGTGCCCATCCTCACCGGCGGCCACAAGCACGTCATGAACGATGAGGAATGGGACCGCTTCTGCAAGGGTCTGAACCGTCTGGGCCAGATCGCTTCCGAGCGTGGCTTCAAGCTGTGCTTCCATCATCACATGGGCACCGTGGTGCAGACCAGCGAGGAGACCGACCGCATGATGTCCAACACCGATCCCCGGTATGTGTTCCTCTGCTATGATACCGGCCACTTCACCTTCGCCGGCGAGGACCCCCTGGCCATGCTGAAGAAGTATGTGGACCGCGTGGGCCACGTCCATCTGAAGGATATGCGTCTGCCCGTGGTGGAGGAAGCCCGCAAGAACAACTGGTCCTTCCTGCAGTCCGTCCGCAATGGTGCTTTCACCGTCCCCGGCGACGGCAACGTGGACTTCGATCCCGTGTTCAAGATGCTCTCCGACGCCGGCTATCAGGGCTGGCTGCTGGTGGAGGCCGAGCAGGATCCCGCCAAGGCCAATCCTCTGGAGTACGCCATCAAGGGCCGTACCTACATCCGGGAGCACACCGGTCTGTAAATCGCGCGATGGGAGGACCCCGGTCCTCCCCACCGCGTTTCCATACCACTTTTTGACATCAAACAGGAGATGTTTCCAATGACTTATTTCAATAAGAACAAGGAACTCAAGCGGGGCTACAACGCCTATATCGACGAATCCACCAACTACATGGGCACCCTGATGAACGTGGGCCTGCTGGTGATGGAGGACGGCGACACCTATACCTACGAAAGCGCCGACCGCGAGGTTGCCATCCTGCTTTTCGAGGGCAAGGTCACCTATGAATACGCCGGCAAGACCGTTGAGGCTGACCGCCCCAACTGCTTCCATCACGAAGCCTACTGCCTGCTGGCTCCCAAGGGCACCAAGATCACCCTGACGGCTCACAGCCACAGCGAGCTTTACATGCAGGACACCCTGAACGAGAAGGATTATGAGCCGGTCATGTACACCCCGGAAACCGTCCAGACCCAGCACGCCGGTTCCAAGGGCGAGCTGATGGGTGCTATGGAGCGTGAGATCAAGACCTTCTTCGACTATGACAACGCCCCCTTCTCCAACATGGTGCTGGGTGAGGTGCTGAACCGTCCCGGCAAGTGGTCCTCCTATCCTCCTCATCATCATCCCCAGCCGGAGGTCTATTTCTACCGTTTCGACTATCCTCACGGCTTCGGCGCCGGTTTTGCCAACGGCGATGTTTACAAGACCGAGCAGAACGGCTGCGCCGTCATCAACCACGGCTTCCACTCTCAGGTAGTGGCTCCCGGCTATGCCATGTGCTACGCCTGGGGTATCCGGCACCTGGAGGGCGATCCCTGGCTGAAGACCCGCATTGACGACAAAGAGCACGAGTGGCTGTGGAAGCCCGATGCCAATGACCACATCTATCCCAATCATTGATCGGAGGTAACAAAAGCATGAAAACTGTCCGCTTGACCATGGCGCAGGCTTTGGTCCGTTTTCTGGAAAATCAGTACATGGAGGTTGACGGTGCCCAGCACCGCTTCGTCCGCGGCGTGTTCATCATTCCCGGCCACGGCAACGTGGTGGGTCTCGGCCAGGCGCTGAGCCAGGAGGCCAAGCACCTGGAGATCTATCAGGGCAAGAACGAGCAGGGCATGGCCCAGGCCGCCGTTGCCTTCGCCAAGCAGATGAAGCGTAAGCAGATCTGCGTTGCCACCTCCTCCGTTGGCCCCGGCGCCGCCAACATGGTCACCGCCTGCGGCACCGCCACCGCCAACAACATCCCCCTGCTGGTGCTGCCCGGCGACACCTACGCCTGCCGTCAGCCCGACCCCGTTCTGCAGCAGGTGGAGCACACCAACTCCCTGGCCACCACCACCAACGACGCTTTCAAGGCTGTGTGCCGCTACTGGGACCGCGTTGTCCGTCCTGAGCAGCTGATGAGCGCTATGATCAACGCCTTCCGGGTGCTGACCGATCCCGCCAACACCGGCGCGGTCTGCGTTGCCATGCCCCAGGACGTTGAGGGTGAGGCTTATGATTATCCCGTGAGCTTCTTCGCCAAGCGCGTCTGGCGTCTGGAGCGCCGCCCTGCTACCGAAGCCGCTCT
>ERZ1026901.1907-NODE-1907-length-10676-cov-8.268901_pt1 | contig 10676 bp, 8 predicted proteins | sample MGYA00380179_ERZ1026901 | MGnify/ENA primary metagenome ERZ1026901 (study PRJEB33269, sample SAMEA4719815) | human gut metagenome | biome: human-associated habitat; feature: organic feature; material: feces | place: Cameroon | collected 2013-10 ... | reverse complement strand
CTCTATAGATTGTCTATGATCTTTGGGTAGACACAGGGTTTTACGGGTGAGCCTTGTTTCCCCCAAAATATAAATACTTCTTTTTATATCTTTTGATACACCCAACTTATCTATATACATTACATTCTTTGGAATTACAATAGTCTGTATTTTCGGATTATTTGCAAACGTTCCCATATTAACCTTTTTAAGTGCTTCTGGCAATTGTACTTCTTCCAATGAAGGGCAATTATAGAAAGCAGCCTCTAAACACTCTAAAGAGTTTGGTAAAACAATTTTGCGAAGTTTAGAACTAAAAGAACATATTGCATCAGGTAGGTAAGTCACACCTTCTGGTATTGTTAATTCCTCCAAATTATTATTTTCTAAAAAACAACTTGATCCCAAAGCCTTTACTTCTCCTTCAAATTTTATATCTAACAAAGACTTACATACAGCAATGGCATATTCACCTATATAATCCAAATCACCTTGAAAAGTAATTGCCTCCAACTGTTCCATACATGCGAAAGCACTTTTGTGAACACTTTTTACAGATGATGGAACAACAACTTCTTTCACAAAAAGTAAACTATCAAAGGCATAGCTTCCTATTGTTGAAATCCCTTGAATATCTAACTTTTTGATTCTATCTCGATATTCTATCCAAGGAACAACTTTTATTTCTGCCTTCTTTTCAAACCGATAATCATAATCATCCATGGGGCCTTTACCATAAATTTTTAATGTTCCATTCTTATACAATATATACGCAGCATCCTCTCCACAAGAACCTTTGATAATATAGTCCTCCACAGCAGCTATAACATTGTCATTTTGTTGTCTTTTCTTACATGAAACAAAAGTCTGTAATACAAATCCAAAAAGGAATAAGCTCCATATTGAATATAATGCTATTCTATTTTTTAAAGAAATCATACTCTAATACCCTAATCTTGTGTCGGGCGCAACCTCAAATTATTTCAAACACATCCTTACTCTTTCGTCAGCATAAGGAGTACCGTCAAATATCGATTTTTTGTTAGTAAACTCTTTTTCTGTTCCATAGAACATCAACCATGGCCTATTCCATTGTTTGGAGAACTCGATACTTTCTTGCAATAACATTTTGTCTTTCCCGCATTCATACAAAAATCTATTCAGGTCATGATTGTCAAGAAATAGCCATAATTGGAATTCCGTTGGATAATGAGCAAAATGCAACTTTACTTTTTCTTTTAGATTTGGATTATTCGTAATAGCCTCTTTCTTATTTACAGTTTCACAAAGAATTTGTTGATAAGCAAAGTCCAACACTCCATCTAACACACCTACATATTCGAGTTGACGTGCTTCCTGTGCATTAAATCGCAATTTATTAAAAAAATAGCGAATATAATTATGAGGTTTAAAGTCTAAGTTGCCCCAAACTTCTCCGATCAACCTTACCTTAGGAAATTTTCTCTTTATTGATTTTCTGAAATAATTCCAAAAAGCATAGCATGGACCTGTTGCATGGTCAAGACGAATCGCATCAAATCCCATTTCACATAACTCCGCTGCTCTTTGTGTCAGATAATTCTGGACTTCTATATTCTTTGTGTTGAACATTGGCAAGTCCTTAATGTTTGCAAAGCATTTATAGCTTCCATCTTGATTATAACAGAACCACTCTTTATGATTTCCATCTGCGAATAAGGAGCATGACTTATGGCAATGATTAGCAACAAAGTCGGCCGCAACAATCATTTCTCGCCTATGGGCTTCTGCAACCAATTCCATGATGTCTTCCTCCGTTCCAAAATGAGGGTCAACTTGTTTGTAGTCTATAACATGATAACCATGATAGGCAGCAGTTTTATGGAAAGGAGATAACATGATTCCTGTCATGCCAAGATTCTGAATATAATCAAGATGCTCGATTACACTCTTAATGCAACCACCTTTGAAATTACCATTACCATCTTCGCCATTCATGGGGAAGAAACGGTCTATCAATATATGATATATTCTTTCTTGCTTCATGCTGTTTAAAATTTTAATTTCAGAAAACAATTTGCTGTAATTAAAGCCTTTGGAAAACTTTTTACTTGTTTGAACATCTTCCTTGCCCTTCCAAAATTCTCCGTTCATGCTTTCTTTGCAAACATTTGTTGATTAGCAAAAAAACACATAGCATGAAGCATGTTAGAATTGTGGCTAAAGAATAACAGAAAGCTTCCTGTTTCAATAATTCATTTAACTCCATAACAAAATATTAACTTATAAATTCTTTACCATTTGCACAATCGTACATATTACAGTTATTACAGCGAAAACAGCTCCCAAATAGCCGATTGCATGACTCATTAAAGTTTTGTGCTCATCCTTTAAATCTTGTATATCTCCCATTATACCAAAAGCATTTATTATGTTACTATCAACATGAGAACGGTTCATTTCCCAATCTTTTTGAACATCCCAAATTCTCTTTTCTCTCGCCAAAAAGACGACAGGATTCCAATAACTAATTTTTCGTTCCTCTATTTCACTAGTTTTTACACTATTCACCAAGTAGTGTATTTCGACAGCACGCAAAAACTTTGGGTAATTTTTGCCAACACCAGCAATGCATGATTTTTCTATAGCATCTACAATTTCCACATCCGTTTTTGGAATATGTATCTTTTTTAGAAATTCATTTCGTGCAGCTACTTCCTTTTGCAAATCTGTGCAACGATTTATAATCAGCCCATTAAGACCAGAATAGTATATGTCGTATGATTTCCTTGAAGAATAGTTTCTACTGATATTTTGCTTAATATGGAATGAAGAAGCATATCGATATCCTTCATCGGATTTCAACAAGCCATATTTTTCCCATTTTGGAACATTCCCTTCACCATCTATCTCTAACAGGGAATATCTAGCCCTAAAATCAAAATCCAGTTCCTTTTGCCACAGGTAAGAAACATTTAAAGCGATTATATAGTCTGGTATCGTTGTTATTATAGGATTACTTCTAGCAAAAAAGGGAGTGTTTCTTTTCTTTGGGCAGTTTGGACACATAGATAGAGTTGTAAATGTTCCTTTTTGTTTTCTTTCCCTAATGACTACTTCCGCTCGTTTATAGAACAAATGTTTAAGTAATATTACTTCATCTGTGGTAAGTCCATTGAAATTCAATACTACGACATAGGTTCCTATACGATTTTCAAGATTGAGACAGAACAAAACAGTACCAGTTATCCACCTATCTGCGTCCTCTGTATTTATTTCTTCATATTCCAAGTCAAATTGGGAAACGATGAAACTAAGCTCTTTTGAATATGCCTTACTTTCCCTTGACTTTTCGTATTCCATCTGCAAACATTTTGTTGCATATGGTCCATCAGCTATATGACAGCTATTAGGAGGAAACCTTGAAAATAAAAACTGATTATATTTTTCTCGGTATCTCTTCTTGTCTAACAAATCGGTCAAAGGTTTATTCCTAAGACGAATCTCAGTCAATTGCATTTTTCTATACGTATTCCACACGCTATTGAAATTTTGCACAATCTGAGAGTCCTTAATCTTACAAGGGTAGTATATGTTTAGCGTTCCGTTCATAAGATGTTCTTAATAAATTAATATTGTCAAAATTACCTACCTACTTGGTTACAGGACGAATTGGGCAAAACCATGAATGACTATAATGCTCTGTATTTATGTTATTTTTATCAAATCCCAACAGGTAAGCTTGGGTGCGATTTTCTTGGTAAAGTGTGGAACTCCATATAAAGCCCCCTTCCTCATAAGATATTGGAAGAAAAATTTGTTTTCCATTTGGGCCAGTTACTAAATATCCACTATTAGCTCCTAAGGATATCCATTTCCATTTACATTTTGTTTTAAGTTCTTTAATTTCTGAAATAGTAGGCATTCGCCAAGATTCCCCCCACCGCAGAGTTGCTGCATCATATCTTTTTAATCCAGCAATATCATTATTTGGTATGTCGATAGAATACACAGAATCCACCCTACTGGTAATATCCGTAGGATTAATCTCTCCCCATTTAAAATAAGCACCATGTTCACAAAAACACCAATTACCGATATCTGTTGCCGCCCATTTCACGCTTAACCCTAAATCAACATAAGAATGGCCATTAATTCGTCCACTCGGGAAAAGAGGAGATTTGTAAACTCCAAGAAATAAAGCAGCAATTAAAAACCAAAAAATAAAGGATTTCCAATTATACTTAATCTTCCACTTTATATCAAAAATTAAATTATCAAAGAAGTCTAGTACTTTGCCAACAACCGTTTCGTCATCATTTTGCACCGACAAATTGGAAGAGGAAACATCTTTTAGTATAAAATTATTGATATGTGGCGGATAATCATACCATTTATGTGTATGAAATTTCGAATCTAATGGCAAATAGCTTGTTATAAAATGCATTAACTGCAACCACACTGATTGAGCATTTCCATATAATGTTCCATACGAACGATCTTCATGTGTCTGAACAGAATACACTTTATCTATTATTCCTCTCTTAAATAAAGAAATAGAAACTTTTTCTATATTCATATCTACATTGATATTATGTGGAGCTTCTTGGCGTTTTATAAGTTGTATTTGAGATAAAGCTTTTACAAAACTTTTAAAATCTCCTATTCCAATAATATTAGGACATGAATGATTCAACCTCAACATATTAGGAGTAATTTCAAATCTTATTTCAGATTTGTATTGAATTACTATTTTATCAACAGTTTCATCTATTACCAGATGCTCCTCTACATAAGTTTCTTCTGACTCTTCATTTTGCGATACATTTATTTCTTCCTCTTTTTCTACATTGTCTTTAGGTTCTTCAAACAAATTATTTTCATCTATATGAGTATCTTCAGATTCCTCATCTTGATATGCATTTAAATTTTCCAACTCATTTCGCAAGTCAAACACAGATTGGAAACGCTCATCTTTTCTTGGCATCATGGCTTTTTTTACTATAGAAGCCATTGCATTAGAAACATTGTGTTTCAAAAGGCAAGCCATTGGGAAACCTTCATTTAAAATAACAGATGCTTCTGGAGCTCTTTTCCCTGTTAGCATTTTATACATTGTAGCTCCTAAAGCATATATATCCATTGTAACAGGAAATCCGTGTCCATCTTGATAGTTGGCTTGCTCTAATGGGGCATAGCCAGGAGTTCCTCTACCTACGGTTGTGCTGGATTCTGGCTCACCATTTTTATCATACTGCTTACTTAACCCAAAGTCAATGAGAATAGCATCTTCATCTGCATTGAGCATCACATTCTTGGGCTTTAAGTCAAGGTGAAGCATTTTGTTCTGATGCATAAATGATAAGGCTTCTCCTATTTGCCTTGTATATTTGAGTGTGTCCTCCTCAGTTAATTTGCTTCTACGTTCTATCAAAGAGTCAAGATCGCCTCCGCTTAAATACTCCATTACGTAGTAACAAGTATTATTTGCTTCAAATAACTCCATCACATTGACAATGTTAGGATGCTTCAGTTTACTAAGATTCTTGGCTTCACGAGAAAATTTTTCTTTGTAGTCATAAAAGAGTCCACCTTTACTATTGGAAGAAGATGTTACATTCGTACCTTCACGACCACTGATTTCTTTCATGAAGAACTCTTTAATTGTTACATGGATGCAACTTTCAAGATAGCCCAAGTCTCCTTGTAACTCAATTTTTGCAAGGTATGTTATACCGAATGAACCTTGCCCAAGAATCTTTTCTATTCTATAGTTATAGAGTTTGCTCTTTAGAACATAACCTAATGGGAGTGCATAATTAAACATATTTCAATAATTTTGTTTAAAGGCCTAACATTTTTTTACCTATAGCTAACAATGTAACAACAATAATTGCTATAATACAAAGCACAGCCTGTTTGTGGGTATGTTTTTTTGAGTTTGCACTTTCATTTCCCTTACAAATATTTTCCTTCGTTTCATTTGGAATTGCTTTCAATTGAGTGCTTGGCTCTGTTTGTACATTTTCAGTATTTTCATCAGCCTCTTTTTCATAGGAGATTTTCGATGAATCCGTAGTAGCTTGCGCCTCTGTCTCTTCCACAATGCCAACTCGTTTTGGATCAACTGCTTCGAGACTTGTTTTTGACTCACTCCCGATGTCAAATACATCTTCTATATGTATGATAATGGCCGTGTGGTTATCTCTATTTTCCTTTGTGACTTCTCGCAATATTTCGACTTTGCGTTCAGCTGATTCTATCTTGTCGGAGAATATGTTACGAATGCTTTCTCCTTCTTCCATATCTGACTGTTCAAGCATACCGTCTGAACACATATAGAAATAGTCTCCAACCTTAATGTCTGATGTATGATAAATATCGGCTTTGGGCTTATATTCCAAATTAGGTTGCATGGCACGAGTTATCACATTTCTTTGTTTAGAATGACGTGCTTCCTCTTTTGTCAACTCTTCAACTTTTATCAAATCATTTATCAACGAATGGTCTTCTGTTACAAACAATATTTGCGTATTTGACCCTTCTTTACCAGGACGGATGTGATAAACCCGACTGTCTCCCATGTGGGCAATTGTTGCACCGTCATTGTGTAATTTAAGGAAAGTCATGGTCGTTCCCATTTTCTTTTCCGCCCCATTGTCCTTTTCGTCAAGGGCAGAAAAAGCAGTGGCGATGGCTTCTTTTAATTTATCATCGGAAAAGATACCGTCAGCATCATGGCTATCGTTGAGAATATAATTTCCCATAGATTGACACACTGTAGCACTTGCTACTTCGCCAGCGTCATGGCCACCCATACCATCACAAAGAATGAAAGTCCTGTCTGTGTCTTTCAACTCATTCGGCATAGGATATGTGCAATCCTCCTGATGAGGATTACCCTGAGAATCTTTCCTTTGACCATATTCCCAAATGCTATATACTTTTAGTTTGTACTTCATATAGGCTCGATTTTATAATTCAGTACCTTCCTCATCAGGAATCTCAAATTCCAAACTTGCGTCAGGCAGTTTTATGATATCTCCATGATTGAGGACTATACAATCACCATAATAGAGTTGCTCTTTCCCTATGTATGTTTTATTAACTTTCTCCTTGAACAACGAGACATAATGAACAAAACCTTTTGCGGGTACTTTCTTCACCTCAATAACAATATGTTCACGGCTCATACTTCTTTTTTCACCAGTGTCTATTTTGAAATTTGCGGTTGAATTCGTAGCCTTACGTCCAATAACATTACGTCCAGGCTTAAGTTGAAATGATATGCCAGAACTCAAAAGTTTAACCTTTCCTACTGTTAAATTCTTTTTGCCAAGTTCTGTTCCTTTTTCCGTCCTATCATCATAACTTGTATGCTCTTCGTTGTTTGGATATTCAGTATCAGGGTCCTCATTGTTCACAGTAGGAACAACTCGTTTGTATTGAGTGAATGGGTATTTATGTTTACATACTGGGCATATAACGTTTTTAGTTTCTATGCCAGGTTGATTCTTTACAGAAAGAATCGCTCCGTCAAACGGACATTTTATTCGAATTATTTCATTCATAATTTATAGTTTATATTTTACCATTTCATAACTTGCATATTATCATCAAATTTTCCCTACATTACTGGATGTTGTTTGCCAAAGATATTTGTGACACCCTTGATGAACAAAGCTGAACAATTCTTTTGCTGTTGTTGTGAGACTCAAATTGTTAATCTTCGTAGCAAATCCTAAGTAATCAGCAATTCCTACTGACACCAGATACGTTCGTGCATTAGCACTAAACGAGAATGCTAGTAGAAATGCCGACAATAGAAATCTGAATGCACTAGCCTTCATACGCAGCATCTGGTTCGTCGTTAGAAGCCAACAATTCGCCTGTAGGATTAGATATTCCTCCTAAATCGTTCACAGACAATCCTTGGTCTTGAATATCGATGAGTTCCTCTTGGTCAATTTTACCATTATCATTCGTATCGGCTGCCATATAGTCAAATACCAAATTATCATCTACATCAATAAGAACCACTTCTTGATTATCAACGATTATACCTCCTATATTTGCTCCTGTTTCGTCATCGTGAACAACCCCAAGGATTTCAACTTCAGGCTCGGGCTGTGAAACTTCTATTACTTCAGTTTGTACTTCCTCTTGATGTGATTCTGTATGAGCCAAATCATTATGGTTTTCAGGATGATTTACAGACACTACCTCGATGTCATCATCTGTAGTTGCTGCTGTTTGTGTCTGGACAGTAGTTGAGTGATGAGATACATTACTGTGAGTGGAATGTTGGGCAACATTGCTTGACGTGTGGTCTATGTTGTTCCAACTAAAATGGTCGCTGTATTCTGCTCGTTGTTCTGTAGTCATACCATCCCATTCTTCAGCAGTGTATGTTCCATAAAGATTACCATGCCACTCAAAGCATCCGCTTGGACCGACCTCCGCACGAGCTGCGGCAAAGGCTTCACCAAATGAAATGTCGTCATTAACAGTTGTTGCTACTTGTACCTGATCGTCCACCCACTCTGGATGTGACAGTTCCTCTTTGTGATTAGGAGTCTCGGTTTTTCCTTCTGTCTCGGAGTCTGGTGTCTTCATTCCCATAAGTACTGTTGCAACACCACCTATGAGCAATCCTGAGCCTGCTCCTGCCGCAGCTCTTTTCCATGCATTCTTGGAAGACTTTGACTTAACCTCTTTATTTGATGCCGTATTGTTCTCTTTCTTCTCAGATGTAGAAGTTTCTTCAAACTGAGTAGCTTCATTGTCAGAACCCTGATACTGGGTCTTTTCGTTGTCGTAGTTGGTATTCATAATTTTAAGTTTTTAAATTTTGATATTGCAAAGATACGCTTGAACTGTTATACCATAATCATTTTTCAACAAACTCACATCCACATCCAATACAATGCATCTTTTGATCTTTAGGACTGCGAATTTGGTTCTTTAACAATTTGTAACTTATATTGCCAAGGAATCTATGACAATTTGGACATACATATCTTTCGGTTAATCTTTCTGTAGCAGCCTTGCGATCTTCATAACTTGTATCTTTCTTGCGGTAATTAATAAAATACAATCCGAAACTGATAGCAGCAACTGGAACTGTTATATACAGTGTGTTTACAGCAACTAACGTGGCAAGTAACGGACTGGCAACACCAGATAATGAACCTACCATAATAGGAAGCATTCTCTTCTTAGCAACATCTTGCTGCTGTTTGACAATTCTATCTATTTCTGTCTCATAGTCATTCCAAATGCGTTCCAAATGTGAGATGTTATATGTTTCTGGCCCAGGAGGATTAATAGTTGCAGCAATTTTTTTTGCAACATCAATCACTACAGATAAACATATGCGATATCTATCTTTTCCCAACTCGACCGTATTGTTTATTGATATTCGTTTTGATGCTATCTCTGAGCCATTAACATAGGTTACGTTCTGAGGTTTTATGTTAGTGAGAATCATGTTTCCACTTTGGTCTACCTCTATTTTTGCGTGCGCCACTCCTTCTGCAGGTTTGCAACGGCTAACACAAGAAGGCACGCTATTGGGAGAACCAATTGCCGCACTCTTACCATTACCTTGTATTGCTATAAGAAGACGACCATTTACAGGCTCTTTACCAATGAGAATGGTCTTTCCTTTAAGTATGTCCATATGATTATTTTGTTATTTTATAATTCTTGATCTGATGCAGTAGAAAGTCCCGTTACATACATATCACGCAACTTTTTCTAATGACCGATTTGGGTTTAAGCGTACTTCCTTGTTTTAGTCCTACCATGGTGTATCTTCGTTATATATTTTTTTCTTCATAATTTAAAATCTTCGTTTGAGACATAAAGATTTCTTTATTAAATTCTTTGTCTCTAAATACAAATCTAATGTTTGTATTTGCATCAATATCAACAACAAGTTCAATCAATTTGGGTTTGTATCTGAATAATTCTTTTATATCAATTGAGAAACGTTTTCTAAGGAAAGATACAACTATTGTACATTCATCGTCACTTATTGTTTCCGACTTTTTACAAGGTATTAACGTATTGCGTTCAATCAGTGTAAATCCATCCCTGTATCTTTTATTTATCCATATCTCTGCCTTAATATCAAATGGTACTATGGAAAGCAACAACCCCTCATCTTCCCAGCTCTTTTCTATTATATGATACTGAACTATAGAACCTAGTATCAGACTTGCTATACTTTCAAAAGAAGACAGTTTTTTAATATTGGTTTCTGTTGTATAATCACCTTTTGACTCTATTAAACCAGTTTGCAATATTTCGACAACTCCTTCACCAACTTCTGTTTCGCAGTATAGATGGGGATATTCATAGGCAACAATTTCATCTTTAGTATTGTTATAACATAAAGGCAGTAGTTGCATTTCTTGTACGATGCGATGCCTTCCACAAAAAGATGAATTCTGCCGTGACTTATATAGTATCTCCAATAGGTCTGATTCCCTGCAATATGTTATAATGTTGAATGAATTATCTATTTTGTTCTTGTGATTTCTTAAATATGAATCAAAATCTATTTTGGGTGTGTCGCTTTTCTGAAGATTATACTTTATATCATCAAAAGTTGCATTTATTTGTGAATAATTTCTTATGCCATTGAAATCGATTTTATTACAGAAATAGGTGTTACCTCTATAACTGTCTCTTATACACATCTGACGCTGCCG
>ERZ1026901.1898-NODE-1898-length-10727-cov-14.386244_pt1 | contig 10727 bp, 8 predicted proteins | sample MGYA00380179_ERZ1026901 | MGnify/ENA primary metagenome ERZ1026901 (study PRJEB33269, sample SAMEA4719815) | human gut metagenome | biome: human-associated habitat; feature: organic feature; material: feces | place: Cameroon | collected 2013-10 ... | reverse complement strand
GAAGTAACCTCCCTGATTTTTAAAGGCGTTCACTATGAACTCGATGTCATGGCCGGCGGCTATGAATGGCTGGTTCACACCACCAGATTTGTTCCGGTCGGCACCAAAGTCGGCATCAAAGTAATCCCGTTCAATATCCAGATTATGCATAAGCCGGAATCTTCCGATGAAAAGGCGGTGGAGATCGATGCGTAAATTTAAACAGCAATTTCTTGCCGGTCCATACCTCATATGGATCATCGGTTTTATCCTCCTGCCGCTTATCATGATTCTTTACTATGCATTTACAAACGGCGATGGCAGTTTTACGTTATCCTATATCACAGCGATAGCAGATGAAACCAACCGCAAAGCCATGGGACTTTCCCTGAGACTTGGAATTATATGCACCATCGTGTGCCTGGTTCTCTCCTATCCGCTGGCAATGATTTTAAATAATAGGAAAATCAAAAATCAGGGACTGGTTGTTTTTATCTTTATGCTTCCGATGTGGATGAACTTTATGCTCCGTATCCTGGCATGGAAACTTCTGCTTTCCAAAAATGGTGTAATCAACTCCATTCTCACAGGTTTCGGGCTTTCCCGCATCAATATCATAAATACACCGACAGCCGTTGTCCTTGGCATGGTATACGACTTCCTGCCATTTATGCTGCTGCCTATCTACAACTCCATGACACGAATCCGTAAAGACTGGATTGAGGCGGCCCGCGATCTGGGAGCCGGAAATGCAGCCATCTTTTTTAAGATTATTCTTCCGCTTACCGTATCCGGAATCATCAGCGGAATCGTCATGGTATTTGTCCCGTCACTTACCTCGTTTGCAATCTCGCAGGTATTAGGCGGTGGTCACGTTCTTTTAATCGGAAATGTGATCGAGCAGGATTTTATGCAGGGAATGCAGTGGAATGCCGGAAGCGGTCTTTCCTTTGTCCTGATGATCTTTGTAATCGTAAGTATGACAATTGTAAATATATTTGATAAAGAAGGGGAGGGAACATCCATATGTTAAAAAAATGTGCATCCCGGATCTATATGATCCTGATCTTTGCCTTCCTTTACCTTCCGATTGTTGTGTTGATTGCTTTGTCTTTCAACGATTCCCGTTCCAAGGTAAAATGGGGAGGCTTCACGCTCCGGTGGTATACCGGCTGTTTTCAGGACGAAAAGATCATGACTGCATTTATCACAACTTTGCAGGTCACTTTCCTGTCCGCAATTATTTCCACACTGATTGGAACACTTGCCGCGCTCGGCATAGCCGCCATGAAAAAACGGCACCAGACCATTTATCTCGGCGCGACCAATATTCCGCTTCTGAATGCGGATATCGTAACCGGTATCTCCATGATGCTTTTGTTTGTGAAATTTATCGACCTCGGATTTGTGACGGTTCTTTTAGCGCACATTACTTTTAGTATTCCTTATGTTATTTTAAATGTGCTTCCGAAAATGAAACAGACAAACCGCAGCACCTATGAGGCGGCACTTGATCTCGGAGCAACGCCGCTGTATGCATTTTACAAAGTCACCTGGCCGGAAATCCGTCCCGGTGTATTCTCCGGATTTATGATGGCAGTCACCATGTCACTGGATGATTTTTCCATCACCTATTTTACCAAAGGAGCCGGGGTCAATACCCTCTCCACCATGCTCTACACAGAACTTCGCAAAGGAATCAAACCGGAATTGTATGCACTTTCCACGATTCTGTTCTTTGCCGTTCTGCTCATTCTTCTTGCCGGAAATGTTTATCCGGGGAAGAAGCGTGTTGCAGCCAAATAAATTTTCCATTGGAATTTTATTCCAGCCGAAAGGAGTCCTATTATGAAAAAAAGAATTTTCTCTGCCCTCTTAATTTCTGCTCTGGCAGTCAGCGCACTCACTGCCTGTGGGGGATCTTCCTCTGCGAAAAAAAGCGGACAGACCTTAACCGTTTTAAATTACGGAAAATATATCGATGAGTCCGTAGTCAAACAGTTTGAAAAAGAAACTGGTATCACCGTCAAATACGAAGAATATGAAAGTCCGGAAGAAATGTATACCAAATACAAAGCCGGTTCCATCAACTATGATGTAATCTGCTCTTCCGAATATATGGTTGAGCGTCTGATCAACGAGGGCGAAGTGCTCGAAGAAGATTACGATGCCATGGACAACTACAAAAATCTGGATCCAACGATCCTTGATATGTCTGCTTCCTATGACAAGAATCACACCTATTCCGTTCCATATTTTTATGGGACTCTTGGCCTTCTCTACAACAAAACAACCATTGATGCCAAAACCGTATCAAGCTGGGACTGCCTGTGGGATCCTACCTATGAGGATGAAATCATCATGGAAAATTCCGTCCGTGATACGTTTGCCCCTGCCCTGATCTCCAAAGGGTATTCCTTAAACGATACCGATGAAAATCATCTGCGGGAAGCCCTCGACATATTAAAAAAGCAAAAAGATGATAAAATCGTATATGCCTACTATGTAGACGAGACAGCCGATGCCATGATCGGAGAAGAAGCCTCCATCGCACTGTGCTACTCCGGCGAGGCTGCACTGGCCATGGCAGAGAACGACAATCTGGATTATTCGGTTCCAAAAGAGGGATCCAACCTCTGGATCGATTCCTGGTTCATTCCAAAGTCCTGCACTAACCAGACCAACGCTTTAAAATTCTTAAATTTCCTGTGCAAGGATGATATCGCAGAAAAGAATTTCGAATATGTGCAGTATGCCTCTCCGATTACATCTGTGGTAGAAAATCAGGACGCTGACGTAAAAAATAACGAAGCTGTCAATCCTTCCAGTGACACGATAAAAAGATGTGAAATCTATAAAGCATTAAGTGATGATGATTCCGCCAAGTACACAAAGCTGTGGCAGGAACTTCTCTCTTATTAAAAAACCGAGAAAAATGATTGCAATTTCAGTCAAAACATGCTAAAGTAAATCCACGGTGTCTGGTTAACACCGTGGATTTTTCATCTTCGGAAACGGTCATTCCGAAATTTCCCATATATACATTTGTTTTCAATTACATATGAACTATCAGGAATTTTTAACAACGATCCGTACACAGCTTTCTCTGCGTATCGAGACAGGTGTCACTTTAGACATTCGTTCCTTTACCAAAAATAACGGAACACATTACGATGGTCTGGTACTTCTCCATCCGAAGAAAAACGTGTCACCTGCGATCTATCTGATGCCATACTATCATCGCTATCTGGAAGGGGTATGCCTTGAAGAAATCTGTGAAGATATTCTTCATACCTATCAGGCGCATGCCCCGGAAGAAAATTTTGACACGTCCTACTTTACCGATTTTTCCCGTGCCAGCGAGCACATCGTCATGCGTCTTGTAAGCTTTGAAAAAAATCAGGAACTGTTAAAAGAGGTTCCGTTTTTCCGCTATCAGGATCTGGCCGTAATCTTTTACTGTCTGCTCCATGCAAGTGCCGAAAACCAGGCAAATATTCTGATCCACAATCATCACTTAAACCTTTGGAAAACCGACAAAGAAACGCTCTACCGGCTTGCGAAGAAAAACACGCCACAGCTTCTTCCCCCACAGCTTACCCCGATGAGCAGTCTTCTCAAAGAAATGCAGCTCGTCGCGGAAACTCCACTCCCGGAAGCAGCCCCGCCACTGTATGTTCTGACCAATACGTACCGGACCAACGGTGCAACCGTTCTCCTCTACGATGACATCTTAAAAGAACTGTCCGATTTGTTTGAAAAGGATCTGATCATTCTGCCAAGCAGTATTCACGAAGTACTGATTCTTGCCGCCGATGAAAACGACAGGCAGAATCTCGACCATTACACCGCAATGGTAAAAGAAGTGAATGCCTCACAGCTTCAGGATGAAGAAATTCTGTCCGACCATGCCTACTATTACTGCCGGCACAGCCATCTGCTGACCATGCCGCAGCCGGTCTGCACTTCATAGATTATATTTCCAGACACAAAATCCCCGCAGAAAAAATTCTGCGGGGAACATCTATTACATTTCTACCAGTTTATCATATAGCTTCTCATATGCATGTGCCGAAGCATTCCAGGAAAAATTGCGATCCATCGCACGATAGATCAGTTCTTTCCATGCGGCCTTTTGTTCATGCTCCACACGATACGCATACCGGACAATATCTGCCATTTCCTGTGCATTAAAATTCGCAAATGAAAAACCACATCCTGTATTTTCATATTCATTGTATGGTTCTACCGTATCCCGGAGTCCTCCGGTTTCACGTACGATCGGAAGTGTTCCGTAACGCATGGCAATCATCTGTGCCAGCCCGCATGGTTCAAACATGGAAGGCATCAGCAGCACATCACTTGCCGCGTATATATGGTGCGAACGCTCCTCGGTAAATCCGATATGTACGCTTACCTTGTCCGGATACTTACTCTGATAATGGTGGAACATATTTTCATACTGGCTCTCTCCGGAACCAAGAACCACCAGCTGTATATCCATTTCGGTTAAAAGTTCATCCAATACGCAGCCGATCAGGTCAAATCCTTTCTGGCTGGTCATACGCGATACGATTCCGATCAGGAAAGCATCCTCCCTGACTGGAAGCCCAAGTTCTTTCTGTAATGCAGCTTTGTTTTCTTTTTTCCCACTCACTGCATCTTTTTTCGAATAATTTACCGGAATATAAGGATCTGTCTGTGGATTATATTCTTCATAATCAATTCCGTTTAAAATACCATAAAGGCGATCCTTTCGGGCAGTCATCAGGCCACTTAAGCCCTCTCCACCTTCTACGGTCGTAATCTCATTTGCATACGTCGGGCTGACGGTAGTAATATAATCTGCATATACCACGCCACCCTTTAAGTAGTTTGCTTCGCCATAAGATTCCAGTTCATATGCATTGAAAATGTGTGCCGGGAGTCCTGTAATATCCATAATCTCCTGAATTCGCCAGCGTCCCTGAAACTGCAGGTTATGAATCGTAAACACGGTTTTGATTCCCGCATAAAAATTATCATCTCCAAATACCGTATGCAGAAACACCGGAATAAGTCCTGTCTGCCAGTCATTGCAATGGATAATGTCCGGGGCAAAATCAATATACGGCAGACTAGCAAGTACTGCCTTGGAAAAATATGCAAACTTTTCCACATCTTCATAGATATTGTTGTATGGAGATTCTCCTGCGAAATAAAATTCATTGTCCACAAAATAAAAGTGAACACCATGATATTCTGACTCGAAAATTCCAACATACTGCCTGCGCCAGTTCAGGTTTACATAAAAATGGCACAAAAATTTTAAATTTGGAAGAAATGAGCGATCCATGCAGGCGTATTTCGGAATAACTACCCGCACATCATACTCTTTTTTATCAAAATATTTCGGAAGTGATCCGACAACATCGGCAAGACCCCCGGTTTTCACATATGGCACTGCCTCTGATGAAACAAACAGAATCTTCTTCATACACAACACTCCTTTACTTACCCTTCATCTGTAATCGTATTTTGTCCGTAATAAGAGCGATAAATTCCGAGTTGGTCGGTTTTCCTTTTCCATTACTGATGGTATATCCGAACAGATCATCCAACGTATCCATCTTGCCACGGCTCCATGCTACTTCAATTGCATGACGGATGGCACGCTCGACACGGCTTGGTGTCGTATCAAATTTCTTTGCGATCCCCGGATATAAAATTTTCGTAATAGAATTTAACATGTCCATATTCGTCACAGACATGATGATTGCCTCCCGCAAATACTGGTATCCCTTGATATGTGCCGGAACCCCAACCTCATGAATTATCTCTGTGACATCCTCTTCCAGTGTCTGTAACGAGTACTTTTCCGATTTCTTTTCCATCTCAACCGGTCTGCCAATTTCTTTTCGTACTTTGTTTTTTCGACGGTTGAGTGTCTTGATCCGGTCCAAAACAATATTCCGGTCAAACGGCTTCATAATATAATAATCTGCTCCCCGCTCAAACGCATCTTCGGTAATTTTTTCATTGCTGATTCCGCTGATCATCAGAAATGTCGGCCGGTTTTTTAGCGTGTGATCTGCCCTGATCCTGTCAAGGACTGCCAGACCGTCCAATTTCGGCATAATAATATCCAATAATACAACATCCGGTTCTTTTTCCCTGATCAGATGACAGGCTTCTTCTCCATCCTTCGCCATCCCGATCAGGTGCAGTTCATCATCACTGGTTACCATTTCTTCCAATAAGTCACGCATAACCTCGTTATCATCTGCAATTGCGACATTTAGTTTTCCCATGTAGGCCTCCTAGAATGTCAAATTCAGTCAAAATTAAGCATACCAGAAAGCACTGTCCGATTTTGTCAAAATTTGTCGATAAATACAGTTAAACTATAGCACAACTGCCAATTTATTTCAATGTCTTATGCATTCTCTTCGAACTGGGAATTATACAGATCTGCATAAAATCCCTTTTGTGCCAGAAGCTGTTCGTGTGTCCCCTGCTCTATGATATCGCCATCTTTCATCACCAGAATCAGATCCGCATTTCTTATCGTAGAGAGTCGATGCGCAATGATAAAGCTGGTCCGTCCACGCATCAGATTATCCAATGCCTTCTGAATCCGCACTTCGGTACGGGTATCTACCGAAGAGGTTGCCTCATCCAGAATCAGAATCGGGTTATCCGCAAGGATAGCACGTGCAATTGTAAGAAGCTGTTTCTGTCCCTGGGAAACATTACTTGCATCCTCGTTTAACTCCATCTGGTAGCCACCCGGAAGTGTCTGGATAAAATGGTGGGCATGTGCGGCTTTTGCCGCCTCAATCACTTCCTCATCTGTGGCATCTAAACGGCCATACCGGATGTTTTCCATGATAGATCCCTTAAACAGCCAGGTATCCTGCAATACCATACCAAATGCATCCCGAAGTTCCTGACGGTTAAAGTCGCGGATATCATGCCCATCCACCTGAATGACTCCGCCTGTCACATCATAGAAACGCATAAGCAGTTTGACCATTGTGGTTTTTCCTGCTCCCGTTGGTCCGACAATTGCAATTTTCTGTCCAGGTGTTACATGAGCGGAAAAATCCCTGATAATGATCTGGCCCGGATTGTATCCGAAACTTACATGGGAAAAATCCACGTAACCATCCACATGGTCGAGATGCACAGCATGTTCAACCGTCAGTTCTTCTTCCTCTTCGTCCAGAAATTCAAATACGCGCTCGGAGGCTGCAGACATCGACTGCAGCATATTTGCCACCTGCGCAATCTGCTGGATCGGCTGAGTAAAATTCCGGACATACTGAATAAATGCCTGAATTTCACCAACCCCGATGGTTCCGCGGATTGCCAGAAGTCCTCCGGAAATTGCCACTCCGACATAACCGAGGTTTCCGACAAACTGCATGATCGGCTGCATCAGTCCGGATAAAAACTGGGACTTCCATGCCGATTGAAACAGAATCTGATTGGTATCTTCAAATTTTTTGATGGTGCTCTCCTGCTTATTATATGCCTGCACCACCAGATGTCCGCCATAGACCTCTTCCACCTGTCCGTTGATATGTCCCAGATATTCCTGCTGCTGGCGGAAATATTTCTGCGAATGTTTGATAATAAACGAAATCAGGATGGCAGATACCGGAAGAATCACAAGTGAAATCAATGTCATAATTCCGGAAATTGAAATCATCATCACAAGTGTTCCGACCAGTGTCGCCACACTCGTAATGATCTGCGTCACACTCTGATTTAAACTCTGTCCAAGTGTATCCACATCATTTGTGATGCGGGATAGCACCTCTCCGTACGTGCGGCTCTCGAAATATTTCATTGGCATGCGGTTGATTTTCTCTGAAATTTCCTTACGCATGCGGTAACAGGTTTTCTGCGTGATTCCTGTCATGATCATTCCCTGTATAAAACTGAATACTGCAGAACAGATATACAGGCCAAGTGTAAACAATAACACTTTGGCAATATAGGTAAAATCAATAGATCCGGTTCCCGCGATCTTTTTTCCGAGACCTTCCACCAATGCATTCGTTGCACGTGCCATAACCTTTGGTCCGGCAACGGAAAAGACGGTAGACACCGCCGCAAAAATCATAACGGCAACGATTGCATACCAGTATCTTCCGAGATAACGAACCAGTTTTTCGATAGAGTTTTTGAAATCTTTTGGCTTTTCTCCCGGCATCATTCCTCTGCCCGGGCCGCCCATCGGACCGTGAGGTCTTCTTGTACGTTGTTCTGCCATCTTATTTCACCTCCTCAGAAAGTCCCAGTTCTTTGGCAGACAGCTGGCTCCTGGCAATCTGCTCGTAAACTTCGCAATTGTGCAGTAATTCCTCATGCGTGCCTTTTCCGACAATCTTTCCATCGTCGAGTACCAGTATCTGGTCCGCATGCAGAATTGTACTGATTCGCTGTGCGACAATGATCACGGTCGTATGTTCCGTCTTTGTCTCAAGTGCTCTGCGGAGTGCCGCATCGGTCTTCATATCCAGAGCGGAAAAACTGTCATCAAACACATAAATCTTTGGATTTTTTGCAATTGCTCTGGCAATGGCAAGCCGCTGCTTCTGTCCGCCGGAAACATTGCTTCCGCCCTGTGCAATCGCACTCTCATACCCATCCTGTTTGCTGTCAATAAACTCTGTTGCCTGCGCAATCTCCGCTGCTTCCCGGATCTGCTCATCTGACGCATCCTCTGCCCCGAAGCGCAGATTGCTTGCAATTGTACCGGAGAAAAGAATTCCCTTCTGTGGTACAAATCCGATATGTTCCCGCAGATCCTGCAATGTATACTTGCGGATATCCGTTCCGTCAAGCGTGATCTCTCCGCCTGTCACATCATAAAAACGCGGAAGCAGGTTGACCAGCGTAGATTTACCACATCCGGTACTTCCGATAATTGCAGTGGTCTTTCCTGGCTCTGCAACAAAATCAATATCCGAAAGCACATCTTCCGTGGCTCCCGGATACCGGAAATTTACATGATGAAAGGCAATCACACCCTCACACTGTTCCATGGCAGCCGGCTCTTTCGGATCTGTAATCGTACTTTTTGTGCGTACAACCTCATCTATACGCTCTGCAGCTACACCGGCTCTCGGCATCATGATAGACATCATAGTCAGCATCAGAAATGCCATAACGATCATCATTGTGTAAGTAATAAATGCCGTCATGGAACCAACCTGCATATATCCGCCATCGATCCTCTTTGCGGCAATCCACACAATCAGAAGCGTAATGCAGTACATGATCATCATCATTCCCGGCATCATAAATGTCATAACACGGTTGGTAAACAACTGCGTCTTTGTCAGATTGCGGTTGGCCTCATCAAACCGCTCTTCTTCCCGTTTTTCCCGTCCAAATGCACGAATGACGTTTAATCCTGTCAGAATCTCTCTCGAAACCAGATTCAGCCGGTCCACGAGATTCTGCATAATCTTAAACTTCGGCATGGCAAGGGAGGTAAGAAGCATTACAAATCCAAGAATAACAAGCACCGCAAGCGCGATCACCCATTCCATTCCTGCATGGGTCTGTGCAACCTTAATCACACCACCGATTCCAATGATCGGAGCATAAAGAATCATTCGCAGAAATACTGCAGTCACCATCTGAATCTGCTGTACATCATTGGTACTTCTCGTAATCAGGGATGCCGTTGAAAAATGATCCATCTCTGCATTGGAGTACTGTACGACATTGCGGAATGTCTTATCACGCAGATCCCGTCCGATGGATGCTCCCACACGGGAAGCACAATATCCGACAACCACTGCCGCCATAACCATCAGCAGCGCAAAGCCAAGCATCTTGGCTCCGGTGGTCCATAAGTAATGTTTCTGAATGGCATCTACATCCACACCTGCATTTTTATCACAGGAGATCGCATAGGTCACACCCATGGATTTCAATGTAGAAGATCCGATCGCATCAATCTGTCCAGACACCTGCTTTCGCATCTCAAGAATCTGCTGATCCGGTACCTGGCCGGCTGCCAGTGCCTGCATCAGCTGCTTCATATCTACCTGCGTCCCATCCGTTCCCATTTTCGCCGTGATAGCCTTCTCGTCAATATCGGACTCCTTCATCTGGGACATCTGATATACCATGACGATCGGCTCCAACAGAGACTCATCCATATCGTCAAGCGTATCCTCTTCACAATTTCTCACATAGTTTCCGTCTTTTTTTTGCTCCTTATAACAGGCGGCAAATGTTTTCTTTTCCCTGCTGGTCATAAAAAGCTGTGCTGACACAAAATCTTCCTGTGTCATTTCTTCTGGAAGAATATGCTCCACTCCGCTGCTCATGATTCCGACATCGATAATATCCGATGTATACTGTGGCAGGGACAGATCACAAAATGCCTGCATCACAAGAAAAGCCACAATAACCAGAATCCATTTCCAGTATGGGAGCATGTTTTTAAATATTTTTCCCATGATTTAACTCCTTTTCATATGCATAGCTTTTATACTATCACGAACTGATTTCCAGAACAATTCCTATTATATAAAACTTTTCTTAAATTAAAATGAAATGTGTGGTGCAACCATGGGCACCACACATTTCATTTTCTGATTTTATACTGCTGGAATTATATAACCGGCCTTCTTCATTTCTTTTGTAAAATCATCGACAGACATTCCTGCTTTTTCTGCACCAATTTCCACTGTAATGATTCCATCCTGTACCAGGGATGCATATGCACGAATCTTTCCCTC
>ERZ1026901.1893-NODE-1893-length-10751-cov-8.375467_pt1 | contig 10751 bp, 9 predicted proteins | sample MGYA00380179_ERZ1026901 | MGnify/ENA primary metagenome ERZ1026901 (study PRJEB33269, sample SAMEA4719815) | human gut metagenome | biome: human-associated habitat; feature: organic feature; material: feces | place: Cameroon | collected 2013-10 ... | reverse complement strand
AATACGCGGCTGTCATAATAGGGACAAGGGTACGGCAGAGAATGAAAGGCTCCGCGACCCGAAGTTCATATTTTCTTACCCGAAGAATGAACGACTGATCTTTTTGGATGTCAGCAATGCCATCCAGAAAGAAATTTCGACCATGAGGGTGGGGTGACAGCCAGCGGACAGGTGTACGAGCCTATCCGCTATTTGTGTTGGATGAAATACCAAAAAATCAAATATTTGAAGAGTTGGTGTTGTTACGGCTAAAGGCGAGGAATGTTTCCCGAAATATACCAAGCAGTTCCTAATGCAACCAATTATTATGATACGACGAATGAAATTTTTTATTTAGAGGAGAAAGTCAGATGAAGAAAAAAGATGAAATAAAAGTGTGTTTGGTGGGTTCATCTGGCGGACATTTGACCCACCTTTATATGTTAAAGCCCTTTTGGAAAGACAAAAATCGCTTTTGGGTGACCTTCGACAAAGAAGATGCGAGAAGCCTTTTGGAAGGGGAAAAGGTTTATCCATGCTATTTTCCGACAAACCGTAGTATTAAGGCACTTATCAAAAACACTAAAATTGCGTGGAATGTGCTGCATAAAGAAAAGCCGGATTTAATTATCTCCTGCGGTGCGGCAGTTGCTGTCCCGTTCTTCTACATCGGAAAGATGATGGGGGCAAAATTGGTTTACATTGAAGTTTTTGATCGAATTGATAAGCCGACTGTGACAGGCAAAATGGTTTATCCTATCGCAGACAAATTTGTTGTCCAATGGGAAGAACAGAAAAAAGTTTATCCCAAAGCGGTTAATCTGGGAAGCATTTTCTAAAGCAGGGGTATAAAACAATGATTTTTGTGACGGTAGGAACGCATGAACAACCGTTTAATCGGTTGATTCAAAAAATAGATGAATTGAAAAAGGATGGTACGATTCAGGAGGGCGTGATTATTCAGACTGGATTTAGTACATACGAGCCCAAATATTGTCAGTGGGGCAAACTGATTCCATATCAGCAAATGGTTAAAAATGTGGCCGATGCTCGGATTGTAATTACACATGGAGGTCCGGCAAGTTTCATAATGCCGCTGCAGATTGGTAAAACTCCTATTGTTGTGCCGCGTCAGCATCAGTTCAATGAACATGTGAACGACCATCAGGTTGAGTTTGCAAGAAATGTGGCAAAACGGATGGGGACAATCATTGAAGTGGAAGATATTGAAAATCTGGGTGAAATTATAACGAACTATGACCAGATTGTTGCTGGAATGGGTCACAGCATGAACAGCAATAATGCAAAGTTCAATGAGGAACTGAGAAAAATTGTAAACAAACTTATGAATAAATAAAAAGAAAAGCTGAAACAAAATATGCATATGAATAATAAAATTGCGGTGGGTATCGTACTATATCAACCTGATATGGCTCGGCTGAAACAATGCGTTGCAAATCTTGAAAAACAGGTAGATAAAATTTATGTTTTTGACAATTCGGAAAAGGGAACAAACCTAAACGATGAACATATAGTTTACATGACCGAAGGCAAAAACAGGGGAATCGCGTATGCCCTTAACAAAATCATGGAAAAAGCTCAAATTGATGATTTTGATTGGGTTGTGACGATGGATCAAGATTCGATTGTTCCAGATGGAATGATTAGTGGCTTTAGAAAATGTATTGCATTACATTCGGATGTGGGAATTATCTGTCCGCAGGTGATTGATAAAAGACGAGTTTATTCTGTAGCAGAAAGGAACAAGGAAGAAGTTTACATAGATTTTTGCATCACATCAGCTTCGTGCACTTCTATTGAAGCGTGGGAAAAATGTGGAAAATTTGATGAGTGGCTCTTTATCGATTTGGTGGATAATGAGTTCTGTAAGAGAATTCGCATGAGAGGATATAAAATCATTCGACTCAATGAGTGGGTGCTGGATCAGGAATTTGGGAAAATTATTCCTAAAAGTGAACGAGAACAAAAATTTTGGCTTGCTGTGAGCAAAGTTCTGCACAATCAAAATTTCGCAAAATTTTCTTATAAAAAGTTCGTAAGTCCTTTGAGAGTTTACTATACCAATCGAAACATTATCTATGTGAATAAAAAAATGAAAAAATATGGCCATGTAGGATATGAAAATTACAACTGCAAAGGATATCCGGGCTTTATTATTTCATTTATGATTCCGAGCATTTTGAGGGCACAGGATAAAAAGGCTGTGTTTAAGGCTACAGTAAAAGGAATTTGTGATGGAAAAGAATCCCAGCCTGTAGAATGGTCGGCAGAGTTATAAGAAGCGCAGGAAATAGATTATGTCGAAAATATATGCGGGAATTGTCTCCTATAATCCGGAATTAAAAAGGTTAAAAGAAAATATTTCAGTCATACAGAGTCAGATATCGGCTGTCGTAGTGTTTGACAATGGTTCTAACAATATTGATGAGGTCCAGAATCTGATTTCAGGTTTTGCGAATGTGGAACTTATAAAATCTGAAAAAAACCTTGGAATTGCAGCGGCACTGAATCGGCTGATGCAGTGGGGATATGAAAAAGGCTATGACTGGATGCTGAGTTTGGATCAGGATTCTGTCTGTGATGGGGATTTTGTGGCAAGGATGACACCATATCTTACAGTTAAACAAAATCTGGGTGTAGTGGCCCCAGTTATTGTAGATCGAAATGTTGGAGTGATAGGACACAATCCGAAATCGGAGTATGCACATGTGAACACTTGCATTACTTCTGGCGCATTTTCAAAAATATCTGCGTGGAAAGAAATCGGCGAATATGATGAGAGCATGTTTATTGATTCGGTCGATTTTGAATATTGTTATCGGATGAGAAAATATGGATACGGTGTGATACAGATCCGTGATATTCAGTTGCTTCATGAGCTGGGAAAAAGTCAAAAAAGAAGGTTCCTTTTCTGGAAAATCGATGTTACGGGTCATTCCGCCTTTAGAAAATATTATATTGCACGCAATAATGTTTATTATCCATTAAAGCATCGGATGTGGCTTCACGTGGTTCGCGGAAATATCCGTAATATTGGAATGATAGGTATCGCTGTCCTTTATGAAGAAGATAAAAAGAAAAAAGTAGAGGCTATCTGTAGAGGATGGAAGGATGCTTATCAGGCAAAGGTGTAATGAATGAAAATAAATTTTATATTACCTGCTATCGGTGCATCGGGAGGAATTGATGTTGTATATAAATATGTAGCTCTTTTGCAGAAAAAAGGGCATGATGTCTGTGTTTATAAAGCGATGCAGGCAAATAATATGCATCGGTATCCTTCAGAAATTAAAAATAAGGTTCATCAGATCTACTGTACAGCAAAAACAATTTTGGAAAAAGAAAAATACAGACGAAATTCGGATCGTTTTGTCTGGAAGATAGGCAATAAAACTGTCCGTGATGCGGATGTGACAATTGCAACTGCTTGGCCAACAGCGTTTGAGGTTTATCGGCTGTCTGCGTCAAAAGGGAGAAAATTTTACTTTATTCAGGATTATGAAATTTGGGATAATCCTGAAATTGTAAAGAAATCTTATCAGTTGCCGCTTAATAAAATTGTGATTTCGACATGGATCAATGATTGTCTGAAACGAGATTTGGGAATTGGACCGTTCCCAATCGTTTATAATGGATTGGATGTGTCTTTGTACCATTTGACTGGACAAAAAGAAAATGTAAATGAGCTTTCATTCTTGATGCTGAACCATAAGCTTGCTAAAAAGGGTATTTCTAATGGTTTGTCTGTCTTTGAAGAGGTAAGGAAAAAACATCCAAATGCAAAACTAAGGATGTTTGGTATGTGCGACGGTGCAAATCTTCCGGCAGATGTCGAATATTTTCAAAATCCACCAAAAGATAAAATCGTTGAATTGTATTCTCGGACGGATATTTTTATTTTTCCGAGTATAGAAGAGGGCTGGGGTTTGACACCTCTAGAGGCGATGGCTTGCGGATGTGTTGTTGTAGGCGCGAGGACAGGCTTTGTTCTGGATTTAGGAAATCATTCTGAAAATATGATGATTTCTGAACCGGGTGATGTAAGCAGAATGGTTGAGAATGTTGAAGAAGTTTTGTCAGACAGTGTGCTGATGAAAAAGATACAGAAAAATGCAATTGAAACAGCAGAAGGTCTTGATTGGGAAAAATCTGCAGATAAATTGATGGATATTCTACACTGTTATATAAATTGAATATGAATCAAGTTTAATTGGAGAATTAAATGAATCAACAAAGAAGAAAGTCAGTAGTAAGCGGATATTTGTTTTTACTGCTGATATCAGCTGTGTACAGCTTCACAAATACGCCATTAGAAATTAAAGGCATTCTATCTACGCTTGTTATTGTAATTGAGTCTCTGCTTTTCCTTTTGTTCTTGTATTTTGTCGCCAGATATAACATTAAGAAACTTTGCAAAATAGTTTTTTTATTGAGCATTGGTGGCATTCATTATTTGATGGCAAAAGAAACTGTATTTTTAATGATGCTTATGATTGCAGTGATTTTTACTGAACTAGATTACAAAAAGATTTTTAAGTTTCTCTTTTTTGAAAGACTATTCTTTTTAATATTAATCGTTTTTTTCTCTTTGACAGGAATTTTGTCGGTTCAGAAAACGGAGGTCTTCAAGGGTGGAACAGGCATAAATGCATTAGGCTATGGATTGGGATTTAATCATCCAAATCAGTTGGCATATAATGTGGGACTTTTGCTTCTTCTTTATATTTGCTATAAAGGAGAGAGTTTAAAACAACGACCTCTTGTTGGAATGGTATTGGTGTCAATCAGTTGCTACGCAATAACAAGGACCAGAACAATTCTTGTTATTGCTGTATTTTTGCTTTTAATGCTTGAAATTTATTGTGTTAAACCACATCGTCGAACATTATTTCAAAAAAGGCTTTCCTCTGTTTTGGTATTTTTTCCGTGGATTATGCCGATTTGTGCCCTAGCCGCTTTGGGGCTTCCTTTATTAATGTCTACAGCAACAGGAAGATTTAAAGAAGTTTTGTATGCATTCAATGGCTTGATTGGGTCGAGGTTTACCCATTCTGCAAGAGTGTTTGACTTGTATCCAGTTTCTCTTTGGGGAGGAATCGTTGACTTTAGGCTTCTCCAGTCGAATTTTGGATATTCGATTGTTGATAATGGATATTTGTGTTTGCTATATGATTTCGGAATAGTTGGTTTTTCTCTTTTCATAATATTATATTTTTTATCTATGAAAAAACTTGTTGATAGAAAAAGGTGTAATTTTCTGATTGCAATTAGTGCAATAGCCTTATGGGGAATCACAGAAAATATTTTAAGATCTTTTGCAATCAACTTTACAGTTGCTTTTTGGGCAGAGTGTATTATGAAAGATAGTCAAGGAAGCAAAGCTAAAAAATAGTAGGATGAAATTGAGATGAAAATTTTATTAGCGGCAACGTCTACGGAAGATTTTTCGGGAGCATCGAAATGTTTGATTGAGTTGGCATCTTCTTTGATCCGTCACGGTCATAAAGTTGTTGTTTCTCTGCCAAAAGCCGGAGGCTCGATTGAAACAGTTTTATCCGAAAAGAATATATCTTTTGTAGTTATGCGCGAATACCAATGCTGGTACAGAGAGGAGTCTGAAAATCCCAGTTCTTTTTCTGTTGCGGTCAAACGCTTGATGAATGAAATTACAGTTGAAAAATGTCGAAAATATCTTCGTGCAGAACATTTTGATATTGTTCATGTAAATGCGTTGACGGCGTATGTAGTGGGAAAAGCTGCTATTGCGGAAAAACTCCCGGTCGTCTGGCATATCCGTGAGTTCATGGAGGAAGATCTGGGGATTTCTTTTGTAGATAGTGGGTATGCATTTAAACTGTTAAATCGTGCAACGCAGTTTATTGCGATTTCACAGCCAATCTGCAATAAATGGTATGCGCGGCTACAGGCTCCGGTTACGGTTGTTCATGACGGAGTTCCGGTCAAAGACTATTATGTTGCTCATAACGATACACATGAGACGGTCAAAGTTCTCTTATATGGAAGAATCGTTCCGGGAAAGGGACAGCTGTTTTATGTGCGAGCAGCAGAAAAAGTTCTGCAAAATATATCTGTTCCCTGTACATTTTATTTTGCTGGAAAAGTAGAAGATGAAGATTATTTCAATAAATGTATGCAGAGTATTCAGCAGTCGGGTCAAAGCAGCCATATAGAATATCTGGGCCGAATTAGTGATATCCAAAGCCTTTTGAAAGACACGGATATTGTCTGTGTGTGTTCGACAAAAGAAGGGTTTGGGCGTGTTACCGTAGAATCCATGCTGGGCAAATGCCTTGTTGTAGGTGCAGCTTCCGGTGCCACGACAGAGTTGATACAGGATGGTGTAAACGGTATTTTGTATCAGCCGGATGATGAAGCCGATTTTTGTAAAAAGCTTACTGCTTGTATTGAACAGTTTGATAAATATGCAGGCGTTGTAGAGAATGGCCAGAAATATGCGCTTTCTCATTTTACGGATGAAAAAAATACAGAAGGAATTCTTTTGGTTTATAAAGATATTGCTGAAAGAATAAGATAATATCATTTAACATTCTGGCATTTGAAATGCCAGAATATTGCACATTGTAGTATATTAAATTTTGGATTTTGCTTGTAGTGATAGAAATGAATTTATGCAGGAAAGGAATATTATGCAACTAACTCAACCAATGGTATCTGTTATTGTTCCGGTGTATAAAGTTGAACGTTATCTGGAACAATGCCTTGTTTCAATTGTGCATCAGAGCTATCGGAATCTGGAAATTCTGTTGGTGGACGATGGTTCGCCAGATAACTGTCCGCAGCTATGTGATATGTGGGCACAGCGTGATTCAAGAATTCATGTAATACATAAACCGAACGGTGGTTTGTCCGATGCAAGAAATGCCGGTCTGCGTCATGCCCATGGTGATTTGGTCGCTTTTGTGGATTCAGACGATTGGCTCGCACTAGACATGATCGAAAAAATGACGGATGCGATGCTCCGCAATCAGGCAGACATGGTTGTTTGTCAGTACGTTGTTGCTTATGCAGATGGACGATTTGAAAAACGCGCACCTGAAAATGGTCCAGAAGAAATTTTGAATCAACAGCAAGCATTATCAGAATTGTTGATTGATGGCAGATTGACGAATCACGTATGGCGAAAATTATATTGGCGAAATAAGGTGCCCGAAGACATTTTTCCAAAAGGACGTAATTTTGAAGATATTTATGTTATGCCGGAACTGTTTGCGCCTTGCAAAAAAATCGTGTATTTAACAGACCCACTCTATTTTTACCGCTGTAATGAGAACGGAATTGTTCAAACAGCAAGAATAAAAGATTTAAGAGATTGCTTGGCAGCTCAAGAACACGCAGGAAAGATAATTACCGATATCTGTCCAGAATTGGAACAACAAGTTAAAATGTGTAGCGTCTGGAAAACCGTTGGACTTTGGATTGATAGTGTTTTTGCCGTTGATTTGGAACAAGAAAAACATGTCTTTCAGAAACAGCTGAGCCAAAAATTGAAGTGTGCAAAACTTCAGGATGCAGAAATCTTAGGAAAGAGAAAACAGTTGGCATTGTTTTTTACACAACATTCGCCGACACTCGCACGTGTATATAGTAAAATTTTAGGGAAAGATGATAATTTCATAGCAGATCTGAAGGATTTTTGGAGGTCTCTTCGCCAAAATCTTTGTCTAAAAGAGGAACTCAGAAAGAATACTGCCCCCAAATTTCTAATTCTTTGTACCCCAACATACGGAAATTTAGGGGATCAAGCACTACTGAAAGGCGAACAATGCTTTATAGAAAAGTATTTCCCAGGATATAAGAGCATTCTAGTATCATCTGGTGAATTACGATATGTGAATTTGCTGAAAAATGTAATCTCATCGGAAGATATTGTTGCATTACAAGCAGGGGGAAATATTGGAACTCTTTATTCGGGCATCCATAATGAACAAGAATCTGCTATGAAAGTATTCGCAAATAAGAAATTGATGATTTTTCCTCAAACCTTCTATTATAGTACCGATGCAGAAGGCCTAAATGCTTTGAAAAAAACGCGAAAACTTTATGAATCTTTTGAGAAGTTTAAAGTATTTGTGAGAGATCCTGCTTCGGCGCATTTTGTACAGGAAAATTTGCCGAATACCGATATTGCGTTGATGCCGGACATGGTTTTGATGAACTGTCCGCAGGTGCTGCATAAAAAAAGAGAAGGCGTGTTGGTCTGCTTGAGAGGAGATTCAGAAGCGACACTTCCGATTGTAGCGCGCGACCGATTGCTGACTCAAGTTGAAAAACGCTTTACAAAAATTCGACAGACAGATACCCATGTGTACTATGCGCCGAAAAACGATGCCGACGTGCAAAAGCTTTTGAATCAGAGCTGGACGCAAATGGCAGAGAGTGAATTGGTTATTACAGATCGTCTCCACGGCATGATTTTTGCGTTGCTAACGGGAACCCCCTGCATAACTATATTGAGTAAAAGTCCGAAGGTTGAGGGCGTGTATAATGAATGGCTGAAGGACAACAAAATGATAAAAATCATTCATTCTGTGGATGAATTTTCGCAGGCTGTTGAAGAAGTGCTGACCCATCATGATGAACCACTCAATCTTAAAAAGGCAGAAACTGGATTTGATGAGATGGCGCAAGAAATCAAGAAAATGTGGAAAGTAGATTGATAATGCAGGAAAATAGAACAAAAAATTCAATTGTTAATATCTGTTTCAGTCTTGGATTTCAGCTTGTAACACTCGTTCTGGGATTTGTCAATCGGACGGTATTCTTGCAGTGTTTGGGTGTTGAATATCTGGGAGTTTCGGGCTTATTTAGTGATATTCTAAGCATGCTTTCGTTGGCCGATTTGGGCTTTGGAACAGCCATGACCTTTAGTATGTACAAGCCGCTTGCAGAAAAGGATTATACAAAGCTTGCGGGACTTGTACAGCTCTATAAAAAAATCTATCATTTTATTGCTTTGACTGTCCTAACGGTCGGAATAGCACTGATTCCGTTTTTACAGTATCTTGTAAACCTACCAGAAAATCTGCCCTTGATTAAAGTATATTACCTGTTATACTTGGCCAACACTGTATCTTCTTACCTAGTGGTATATAAAACGGCTATTCTTAGTGCAGACCAAAAAGAATACGTTCTGAACAAATATCGCAGTATTTTTAGTATTGTTCAAACTGTGTGCATGACGCTGTTTCTTTGGGTCACGCACAGTTATGTTGTCTATTTGTGTGCTCAGGTCGTTATTACTTATGCGCAGAATTTTTTTTGCTCCCACGTGGCAGAAAAGCAGTATCCGTATATCAACCAAAAGGCTGCACTTCCTAAAAATGAGATTCAAGTAATCTTTAAAACCGTCGGCTCTGTATTTTTGTACAAAGTCTCATCTGTGCTTTTGAATGCAACGGATAACACGCTCATTTCGGTTTTGCTGGGTACCACGGTAGTTGGCTTTTATTCCAACTACACACTGATTATCAATAAGCTTACAAATATTGTCAATACGGTATTCTATTCCCTGACAGCAAGCCTTGGAAACCTTATTGTAAAGGAAAATGAAGAAAAACGATATCATGTTTTTTTGGCAATGCAGTCCGTGAGCATGGTACTGTCAACCGTATGCGTGTCCGGCGTTTTCTTCCTTATCAGTGATTTTGTCCAGCTGTGGCTTGGCAGACAGTACGTACTGAGTGAATTGGTATTGGTAGCTGTGGTATGCAACCTTTACTTCTCCATTTCTCTTCTTCCTATTTGGGTTTTCCGCGAAGCAACAGGATTATATCGAAAGACAAAATATGTCATGCTAGCAACCGCTGTGATTAACCTTGTTCTGTCTGTCATTCTTGGAAAGATGATCGGTCTGGCCGGTATTATTTTCGCAACGGCAATCGCCCGACTAACAACGTATTTTTGGTATGAACCATATTTATTGTTCCGCAATTATTTTGGGCAATCCTGTAGTGTTTACTTCAAGGGTGTTTTCAAAAGTGTTATTACAACATTATGCATTTTAACGATAGAATATCTTTGCGTAGGGAGTTTTCATCCAACTGGATGGCTTCTCTGGATTGCAAAGGCAGTCTTTGTTTGCGGTGCAAGTTCTCTTTGTGTGTTTATTCTTTATGGCAAATCGGAAGGATTTCAAATTATACTTGATAAGGTTGGTAAGGTAAGAAATTGATAAGGTACAATAAGTTGCGCAAATTGAAAATCGCATAAAAGAAGACATAGCTTGCAGGCTCTGGTAGAATGAAGTTACCACACAAACATTCGAAAGGAGACAACAAACTATGTCCGAGAAAATTGTACAGCTGAATGAGGAAATTATCAAGGGGCAACTCAAGGAATTGGTCCGCGACAGCGTGGAGGAAACCCTGAACGAGTTGATGGAAAAGGAGACGGAGTCGCTAACGCAGGCGGCCCGCTATGAGCGCAGCGAGGCCCGTCAGGGCTACCGCAGCGGTCACTACGACAGGAACCTTACCACGACCTCCGGTGACGTTACGCTCCACGTCCCCCGGCTCAAGGGCGTATCCTTCGAGACTGCCATCATTGAGCAGTATCGCCGCCGGGAGAGCAGCGTGGGGGGAGGCCCTCATCGAGATGTACCTGGCAGGCGTTTCTGTGCGCCGGGTGGAGGACATCACGGAGGCACTGTGGGGCCGCAAGGTCTCGCCCGCCACCATCAGCGAGCTGAACAAGAAAGCCTACGTTCACAT
>ERZ1026901.1892-NODE-1892-length-10751-cov-14.843773_pt1 | contig 10751 bp, 9 predicted proteins | sample MGYA00380179_ERZ1026901 | MGnify/ENA primary metagenome ERZ1026901 (study PRJEB33269, sample SAMEA4719815) | human gut metagenome | biome: human-associated habitat; feature: organic feature; material: feces | place: Cameroon | collected 2013-10 ... | reverse complement strand
AAGAACGCCGGAAGCAGGAAACAATCCGCAAACAGCCATGCCAGCGGACTGGCAAAACATGCAGCCGTAAATCCGAAGATCGGTACAAAGATCAGACCGATCAATGCGCGGGCAATCATCTCAAATACACCGGCAAATACAGCAAAGCCGGAAAAGCCCATTCCCTGGATAAGAAAACGAACAATATTGACCAGCGACAGAAGCATATAAAAGCAGGTGTTGGTGATCAGAAATTGTCTGGCCTGTGCGACAACCTGTGTGATATTGGCACTGTCCGAAGGATCTATAAACAGATAGATCAGTGGACGTGCAAGGAAAATGATGACAACAAGGATCGCTGCGGAGTAAACTGCGGCAAGAATGATGGCAGATTTCATACCGCTTGCCAGACGATCGTATTTTCCGGCGCCAACGTTCTGTCCGCCGTAAGTTGCCATGGTAGAACCGAGTGCGTCAAACGGGCACATCATAAACATCGAGATACGGCTGCCGGCCGTCATGGCTGCCACGGCGCCTGAACCTAAGGTGTTGACAGCAGTCTGCAGAATGACGCTTCCGATGGCGGTAATGGAATACTGCAGACCCATAGGAAGTCCCATAATCAGAAGATTTCTTACATAGGAAGCATCCAGTACCCAGTCGGAGCGCTTCAGGTGCAGAATGTCAAATTTCCGGATGATCACGAAAAGACACAGCACACCGGAAACCGCCTGCGATAAAACGGTAGCAAATGCGGCACCAAAAACTCCCCAGTGCAGACAGATGATAAAGAACAGATCCAGTCCGATATTTAAGACAGCCGCAACGATCAGAAAAATGACCGGCGTGATGGAGTCCCCCAGAGAACGCAGGTAGGAGGAGAGTATATTATAAAGGATGATGGCTGGTATGCCGGCAAAAATAACAACAATATAATTATAGGACAGGTCGATAATATCGGAAGGTGTCTGCATCAGCACCAGAATCTGCCGACAGAAAATGACGGTCAGTGCCGTGAGAACACCGCCGATGAGAACCGACAGAATGGCGGAATTACCGACATATTTGCGCACGCCGTCATAGTCGCGCGCACCGAACCGCTGGGCAACCGGCAGACCGAAACCGTTGCAGATTCCCTGACAGAATCCTATGATCAGAAAATTGATACTTCCGGTTGCCCCAACTGCAGCAAGTGCCGTCACGCCGAGATAGCGGCCGACGATGATGGTGTCCATGAGACTGTAAAATTGTTGAAACAGCATACCGAACAGAAGCGGTACGGCGAAACCGAGAATCAGTTTCATAGGGGAACCGCTGGTCAATTCTTTTGTTGTACTTCTTGCCATAATGATTTACTCCTTTTATATTTTAAACAAAACTGCAAATGCTAGGATATTTTATCACGATTGTGTAAAACTGCAAGAGGAAAAAATGCTGAAATTTCATTTTTTTTGCGTTTTTTTTGCCGCGTCAATTCTTTACATTTGAGGAAGAATGCGGTAGAGTGGTAAGTGACTGTAATATTGTACATATAAAGGAGATTAAAGTTGAAAAACTGGGAAAAAAATATACGTAAGGTTGTTCCCTATACACCGGGAGAGCAGCCGAAGAAATCACAGATCATCAAGTTAAATACCAATGAAAATCCATATCCGCCGGCACCGGGGGTAAAGGAAGCACTGGAACATTTTCATACGGATGATCTGCGGCTGTATCCGGATCCGGTGGTGACAGATCTGGTGGATGGGATTGCACAATTCTATCAGGTAGACCCTTCACAGGTATTTGTCGGTGTCGGATCGGATGATGTGCTTGCAATGCTGTTTATGACCTTCTTTAATTCAAAGAAGCCGATTCTGTTTCCGGATATTACCTATTCCTTTTATGACGTGTGGGCAGAAATGCTTCGCATTCCGTATACACAGATTCCGCTGGATGATGCATTCCGCCTGAATCCGGCAGATTATAAATGTGAAAATGGTGGAATCGTATTCCCAAATCCGAATGCGCCGACCGGGGAACTTCTTCCAGTATCTGCCATCGAGGAGATCATTCAGGCAAATCCGGATGTGATTGTGATCGTGGATGAGGCATATATTGACTTTGGAGGAGAGAGTGCCCTGCCTCTGATTGATAAATACGATAATGTAATTGTGGTACAGACATTTTCCAAGTCACGTTCTCTGGCGGGGTCGAGGATTGGCTTTGCCATCAGTAATCCGACACTGATTAAATATTTAAATGATGTGAAGTATTCCTTCAATTCATACACGATGGATCGTATCACCATTGCTTTGGGAACGGCATCTATCCGTGACCGGGCATATTTTGAGCAGACGACAGAGAAAATCATAAAGACAAGAGAGTGGACCAAAGAGCAGCTTCGGGCACTCGGGTTCGTATTTGGTGATTCCAAAAGCAACTTTATTTTTGCCATGCATCCGGATGTTTCCGGTGTGGAACTGTTTGAAGCACTGAAGAAAAACGATATTTATGTGCGGCATTTTGGCAAGCCGGCACGGATCAACGAATATCTGCGTATCACAATCGGTACGGATGAGCAGATGCATAAACTGATCGATTTTCTGAAAAAATATTTAAATAAATAAAGCGAGGATTTTTTATGTTGACAAAATACTTGTGGGTATTTTTTGTTTCCATGGTACCACTGGTGGAACTGCGCGGTTCCATTATTATTTCGCAGGGACTGCAGCTGCCGGTACTTTCTTCTTATATTGTGGCAATTATCGGAAATATGCTGCCGGTGCCGGTGATTTATCTGTTTGCACGGAAAGTTCTGGTATGGGGAGCGGATAAACCGGTGATTGGAAAGTTTTTTTCCTGGTGTCTGGAGAAGGGAGAAAAGGGCGGAAAGAAATTACAGGAAAAAGCAGGCCGGGGGCTGTTTATCGCACTGCTCCTGTTTGTAGGAATTCCGCTTCCGGGAACCGGTGCATGGACAGGAACACTGGCGGCCAGTATTCTGGACATGGATTTTAAATCAACAATTATCGCCGTCATGCTCGGGGTTCTGCTGGCAGGAATTATTATGATGGTGCTCAGTGTGGCAGGATTCGGCATGTTTTTGAAATAACCAAGGAAGTAATTAATCAATGAAAGACAAGAAAAAAACCAAGACGATTCCGCGTCAGGTGCGCTGGGATAAGCTTGATAATACAGCACATCTTTTCCCGTCCATTGCGGGGGAGAGTATGACAAACGTGTACCGGATCAGTGTGACCTTAAAAGAAGAGGTTCAGGTGGAATTTCTGCAGCAGGCGCTGGACATGATTCTGCCGAAATTCGATGGGTTTAATCTTCGGATGCGCACAGGCGTATTCTGGTATTATTTTGAAGAGAACGGAAAAAAGGCGCCGAAAGTCACGGAAGAGGCGATGTTTCCATGCCGGTTTATCCGGCAGAACAAAAACCGCAATTATCTGTTCCGTGTGACCTATTATAAGTCAAGAATCAATCTCGAAGTGTTTCATGTACTGACCGATGGCATGGGAGGCATTAATTTCCTCCGGGAGCTGACGTATCAGTATCTGCGTCTGGTGCATCCGGAACTGGCAGAAAAAGAAGGAAACAAACTGAGCGGAGATACCTCTCTCAGCAGGGAGGACAGCTTTGTCCGCAATTACCGCAGCAGCAAGCCAAGCGGATTTAATAAAGAAAAAGCATATCTGATCAAAGAAGATAAACTTCCGGCCGGAGAATTTGGTGTCATGCATGGGCGGATGCCGGTCTCACAGCTGAAAAAGGTAGCACATGGCTATCATGCATCTTTGAATGAATATTTTATTGCAGTCTTTGTATGGAGTGTGTATAAAGAACTGTTACACGGGATGCCGGGAGGAAAACCGATCCGAATCGCAGTGCCGGTCAATCTGCGGCCGTATTTTGATTCGGATACGACAAAAAACTTTTTTGTTATGGTATCTGCAGAATTCCGTCCAAAGAAAGAGTCCTATACGTTTGAGGAAGTACTTGCATGCATACAAAGCAGCCTGCACTCCCAGATCAATAAGGAACATTTAGAGGATCTGTTTTCTTACAGTGTATCCAATCAGAGGAACCTGCTTATGCGTCCGGTGCCGTTATTTTTGAAAAATATTGCCATGCGTATCGTATATGAAAAATCCGCAGTGGCAAATACGACAACGATCACAAACATCGGTAATATCAAGATCAAAGATATTTACCAGCCCTATATAGAAGGTTTTTCGGCTTTTATAGCCATGTCAAAAGGGCAGTATCTGAAAGGAACGATCTGTTCTTACCAGGATACGCTGGTATTTACATTCAGTTCCATCTTTTCCGAGGCTCTGGTACAGAAGGCATTTTTCCGCAAGATTGCGGCGGATGGTGTGGATGTGGAGATTGAGACGAACGGAGTATATTATGAATAAATGCAAAAAATGTAATGTTGTCATATTGGACGATACGGACCGCTGTCCGCTCTGTAAACATGTGCTGGAGTCGGACGGGATACCGGGAGAGAGCCGGTATCCGGATGCCATTGCAACGGCGCGTAAATTCCGGTTTGTGGAGAATCTGGTACTGTTTATCTCCATTGTGGCGGAGTGTCTGCTGATTGCCATCAATTTCCAGGTGGACAGGGAAGTGGCATGGAGCCTTGTAATTGGTATCATTCTTTTATATGGAAATGTGGTGCTTCGCATGGCAATTCTGGGAAAATCCGGATATCTGGCCAAAACCGTCTGTCTGGTACTTCTTGCCATTGTAATGCTTCTTGGAATTGATTATCTGACCGGATACCGGCGCTGGTCGTTAGACTATGTGCTTCCGGGGGGAATCATTGCCATTGATCTGGCGTTGTTTATCCTGATTCTGATAAACCGGAGAAACTGGCAGAGTTATATGATGTCGGAACTGCTGACGATATTGCTGAGCATTGTACCGGTGGTATTGCTGCAGATGAGAATCATTCATTTTCCATATCTGGCATGGGGGTCCCTCGGGGTATCGGTATTTTTATTCCTTGGAACACTGATTCTTGGTGATCAGCGTGCACGAACCGAACTGAAACGGAGATTTCATATATGATAGAAAGCGAAGCGAGTGTAAAAGGACGTGTGGTGGCAGAAATGCTGTCACATTTTACCAATGATTTGAAAATCGGAAAAAAAATAAAGAGCGGAGAGCTGCGCAAGCGGATGATAGAGCCGCCATGGATTCCACCGGCAATGTTTAACCTGACAGGAATCAATATGGATCATTTTACGATGAAACTTTTGTCGTTAAAGGAAAATCCAAACACGGATTACGTGATTCTGCAGTTACACGGCGGTGGTTATACGGGAGCTGTGCGCAATGCGTATTATGTGTTTGCAGGATTATATAACGAGCTGAGCCATGGATGCAATGTGCTTACTCCGGATTATCGTGTGGCCCCGGAGAATCCATATCCGGCGGCACTTGAAGATGCATTGGCATCATACCGCTGGCTGCTTTCCAAGGGATATTATGGAGAACAGATTATCCTTGCCGGAGATTCGGCAGGCGGTGGACTGGCGATGGCACTCTGTATGTATCTGCGGGATCATAATATGCCGGTACCGGGAGGAATCATAGCCATGTCTCCGTGGACGGATCTGACGGCCAGCGGGGAGTCTTATGAGACCAATTATGAGAAAGATCCACTGTTTGGAAATACGAAGGAGAGTCTGATTTACCAGAATGATTATCCGGGGGAACATGACCGGATGGACCCGTATATTTCTCCGCTGTTTGGGGATTTCCGGGGATTTCCGCCAATGCTCATACAGGTTGGATCGATTGAGATGCTTCTGAGTGATTCGGTTTCGGTAGCGGCAAAGGCAAGGGAGCAGGGGGTAAAAGTGCGCCTGTCTGTTTATGAAGGGATGTTTCATGTGTTCCAGATGGCATATCTGAATATTCCAGAATCAAAGAAGGCATGGGCAGAAGCCGGCAAATTCATTGATGTGCTGCGCACGGACAGCAGACTGTAAAAATTATTACAAAAATGGCGCGGAATTTTTTCACATATTGCATAAACGCCTAGATACGTCTACATTTCCATGGAGTAAGCCTCCACATGATGTAGAAATGTGGGTTGACAATAACACAAGATGTAGTGTAGTCTTGTATTTGTTAATGAAAATATACAAGATATAGGGAGTAATCTCTATATCTTATATTTTGTGTAAACAATCGTTTATAAAGATAGATTTTGAGAGGAAGATGGAACATGAAAATTATTAAGAGAAGCGGAGTCGAGGTATTTTTTGATTCGAATAAGATTGTTGCGGCTGTACAGAAAGCGAATGCATCGGTAATCGATTATGAAAAACTCAGCGATGAGCAGATTCAGGAGATTGCCGATAATGTGGAAGTGGCATGTGAAAACATGAAACGATCTGCCAGCGTGGAGGAAATCCAGGATATGGTAGAGAACCAGCTGATGAACCAGCATGCATTTACGGTTGCCCGTAATTATATTACATACCGTTATAAGAGAGCGCTTGTGCGTAAATCCAATTCTACTGATGAACAGATTCTGTCCCTCTTAGAGTGTAACAATGAGGAAGTAAAACAGGAAAATTCCAATAAAAATCCTACTGTAAACAGTGTACAGAGAGATTATATGGCGGGAGAAGTCAGCAAGGATATCACGAAGAGATTTCTGTTGCCGGAAGATATTGTGGAAGCACATGAAAAAGGACTGATTCATTTCCATGATGCAGATTATTTTGCGCAGCACATGCATAACTGCTGTCTGGTGAACTTAGAGGACATGCTGCAGAATGGTACTGTAATCAGCGAGACCGGAATTGACCGTCCGAGAAGTTTTTCCACGGCCTGCAATATAGCAACACAGGCGATTGCGCAGATTGCAAGTTCGCAGTATGGAGGACAGAGTATTTCACTGTCCCATCTGGCACCGTTCGTACAGGTGAGCCGTGAAAAATTCCGGATACAGGTCCGGACAGAGTTTGAAAAGATCGGGCTGGATCTGGATGAGGAGAAAATCAATAAAGTAGCAGAGATGCGTGTAAGAGAAGAGATCAACCGTGGTGTGCAGATGATCCAGTATCAGGTGATCACGCTTATGACCACAAACGGTCAGGCTCCGTTTATCACGGTGTTTATGTATCTCGACGAAGTGCCGGAGGGACAGACCAGAGATGACCTGGCAGCGATCATTGAGGAGATGCTGCATCAGAGAATCAAGGGAGTAAAGAACGAAAAAGGAGTATTTATTACCCCGGCTTTCCCGAAACTGATTTATGTACTCGAAGAAGATAATATCCATGAGGATTCCAAGTATTTTTATCTGACACGCCTGGCTGCACAGTGTACGGCAAAGCGCATGGTTCCGGATTATATTTCCGAAAAGAAGATGAAAGAACTGAAAGTGGACAAGAACGGGGAAGGACACTGCTATCCATGTATGGGATGCCGCAGTTTTCTTACTCCGTATATTGACCCGGAAACCGGAAAACCGAAATATTACGGACGTTTTAACCAGGGAGTTGTGACGATCAATCTGGTGGATGTGGCATGTTCTTCCGGAAAAGATGAGAAAAAATTCTGGAAGATTCTCGATGAGCGTCTAAAACTGTGCTACCGGGCACTGATGTGCAGACATAAGAGACTTCTTGGCACACCGAGTGATGTGGCTCCGATTCTGTGGCAGAACGGAGCGCTTGCCCGTCTGAAAAAGGGAGAGACGATCGACAAACTTTTATTTGGCGGTTATTCCACCATCTCTTTGGGATATGCGGGATTGTGCGAGTGTACCCGTTATATGACAGGTGTTTCCCATACGGAGCCGGAGACCGGAACACCATTTGCACTGCGTGTCATGCAGCGTCTGAATGATGCCTGTGCAGAGTGGAAAGAAAAGGAAAATATGGATTTCAGTCTGTACGGTACGCCGCTGGAATCCACCACCTATAAATTTGCAAAGTGTCTGCAGAAGCGTTTCGGTATCATAGAGGGCGTAACAGATAAAAATTATATTACGAACAGTTATCATGTGCATGTGACGGAAAATATCAATGCTTTTGATAAACTGAAGTTTGAGTCACAGTTCCAGAAGCTGTCTCCGGGTGGTGCAATCAGCTATGTGGAAGTACCAAATATGCAGGATAATATTGATGCCGTGATTGCCGTCATGAAATACATTTACGATAATATTATGTACGCGGAGCTCAACACGAAGAGTGATTACTGTATGGAATGTGGCTATGACGGTGAGATCAAAATTGTTGAGGAAAAGGACAGCGGAAAACTCGTCTGGGAGTGTCCGAACTGCGGAAACCGTGATCAGGATAAGATGAGTGTTGCACGTCGTACGTGCGGGTATATCGGAACACAGTTCTGGAATCAGGGACGTACACAGGAAATCAAAGAAAGAGTATTACATTTATAAAACATGGAAGAAAACAAACGGAAACAATATGCCCATTTGTATGAACACCATGAGGTAGAAGATCCACAACCCCGGGAAGAGAAAGAAAAACCCATCGGGCCGAGTGGCAGAAACCGCCATCGGCCGATGGTGGAAAAGGTATGCAGACGCATCGCCTTTTCTTTCCTGGCCATGGCGGTTGTTCTGTTACTTGCATTGAATTATTTTCAGATCAAAGAGGCAAAAAAGGAAGCGGTTTTGGAATATATCCGCAAAGAAAAGCAGCAAATGAAAAATCGTGAGACAGAAAAGACGGACCAGCTTGCAATCTTAGACCAATATGATATATTATATAGTATGTATCCGGATCTGGTTGGATGGATCAAAGTTGACGGGACACCAATCGATTATCCGGTGATGCAGGATCATACAGGCGGGGAATATTATCTGAAACACAATTTTGAAGGAAAAGATGATAATAAGGGAAACCCGTTTGTTTCCGCAGATGCCAGCATTGATCCGATGGATCAGAATATTGTGATCTTTGGGCACAACGTAAGTGATGGAAGCCAGTTTGGAGATCTGGATGCCTATCTGGATAAGAAATTTTACAAAAAGCATCCGGTGATTACTTTTGATACGATTTATGAAACTGGACAATATCAGATTGTTGCGGTGGTAAAGACACATGTAAAGGAAAAAGACGAATCCGGATTCCGTTATTACTGGTTTCGGAATTATAAAAACCGGAAAGAGTTTCAGAATCTGCTGGATTTTGTGGAAGAGAACCGTGTGTATGATACAGGGGAGCATCTTATCTATGGAGATACCACAATTATGCTCTCTACCTGTGAATACACGGTAAACAATGGGAGACTCGTAGTCATAGCAAAAAGGATATAGGGCAGAAGATGAAAAAATTAGGAATGATGAAAACGATACTGATGATGGGATGTGCGCTGGCGTTGCTTTTTGCAGCCGTTCCGCAGCCGGTTATGGCAGCGAACAGCCAGATGAATCTGACGGTTGGAACAACCAATGATGCAAAAGCCGGGGATACGGTAACGGTACGTCTGGTCGGAAGCAATAATCCGGGACTTTCGACATTTGCAGCAAGACTGGCATATGACGATTCTGATCTGGAATATGTAGGAACCACATGGGCAAATACGATTTCTTCGGATTCGGGAAATATTGAGCTGGTTTCCCCGGTTACGGAAAATAATCAGCAGGCACTTAATCTTTCGGCAATTTTAAATAAGACTTATTCCCAGAATGAAACCATTGCCACGGTTACCTTTAAGGCGAAAAATGCATATACAACGATGCCGGTTACCCTGACAGTGCGTGAAGTGACGGATGCAAGTTACAATCCGGTTACGGTTACAACGGTTGTGGATGCTTCTGCAGGACAGACACAGAGCCAGTCACAGTCCCAGAGCACTTCCCAGAGTCAGTCGGACAGTCAGGATGACACAGAGTATACAGATGATACAGACGATACGGACGATACGGACGATACCGATTCGTACGATGATACAGACGATATGCAGGATTCCAAGAGCAGCAGTGGGAATACACATAAGACTTCATCGAACAAAAAGAATAACAGTGGAAATACATCAAAAAACGGAAACCGGACAGATGCAACACCAAAGACAGGTGCGGTTGATCTGCGGATGGTATTTGGAGCAGCAGTAATTGTTTTTTTACTGGCAGCAGCAGGCTGCATCCGTTTCCTGAATAAAAAGAAAGAGTAAATTATGAATTATGCTGGAATTAAGTATTGTGACATCGCAAACGGTCTCGGCTGTCGGACGGTACTGTTTGTATCCGGATGCCGCAATGCATGTAAGGGCTGTTTTCAGCCACAGACATGGGATTTTACCTATGGAGAATGTTTCGATGAGCAGGTACAGCAAAAGGTGCTTGATTCACTGAAACCGGAGTATATAGAGGGAATGACCCTGTTGGGAGGAGAGCCGTTTGAGGAAGAAAATCAGGAGGCTCTTCTTCCTTTTATGAAAAAAGTAAAAAGTTTGTATCCGGATAAGAATGTCTGGGCATTTACCGGATATATATATGATAAAGACCTGATTTTGGGAGGCAGAAAACATACGAAAGACACGGATGACCTGCTTTCCCTGATCGATGTACTGGTGGACGGTCCATTTATTGAGGAACAGAAGGATATTACGCTCAAGTTCCGGGGATCGGTCAATCAGCGCATTCTTGACTTGAAAAAAACCATGGAAAGTGGCAAAATAGTTAAGTTGATGGAATAGTTAGGAAAACGAGGATGGATACATATGAAAAAGCATATTAATGCATTGTTGGGATTTGTCTGTTATACAATCGGTGTGATTGCAGC
>ERZ1026901.1890-NODE-1890-length-10768-cov-5.790908_pt1 | contig 10768 bp, 8 predicted proteins | sample MGYA00380179_ERZ1026901 | MGnify/ENA primary metagenome ERZ1026901 (study PRJEB33269, sample SAMEA4719815) | human gut metagenome | biome: human-associated habitat; feature: organic feature; material: feces | place: Cameroon | collected 2013-10 ... | reverse complement strand
TTGGGTATTTTTTAGCACTGGTATGATTATATCATAAATTACACATTCGTCAACCCGTTTTTACCGGAAAAATACATTTTTTTAAATTTTTTTGATTATATTACGATTTTAACTATTTTACCTGCTCAGAAACGACTTCCGCAACCTTTGCGAGTGCGTCCGCAACGCCCTCCGGTTTCTTTCCGCCGGCCTGCGCCATGTTCGGACGTCCACCACCGCCGCCGCCTACAAGGCCTGCGATCGCCTTGATGAGGTTTCCTGCATGAGCGCCCTTCTTCTGGGCCTCATCGGTCACAGCAGCCATCAGGTTTACCTTGCCGTCGAGAACAGATGCGATCACAACAACGCCCTCGCCAAGCTTCTCCTTTAACTGGTCGCCCAAGTTTCTCAGGCCATTCATATCAACGCCGTCTGCGCGGACTGCGAGAACTTTTACGCCCTTCACATCCTGAACCTGATCCATAACATCGCCCATTGCCTCTTTGGCAAGTTTGCTCTTTAACTTCTCATTCTCAGAGTGAAGCGCCTTGATCTCCTCCATCATGGACTCGATCTTTGTCTGTAAATCTGCCGGAGTGGATTTTGCTGCAGCCGCTGCCGCATGAAGCTCCTGCTCCACATTCTCATAATGATGGATCAGACCGTCGGAGGTCAGTGCCTCGATACGTCTCACACCTGCTGCAACGCCAGCCTCAGAGAGGATCTTGAAACAGCTGATCTCAGAAGTATTCTTTACATGGGTTCCGCCGCAGAGCTCTGTGGAGAAGTCTCCCATTCTTACGACACGAACCTTATCGCCGTACTTCTCGCCGAAGAGCGCCATCGCGCCTGTCTTCTTCGCGTCCTCCAGACCCATAACGTCTGTAACGACCGGAAGTGCCGCACGGATTTCTTTATTTACGATCGCTTCTACTTCCTTGATCTCAGCCGGAGTCATCGCGGAGAAATGAGTGAAGTCGAAACGAAGTCTGTCTCTTGTCACAAGGGAGCCAGCCTGCTCAACATGAGTTCCGAGAACGGTTCTCAGAGCCTTATGGAGGATGTGGGTCGCACTGTGGTTTCTTCCGATCAGGGCACGGTTCTCCTCATCTACCTTCAGAGTTACCGCCTCGCCTGTCTGGAACATACCGCTTACCATGTGTCCGATGTGTCCGATCTTTCCGCCCTGAAGGTGGATCGTATCTTCTACCTCGAACTTGCCGTTTGCGCTCTCGATCACGCCGCGGTCGCCGACCTGACCACCCATGGTTCCGTAGAACGGAGTCTCGGATGTGATGACACATGCCTTCTCGCCGTCTGTCACTGCGTCTGCGATCTCATCCTCGCCCTCTTCATCGGAAGCAAGCCTTACAAGAGCTGTCAGTCTGGACTCAGCTTCGAGCTTATCATATCCGACAAAAGCGGATGTTAAGGATGCGTCGAGTTTCTGGTAGATATCGTCGCGTCCCATGTAGTTTGTAGTCTTTCTGGCACTTCTCGCAGTCTCTCTCTGAACCTGCATTGCCTTGTGGAAACCTTCCTCATCGACAGTGAGTCCCTTATCGTCAAGGATCTCCTTTGTCAGATCGATCGGGAATCCGTAAGTATCGTAGAGCTTGAACGCATCCTCACCTGCAAGGACTTTTGTTCCCTTTGCTTCCATGTCTTTTTCAAGGTCAGCAAGGATCTCAAGACCTTTGTCGATCGTGTTTGCGAAGCGCTCCTCCTCCTGGTCGATGACGCGGAGGATCATATCCTTCTTCTCTTCCAGTTCCGGGTAACCGTCCTTGGAGAGGTCGATCACAACCTGGGCGAGCTTTGTCATGAAGTTTCCTTCGATCCCGAGGATACGTCCGTGACGTGCAGCTCTTCTTAAAAGTCTGCGGAATACATAGCCTCTGCCCTCGTTGGACGGCATGATCCCGTCAGATGCCATAAATGTGCAGCTCTTTACGTGGTCAGCGATGATACGGAGGGAAACGTCTTTCTTGTCGTCCTCCTCGTATCTGCAGTGAGCCAGAGTGCCCACCTCGTCCATCAGCGCGCGGTTTGTATCTACGTCGAAAAGGGATGCAACATCCTGGCAGACAACAGCCAGTCTCTCAAGTCCCATACCAGTATCGATGTTCTTCTGGATCAGATCGGTGTAATTTCCGTGTCCGTCATTGTTGAACTGGGAGAATACAACGTTCCATACTTCCATGAAACGGTCTCCTTCGCCGCCCATAACGTCCTCCGGGCCTGTTCCATACTTCTCTCCGCGGTCATAGTAGATCTCAGAACACGGACCGCACGGACCTGCGCCATGCTCCCAGAAGTTGTCTTCCTTGCCGAAACGATAGATCCGCTCTTTCGGGATACCGATCTCCTCATTCCAGATACGGAAGGCCTCATCGTCATCAAGATAAACAGACGGGTAGAGACGGTCAGCCGGGATTCCCACGCACTCTGTCAGGAACTCCCATGCCCAGTGGATCGCTTCTGTCTTGAAGTAATCGCCGAAGGAGAAGTTGCCCAGCATCTCAAAGAATGTGCCGTGGCGGGCTGTCTTACCGATATTCTCGATATCGCCGGTACGGATACATTTCTGACATGTGGTGACTCTGCGTCTCGGCGGGATCTCTTGTCCTGTGAAGTACGGCTTTAACGGTGCCATACCGGAGTTGATCAAAAGTAAGCTGTTATCGTTGTGGGGAACGAGGGAGAAACTCTTCATCGCAAGATGTCCCTTGCTCTCGAAGAATTCAAGGAACATTCTCCTCAGTTCGTTTACACCATATTTCTGCATGGTACTGCCTCCTGGTTACTGTTGTGTACTTTTTTTATCTCTGAATTTTTTACCCAGAACGATTCCCGCCAGGGCAACTGCGGCCAGAATCACAGCCTCCACAGCTGTTGAAACAAATGATGCGAAAAATGCGGACATAAAAACGCCTCCTTTTCCGGCTGTCTAAAATTCAGACGCCTGTGTTAAAATGACACATTTGTACAGTTTCTATAATATTATTTTTCGGGATCTGCCCGTAAAGCCGGTGGTCCGGTCTTTGGCGCAGATTCTCATAACTTATACTATAATCGTTTCTTGTTCGGTTGGCAAGATGTTTTTTACTTTTCCCCCGGATCTTCCCCAGGTTCCAGATAGTCCCCATAGCTCTTTAAGAGTTCATAGCACCGGTCCATTGTCATATTGGCCGATGTCCGGACATACTCGACGCTCTGGGCAGGTGTACCGGATCTTTTTGCGCTGGCCTTATCTGCCGCAAGATCCCTCTTTTTGATCCACTCCACCTCCTCGCGCCGGAGCGATTCCGCCGCATTCTCGTCCATCGCTTTGTGGATCTCTGCGTAGATTATATTCAGCTCCCGGTCCCAGAGATTCCGCACATACTCCGCCGCAGCATACCGGGAAGTCTGGCTCATCGACGGATCATCCTGGTATTTTTCCGCCTCGGTCCGCGCCGTCTCAAGACGTTCTTTAAAGTCTGAGAGCGTATATTCCGCCGCAGATTTCTCGTTTTTCTGTGCCTCCGAAACGGCACTGCCTGTTTCCAGCGGGGATTTCACGGTCTCCTCAGAAGCCTGCAGGTCTTCTGCTGCGTTCTCCGCCGCTGCCCCTGTTTCGCTCTCCTCCACTGCCATCTCATTCTCTGCCATTGCAAGGGCACTGACTTCCGCATCTTCCGGAGTCTGTGGATCCGGCGTTCCCGCCGCCTTCATCCTGTTTTCTGCCGCATAGGGATTTCCCGCGTCCACAGGCCCCTGCGGCAGGGCATCCGCCTCAAAACCAACGACAGCCGCGGTATCCACTCCCCGTGAGGAAACAAACCGTTCCACTGCCCACGTGATGGATACCCCGGCTATCAGGATCCCAATAATGATCAACCATATTCTGCGTCTGCCCATATATGCTCTCTCCCGCTCTTTTCAGTCTCTTGTAACTGTTCGGTGCTCTCACAGTTACAGCCCCTTTTACAGCTGCTGTCATTCTACTAAAAAGATACCATATCGGAAGATCTTTGTGAACAAAAAACGCAAATTAGTAATAGATTGTAAGACTTTTGTAAAAAGTGTCATCAAGCGACCGTGCAGACCAGCGGACTTGCACGCCGGAATACCCGGGCATTTGACAGTCCTAGTTTCCTACTCCTTCATCCACCAGCAGATTCCCTCCGTCCGCAGCGCCGGTGGCCAGCCGGTCACAGCGCTCGTTTCCGGGATGTCCGTCGTGGCCTTTGACCCAGTGGAACGTCACTTTATGCGGGTTCATCGCGGCAAGCAGCCGTTTCCAGAGGTCCGAGTTCTTCACCGGTCCTGTCTTCGGGCGGACCCAGTTGTTTCTCACCCAGCCATCGATCCATTTCTGGTTGAAGGCATCCACCAGATATTTCGAATCCGAATAGAGGTCCACCTCACAAGACCTGTTTAACGCCTCAAGTCCCGCGATCGCGGCCATCAGCTCCATCCGGTTATTGGTGGTCCGCACATATCCCGCGGACAGCTCCTTCTCGTGGAGAAGCCCGTTTTTATCGATAAACTGGAGCACTGCTCCGTATCCGCCCGGCCCGTCCGGGTTTCCGCGGGCCGCTCCGTCCGTATAAAGTGTCACTTTCATGTCGTATTGTTTCCTCTCAGGATGTCTTATTTCATGATATTCCGGGCTCACTCAGTCATAAACTGCAGTCAGAGATCCCATTTTTCGCAGAGTGCATTGACCTCCGCCGTAAACTTCTTGATATCCTTGTTTGCACAGTCGCGGTTCTTCTGGATGATCCGCACCAGACGTTCTCCTGCAGCCACGAGAAGAGCGAAGATCGACTTGTTCTCCTTCTGTCTTGCAGTCTCCTTCTGGATCGGAACGCCGACGGTCTGTTTGAGCCATACACCCGCTGCCAGATCGAACTCCGATCCCGAGAACGGGGCGTCCGCCACAAGGTCGTAGTCTGACCGCAGGAGATTCGCGAACTTTGTGCACACAAGGTCATCGCCGTGTACCATAAACACGCGGTCCGGCTTCTTCTTGAACGCGTTGATCCAGGCGAGAAGTCCTTCCCTGTCGGCATGACCGGAAAGTCCGTCCAGACGCACAATCTCCGCCTCGACATCGATCGTCTCGCCGAAGAGCTTCACGACCTCAGCGCCGTCGATCAGGCTCCGCCCCAGGGTGCCGACAGCCTGGTAACCAGCAAACACGATCGTACACTCCGGTCTCCAGAGGTTGTGTTTTAAGTGGTGGCGGATTCGTCCGGCATCACACATGCCCGCTGCGGAGATGATGACTTTCGGCTCGGAATCAAAGTTGATCGCCCGGGAATCGTCACTGCTGACGGAAAGTTTCAGTCCGGGGAATCCGATCGGATTGATACCCCGGTTCACAAGATCCATTGCCTCCTCGTCAAAGCACTCGGAAATGTTTTTATTGAACACATGGGTCGCCTCGACAGCCAGCGGGCTGTCCACATAGACCGGGAATCCGTCATGTCCGGTGACGAGTCCCTCTTCCTTGATCTTACGGATAAAGTAAAGGATCTCCTGAGTCCTGCCCACCGCAAAGGCCGGGACCACAACATTTCCTCCGCGGTCCAAAGTTCTCTGGATGATCTTCGCGAACTCCTCGATGTGCTCATGGGTCCTGTCATGGGAACGGTCGCCGTAAGTGCACTCCATCACCACATAATCCGCCTCGTCCGTGTACTGCGGATCCTTGATCAGAGGCTTATTCTTGTTTCCGATATCGCCGGAGAACACGATCTTTTTCTTTACGCCGTCCTCGTCGATCCAGATCTCGATGGACGCGGAGCCGAGCAGATGACCGACATCAGTAAAGCGCACCTCGATCCCTTCACAGATCGTCAGGATATCGCCGTAGTGGCACGGGACAAAGTGCTTTAAGACGCCCTCAGCGTCATTGACCGTATAGAGCGCCTGAACCTCCGGATTTCCGGCACGTCTCGCCTTTCTGTTCTTCCACTCTGCCTCCATCTCCTGGATGTGGGCACTGTCCTTTAACATAATGTTGCAGAGATCACAGGTCGCCTGGGTCGCAAAGATCTGACCCTTGAAGCCCTTCGCGTAGATCAACGGCAAAAGGCCCGTGTGGTCGATATGGGCGTGGGTGATAAAGATGTAATCCACATCGGAGAACGGGATCGGAAGATCCGCATTCTCATAGACGTTTCCGCCCTGTTCCATACCATAATCGATCAGGATGTTTTTTCCAGCCGCATTGAGATAATGGCAGCTGCCAGTCACTTCATGATCCGCGCCGATAAATGTCAGTTTCATGGAACCCCTCCTCGCGCTGCAAATCAGCTGTATTATTTGCATCTATTATAGCAAATTTCAGATAATTATGCAAATCATTCCGCCATTACTGTCATTGATAATTTTCTGCAGCGTATCCTGGAGTTTCATCTGGCAGTCCTCCGTCATCTGGGAGATCTTCGCCTGCATGCCGTCCTCCACGATCTGTTCCACGGATTTTCCGAAGATATTCGTATCCCAGACGCCGTCCTCCGTCGCTTCCCCGTCCTTTATGTACGCGATCAGGTCCTTCGCCTGCTGCTCGTTTCCGACGATCGGGGCGATCTCCGTCTCGATCCGCGCTTTGATAAGATTGATGGACGGAGCCTGGGCATGGATCTTCACCCCGTATTTGCTGCCGTGGCGGATCAGCTCCGGCTCATCCAGGGAAATCTCCGTCTTATCCGGCAAGACGATGCCGTATCCTTTCTGCCGGACCTCCGCCAGGGCATTTTTCACCTTCTCATACTCGCCCTGCATCTCCGCTGAATCTTTTAGGATCTTAAACAGGCTGTATTCATCGCGCACCGGCAGTCCGGAGATGTCGCTCAGGACCTCGAAGTACGCATTCTCGTCGACGACGATCCGGATCGTCACGCGTCCGCTCGCAAGATCGAGTTCATCCGCGATCAGCTTTTTCACCGCCCGGTCTTCTTCCGGGACCGTCTCCTTCGGCACATCTTTCATCTGAACAGAACGTTTTAAAAGCTTTTCCGCCTCCGCGATCATGTCCGCCTTGATCGCATGGGTATCCGGCAGGATCTCCGCCCACTTCGGGATCTCGAGGTCGAGTTCCGTCACGGGGAACTCCAGAAGGACTGTCCCCAGGATCTCCTCAATATCCTCCTTCTTTAACTGCTCACAGTTTGCCGCCCGGACCGGAACTCCGTACTGGTTTTCCATCTTAAGCGCCAGCGCTTTCGTATCCGCCGCATACGGTCTCGTGGAATTGAGCACGATCAGGAACGGCTTTCCGATCTCCTTTAACTCTGAGATCGTCTGCTCTTCCGCTTCCCGGAAGTCCTCCCTGGTAAGCTCCCCGAAGCTCCCGTCGCAGGCCACGACAATGCCGATAGTGGAATGGTCCCGGATCACCTTTCTCGTCCCGATCTCCGCCGCCTGGGTAAAGGGGATTTCGTAGTCGTACCAGGGAGTCTTCACAAGCCGTTCCTCCCCGTTTTCCGTGTGTCCCGCGGCGCCTTCCACCATAAATCCCACGCAGTCGATGAGCCGCACCTTCGCCCGGATCCCCTCCGCGAGTTCCAGCTCCGCCGCCTCCTTCGGGATAAACTTCGGCTCCGTGGTCATGATCGTCTTCCCAGCGGCGCTCTGCGGGAGTTCATCCCTGGTCTGCGACTTTTTCTGCCCGTCCGGAAGGTTCGGGAGAACGAGAAGTTCCATAAATCGCTTGATAAACGTAGATTTCCCGGTGCGCACGGGTCCCACGACGCCCACATAGATCTCGCCGCCCGTCCTCGCCTCGATATCCTTGTATACATGGAAATCATCCATAAAAATACCCCCTCGCATATACTGTTTCAGTGTATGCGCGAGGGGGATGTTTTTATTCACTCATGCGGCAGGTCTGTCCGGATCTTTATTCCCACGGAAGGTCGCTGTGCTCGATGCGCTTGTCGCGGAGCATCAGGTCCGCAACGGCCTCTTTCGCCGGTTTTCCTTCAAACAGGACCTCGTTGACCTGTTCGACGATTGGCATGGAGACGTTATATTTCTTTGCAAGCGCTCTCGCAGCCTTTGCGGAATAAACGCCTTCCACCACCATCTGGACTTCCTTCATGGCTTCCTCCATCGTGTATCCTTTTCCGATGAGGATCCCGGCACGGCGGTTTCTGCTGTGCATGCTTGCACATGTCACGATCAGGTCTCCGATCCCGGAGAGTCCTGTGTAAGTCTGATATTTTCCACCCATGGCAACGCCAAGTCTCGCGATCTCCGCCATTCCGCGGGTGATGAGGGCCGCTTTTGCATTGTCCCCGTAACCAAGACCGTCAGCGATCCCGGCCGCCAGGGCAACAACGTTCTTCAACGCAGCTCCTGTCTCGATCCCCAGGACATCCGGACTCGTGTATACACGGAATACCGGACTGATGAAGGTGGACTGGATATACTCCGCAATCTTCTTTTTGTGGGATCCCGCAACACAGAGCGTCGGGAGTCCGCGGCTTACCTCTTCCGCGTGGCTCGGTCCGGAGAGAACGGCTGTCTCTGCCACCGGGAGCTCCTCTTTGATGATCTGCGTCATTGTATCGAGAGTATTCTCCTCGATCCCCTTTGCGACATCGACAATGAGCTGGCCATCCTTACAGAACGGTTTCATCTTCTGCGCCGTACTGCGCACGAAAACAGACGGGACTGCCATCACAAGAAGATCTTTATCCGCCATCGCCTTTTCAAGATCCGCAGTATAGATGAGTCCTTCCGGAAGTGTCACACCCGGAAGATTCCTGTGGGTCCTTGTCTTTGCCATCTCCTCGATCTCTGCCGGGATCGCGGACCAGAGTGTCACCTCATGTCCGTTATTTACCAGCAGTACCGCAATTGCGGTTCCCCATGTACCGGAACCGATAATACCAATCTTTTCCATGTTCAGGAACTCCTTTTTCTACGCCCTAAGGTTGATTTTCTTATGTACGCACCTGATGCCGGTTTATTTCTTTCCGCCCCAGAGCTTATTCTCCGTACCGGATAACAGTCGTTTAATATTTGCCCTGTGTCTCCAGATCGCCATCGCCATCAGAATAAAGGAGATGGCAAAAAACTCCATGAGACTTCCTTCGGACACACGGTAATCCCCCCGTGATCCATAGATCAGCATCTGGATGAAGAATGAGATCACGACCAGGATCGATCCCAGGGACACATATCTTGTGATGATCACAGAGCCGAGGAACAGAGCCGCACAGACGAGCGTCACGCGCCAGTCCATGGACACGAGGATCCCCGCCATGGATGCGATCCCTTTTCCGCCTTTAAAGTGCAGATAGCACGGGAAATTATGTCCAAGGACAACCCCGAGACCCGCATAGAGCACGTAGAGGTCTGTATCCGGGCTTGCTTTAAAGATGATCCGGGCTGCAAGACATGCGAAAACAGTCTTTAAAAAGTCGCCCGCAAAGACGATGAGTCCCGCCTTCTTTCCGAGAACCCGGAGCGCATTTGTCGTTCCGGAGTTTCCGCTGCCGTAATTTCTGATATCGATATGGTTCATCTTCCCGTAAAGATATCCTGTCTGGAATAATCCAAACACATAACCCATAACAAGACAAAGCACTCTGCCCATCGCTTAATCCTTCTCCTTCCTCTCACGGATGATGAATTTCAGGGATGTTCCGCGGAAGCCAAAGGCCTCACGGATCTTGTTTTCCAGGTATCTCGTGTAGGAGAAATGCATTAACTCCTTATCGTTCACGAAAATTACGAAGGTCGGCGGTTTTACCGCAACCTGGGTCACATAGTAGATCTTTAAGCGTTTGCCCTTATCGGACGGCGGCTGCTGCATCGCGACAGCTTCTGTCACGATCTCGTTTAAGACGCCGGTCGCCACACGGAGCGTCTGGTTCTCACGGACCATATCGATCAGCTCAAAGAGTTTTTCCATTCTCTGTCCGGTCAGGGCGGACACGAAGATATACTCCGCATACGGCATATAGGACAGGGTCTCTTTTAATTTTCTTGTGTACTCATAGATCGTCTTATCATTCTTCTCGATCGCATCCCACTTGTTGACAACGACGATCACGCCTTTTCCGCGGTCATGGGCGATCCCGGCGATCTTCGCATCCTGCTCGGTGATCCCCTCAACGGCGTCGATGACCATGAGGACCACGTCAGCGCGCTCAACGGCTGTTACCGTGCGGATGATGCTGTAGCGCTCGATATCCTCTTTGATCTTGCTCTTTCTTCTGAGACCGGCCGTATCGATAAAGATATATTCCGTGCCGTTTCTCACGATCTCCGTATCAACGGCGTCTCTCGTTGTTCCGGCGATGTTGGACACGATCACACGGTTCTCGCCGAGAAGCTTATTGATAATGGAAGATTTTCCGACATTCGGTTTTCCGACGATCGCGATCCTCGGACGGTCGTCCTCGCTGTCGTCATACTGGTCCTCACGGAAGTATTTTACTACCTCGTCAAGGAGCTCACCGAGACCGAGTCTCGACGCTGCGGATACCGGAACCGGATCGCCGATTCCGAGGTTGTAGAATTCGTATACATCATTTCCGAATTTTGCCATACTGTCCACTTTGTTGACCGCAAGAACGACCGGTTTCTTGGACTTTCTGAGCATGTCCGCAACCTTGGAATCCGCGTCAACAAGTCCCTGGCGGACATCGACGATGAAAATGATCACGTCCGCGGTATCGATTGCGATCTGAGCCTGTTCCCGCATCTGGGCAAGGATGATGTCCTTGGAATCCGGCTCGATTCCGCCTGTATCGATCAGGGTAAAGTTGTTGTTTAACCA
>ERZ1026901.1888-NODE-1888-length-10780-cov-16.188065_pt1 | contig 10780 bp, 6 predicted proteins | sample MGYA00380179_ERZ1026901 | MGnify/ENA primary metagenome ERZ1026901 (study PRJEB33269, sample SAMEA4719815) | human gut metagenome | biome: human-associated habitat; feature: organic feature; material: feces | place: Cameroon | collected 2013-10 ... | reverse complement strand
TGAATTGAAATATTTAGAAATATTAAAACATTCATCGTGGGTTAACACCTACACAAAAACAAAAGAAAATAAGCAATTACTTCGACAACGATAGGCCGACAATTACATACTGTCTACACCTATTATATATATAGGCAACAACAACACATCAAAAGTTGCAACAGACGCCCCTAAAGAACCTCCCGCCCGAAGGCGGAGAAGCTTCGCCGATAATGGCGGACGTTAAGACTCGATAATAACAATTACAATTATATTATTCACCAAAAGAGAGAGATTTTTATGGAAAAAAGAATCATGACTTTTGTCGCCTGCCTCTTCCTGAGCATAGGAATGGCACTGGCGCAATCTCGCATTTCCGGTAAGGTCACCTCAGCTGAAGACGGTCAGCCCGTAATTGGTGCTACAGTCAAGGTGGTAGGTCAGAAGAATACCGGAGCCGTAACAGACGTTGACGGTAACTTTACACTTAACGTTCCCACTGGCGCAACACTTGAAGTCTCATACATTGGAATGACAACCAAGACTGTCAAGGCTGCTTCACGCATGACAATTATGCTTGAAAACGCTTCGAAGGACATCGATGAAGTGGTAGTTGTGGGTTACGGTTCTGGTCGTAAGATCAGCTCGCTTACTGGTTCAATTGCTACTGTCAACTCTGAGAAGCTGAAGAATGCTCCTTCTGCATCTGTTCTCGACAATCTGCAGGGTCAGGTTTCGGGCCTTAGTGTATTGTCTTCATCAGGTGAGGCTGGCGACAATGCTGTAAGCATGCGTCTGCACGGTGTAGGTTCACTCGGTGCAAGTTCTACTCCTTTGTACGTTATTGACGGTATTGCTTCGTCAAGCCGTGCCATCATGGCTATGAACCCTAACGACATCAAGTCGGTTACTGTGCTTAAGGATGCATCCGCCACATCTATCTATGGTTCGCGTGCTGCCAATGGTGTTGTTTACATCACCACAAAGAATGGTGGTTACAACTCAAAGGCCACTATAACACTGCGTTCGCAGTATGGATGGAACACCTTGGCAAACAAGGGCTTCTATGAAGACATGATGACTGGCGATGAGCTATATGCTTTTTATACCGGCTTGCTCGGAGAAGAAACTATGAAGTCATTGTATGATGATGAAGGTTATCGCAGCAATACAAAGTGGTATGAGATTTATCAGCAGTTTAATACTCCGCAGACTCAGAACGACTTGAGTATTCAGGGCGGTAGCGACCGTATGTCTTACAACATCAGTGCTTCGCAGTTCCACCAGAAGGGTACTACCATCGGCAACTTCTACGACCGCTACACATTCCGCACAAACCTTGACGCACGTCCTAAGACATGGTTGCGTACTGGCGTGAACATCAACCTTTCTTACGATAAGAAGCAGCGCAACTCTGCATGGGGTAATTCTGAAGGTGCTTCAAACTATACCAATGGCGGTTTGTCGTATATGCTTAATCCTCTATTTCCGGCTTATGATGAAAATGGCAAGCTACTTGACCGCTTCCCATTCGGTGCATATAGCGATCAATACAAGAACCGTTACATCTCGGATGTCACTTCACGCTATGGCCTCAACGGCAATGCATATGTTGAGCTTGAACCGATAAAGAATCTTAAGATTCGTTCGCGTGTAGGTACCGACCTCTATTTCAGCCGCAACAACTACTTTGTTAAGCCTTCGTACGCACTGGCAGCTGGAAAGGGTACACGTGAGAAAACTTCTGATTACGACTATTCGCACACTATAACAAACACCATCGAGTATGGCTTCAACATCAATAAGGTGCATCAGTTCACAGTTCTCGCCGGACAGGAGGGTATCAAGAACAGCTACGACGCATTCACTGCATACAGCAAAGGACAGGTGATCGATGCTCTTATGAATCTGCAGAATGGCGAACAGAGCACATATAAGGTATCGGAGGATGCAACTGAGAGCAGATTCCTCTCGTTCTTCGGACGTGTTGATTATAACTATAACAACCGCTATTTCTTCGACGTGACTGTACGTAACGATGCCTGCTCACGCTTCGGTAAGGACAACCGTAACGCTACATTCTGGGCAGCAGGTGCATTATGGAAGGTAAAAAGCGAAGCTTTCATGCAGCCTTACACATGGATCAATTCACTTGACTTCAAGGTAAGCTACGGTACACAGGGTAATGCCGCTATCGGAGACTATACTGCACTCGGTCTTGTTGGTAAGACAACATCGTTTAATGATAAGTTTGCAATGAACTATGTTCAGGCTGGCAACCCGAAACTGACATGGGAGACTCAGAAACTTCTCAACATCGGAATCAGCGGACGTTTGTGGAATCGTTTCGATTTCGACCTTAGCTACTATCTGCGCAAAACCAGCGACATGCTTATGGAAGTTCCTTATCCTTACACTACTGGTTTCTCGTCAATGTACAACAATGTGGGCGAACTTCAGAATCAGGGTATTGATATCAAACTCGGAGTCGATATCGTACGTGGCAAGGACTACTTCGTGAACTTCTCAACAACCTTCAACTACAATGCAATGAAGGTGACAAAATTGTTCGACGGACGTCAGCGTTGGGAAATGTCCAATTACCTGACTGCTTACGTTGTAGGAAAGACTCCTGCTTTCTATCTGCCATTATATGCTGGCGTAAACAAGGAGAATGGTGCTCCGATGTGGTATAAGGCTGGTGACAACCCTGATGTTACTACAAAGAAAGAGACGACAGAGGACTTTAACGAAGCTGCACTCACACAGAATTCGGGTAAGAATCTTTATGCTCCTGTAAATGGTGGTTTCAGCATAGCAGCAGGTTGGAAGGGATTGAGTCTGCAGGCTGACTTCTCTTATGTTCTCGGCAAGTATCTTTACAATAATGATGCAATGTTCTACAATGACCCGAGTGTTGGAGGCTATACGACAAACTTGAAAAAGAATACAGCCGATTATTGGTCGGAGGACAATAAGAATGCTAAGTTCCCGAATTGGGAAGAAGGTTACACATTGCAGTTTGATGATAGCATGCTTGAGAATGCTTCATTCCTGCGTTTGAAGAATCTGCAGATTGGCTATCAGCTGCCCAAGTCGCTTCTCGCATGGCAGAATGTATTGAGCGATGTTAAGTTTACAGCAACAGCCCGCAATCTCTTTACTGTGACCAACTATGGCGGTATTGACCCTGAGGTTGACGGCAATCTTGTACGTGGTATTATTGGTAACTCAAAGCAGTTCCTCTTCGGTATCGAACTTACTTTCTAAAAGAATTGGTGTATAACTTATTATAGACTACGAAAATGAAAATGAACAAATATTTCATCATAGCATTAGGTGTGGGGTTGTCAACCCTCACCTCTTGCCACCTCGATGTTGCTCCAACATCTTATGTAGAAGCATCAGACGCAAACAATGCCATAAAAACCGACCTTGAGTTGAATGCTATGCGCAACGGTATATATTCTTCGTTCCGTTCGACATTCTATGGTGTCAACAGTCAGCCGTCGGAGGTTATGTGCGATGGATTTAATGCAGCTATAGGTTATGGCAATAACTACGGCGGAATCCATCGTACCGACATGACATTCACCTCGTCCGACTATGATACAAAGGACTTGTGGGAGTCGATGTACAGTGCCATCAAGGACTACAACATCTTCATCAACTCGGCACAGAACTATGGCAATGCCAATGTTGCCTCAAAGGCTGCTGCCGACTTATATGCAGGCGAGGCACTGTGCTTCAGAGCTTACAGCTATATGGAACTTGTACGTCATTTTGCCAAGGCTTACAATACTGCTACTGCAAGTTCAGACCTTGGTGTGCCATTGGTGCTTGCTTACAACCAGTTGGAGAAACCTCACCGTGCTACTGTTGCTAAGGTGTATGAGCAGATCAAGGCCGACCTTGACCTTGCTGCAAGTTATGGCATTGCTGACAAGCCGGGCGCAAAGCGTTCAGAGTGGGTGACCTCCGATGTTCTGAACATGCTCTATGCCCGTTACTATCTTGACACGAAGAACAATGAAAAGGCAGCTGAGTATGCCGAGAAAGTCATCAACTCAGCAGCTGAGTATGTTGTGTCTTCTAATGCTGATGCCATGAAGGCTGAGTATACCAACGACAACGGAACCGAAGCCATCATGCAGCTGCCTGCAAGTATTACCGAGAATGGTTCGGGCACGAATGATTATTACACTAGGGCAAGCAACAATCCTAAGTTGGTATCATTGGGATTCCCTGGTAAAGGCATCTATCTCGCTCCTTATTATCTGCCTTCAGGCAAGTTGGTTGATAGTTATAGTGAATCGGATTTGCGCCTTAATCAGTGGTTTACAAAGAATTATTACGTCATAGAAGTCGGAGGTAAGAAATTTAAGGATGTCTATGCGTTCTCTAAGTATCTTGGTAACCCTGCACTCCGTTCAGGCTCTGTACCTAATGCACGCCAGCATGTCAAGCCGTTTATGATTGGCGAGGCTTACCTTATCGCTGCTGAAGCTTACTTCAAGGGCGGTGATGCCGAAAAGGCTAAGATAGCGCTCAATGCTTTGCAGAGCGCACGTGTGGCTGAAGTAACAGAAGCTACAGAGGAGAATATCGAGAACGAATGGTTCCGCGAGACTGTTGGTGAAGGCTTGCGTATAAGCTGCCTCAAGCGTTGGGGCAAGGGCTATACTGAACGTTATGCTCAACAGGCTGTTGCTGAGAAGAATGCTTGTCTGAAGGGTGACTACTATGAGAAGCGAGCAATGGCAGCCGACGACATCCACTGGGTATGGCCTATCCCTGCATACGAGGTTAAGGTTAACCAGAATCTTGAGAATGAGCAGAACCCTGGCTACTAATACATAGTATATATAATATATAGAGTAACATAAAGAAAGCGTATATTCTTACCACGCTGTTGGTTGGGAATATACGCTTTCTTCTTTGTCATAATTTCGCGTGACGACAACTTCACCCAAGTGCTCGGCTATTATCCGGTAAAAACCTTCGTATCATGGCATGATACGATTATTTCATGGCATGATACGGTCATATCAAGGCATGATACGACCATTTCAAGACACGCAACGTTTCTTTTAATCCTTCAAGCAACCTATCGGCACTACATACACGCCGTCCTTGCGTTGGTAGGCAAAGTCGCCTACGGCTGTAAGAATCATGAGAAAGGATGGAGTCTTCATCTTGTCAGTATCGATTCTTGATGACAGCGTCTTAAGATTCTCAGCGCCTTCATCAATAAGTTTGTCGCCACCGAGTTTTACTTCAATCAGTCCATACTTGCCATTGCGCAGATGCACAACTGCATCGCATTCCAATCCGGTCTTGTCACGGAAATGGAATACTTGGCCGTCTAGTGCTTCTGCATATACACGCAGGTCTCTCACGCATAACGTCTCGAAAAACAGCCCCATTGTATTTAGGTCTTGCAGCAAGTCATCAGGTCCAAGACCAAGAGAGGCAGTTCCTATAGACGGGTCTATGAAATATCTGGTGCTTGCAGTTCGTATTGCCGACTTTGAGCGTAAGTTGGGGTTCCACGCTTCTGAATCCTCTATTACAAATATTTTGCGCAATGCTTCTATATACGAACTGATGGTTTTCTCGCTTACTGTTTTGTCACCATTTGCAGACAGGTCTGCTACAATCGTCCCGATGGTGGCTTGTGCACCTTGATGACGTGCATATGAGCGCATCAAGAGTTTGGCTGTTGTAGCGCTTCGCTTTACACCATCCACACGCGATATGTCTTTCTTTACTACGGCATCAACATAATCATAGGCTTGGGCAAGAGCTGCCTTTCTCTCCAGTCCGCATGCAAACGGCCATCCGCCGCGGCATATCAAATATGCAATGTCTGAAATATCAAGTTTGCAAGTTTCTGCAATAGGTCCACCATTGTCAAAGAGGTGTCGCAAGCTGACCTTGCCTGACGATTCGCCTGACTCAAACAGAGTCATTGGGCGCATTGTAAGCCAACTGAATCTGCCAGTACCGGAATGGTGCATGTCTTCTTCGCTTGCCGGAACGGCTGACCCAGTCACAATAAATTGCCCTACGTCGTGCCTATGGTCGATTTCAAAACGCATGCTATCCCATAATTTAGGGGCGAGTTGCCATTCGTCAATAAGTCGCGGAGTATCACCGCTGAGCAATAATGAAGGGTCGAGTTCTGCCATACGCAGGTTGCCCTGAAGCGTTGCGGGATTGTCCATATACAATATGCTCTTAGCATGTTGTTCGGCTGTTGTGGTCTTTCCGCACCACTTCGGCCCTTCTATCAGTACTGCTCCTTTTGAGGCAAGTTTGTCTGCTAATATTTTGTCTGCTATTCTGCTTCTGTATTCCATTGTGTTACAATTGATAAGTTCGTATGCAAATGTACAAATAAAAATCCGTATTTCCGCAGTTGGCACGATTTTATTTCCGCAGTTGGCGCGTTTTCACTTCCGCAGTTGGCGTTTTTGATGTAGTTATGAAGTCTGTTGGTAGTATATTATGCAAAAAACAATCATCTTTTTTTCGTTAATTGTTTTGCCTTTCGCCTTTTTTAGCGTATTTTTGCATATTCATATATGTGGTAAAGCCATTCCGCCACATTAAAAACCTAAGATTATGCAAACAAGATGTCATCTTTCTGTTCTCGCCCTTAAGCTGGCTGAGAAGTATGGCGACCGTGCCGCCTTCACCTACAAGGACTTTGGAGGCGCAGCATGGAAGCAGATGAGCTACAATCGTTTCGCCCAGCTGGTGAAGCAAGCATCCAACGCTCTGCTCAACCTCGGCATCAAGCCGCAGGACACTATCGGCGTGTTCTCGCAGAACACCATACAGTATCTCGTCACCGACTTCGGAGCCTATGGTGTGCGCGTGATTTCCATCCCGTTCTATGCCACCGCTTCCGAACAGCAGATACAATACATGATAAACGATGCCGGCATCCGCTTCCTCTTCGTAGGCGAGCAGGAGCAGTATGACAAGGCGCACCGTATATTTGCTCTTTGCCATACGCTTGAGCGCATCATCATATTCGACCGTTCGGTACGCATTTCCACTCACGACCCTGCCGCCCTCTACTTCGACGACTTCCTGAAGCTTGGTGAGGGACTGCCTCGACAGAGTGAGGTGGAGCAACTCTACGCCCAGGCCAACAACGACGATCTGTGCAACATTCTCTACACATCGGGCACTACGGGCGACTCCAAGGGCGTGATGCTCACATACGGACAGTATGAGGCTGCAATGAAGGCCAACGACGAGGTGGTGCCTATCAAGGAGAGCGACCGCATCATCCAGTTCCTGCCCGTAACGCATATCTTCGAGCGTGGATGGTCGTACCTCACATTCTCCGAAGGATGCCACATCATCATCAATACCAATCCGCACGAGATTCAGCAGTCAATGCGCGAGACGCATCCTACGTGTATGTCGAGCGTGCCCAGGTTCTGGGAGAAGGTTTATCAGGCTGTCAAGGACAAGATCGACCGTTCGAGTGCCGTACAGCAGCGCCTCTTCCGTCACGCCCTTGAGGTAGGCCGTCGATACAATATCGACTGCAAGAGCCGCTGCAAGCGTCCGTCGCCGTTGCTGGCTATGGAATATAAGCTCGTCGACAAGATGATTCTGCGCCTCGTGCGCAAGCAGATAGGACTGGAGAATGCCCATCTGTTCCCCACGGCAGGCGCTACAGTTTCGCCCGAGGTAGAGCGCTTCGTCCATTCGGTAGGCATCAATATGGTTTGCGGCTACGGTCTGACAGAGAGTCTTGCCACCGTAAGTTGCGACCGCGAGAACATGCCGTTCACAATCGGTTCTGTTGGTCGTCCTATCAACGGATTGCAGGTGAAGATAGGCGACAACGACGAGATATTGCTCAAGGGTCCCACCATCACGCCGGGCTACTACAAGCGCGACGCTGCCAACAATGAAGCCTTCACCGAAGACGGATTCTTCCGCACGGGCGATGCCGGATACATCAAGAACGGCGAGCTGTTCCTTACCGACCGCATCAAGGACCTCTTCAAGACATCCAACGGCAAGTATATCGCTCCGCAGATGATAGAGTCGCTGCTGCTTGTTGACAAGTTCATCGACCAGGTGGTAGTGATAGCCAACGAGCGCAAGTTCGTGTCGGCACTCATCGTACCCGAGTTCCGCCTCGTAGAGGAATGGGCAAAGGACCACGGCATAGCATTCGAGAGCCGCGAGGACCTTTGTGCCAATGCCAAGGTAAACAAGATGATGATGGACCGCATACAGACTCTGCAGCAGCAGTTGGCGCATTACGAGCAGATAAAGCGATTCACGCTCATCGCCCACCACTTCTCGATGGAGTCGGGCGAGCTTACAAACACGCTCAAGATACGCCGACCGGTGATTTACAAGAACTTCAAGGAAGTGATAGATAAAATGTACGAAGAATGATAACAGCCGACCAACTGAAGGATTTGCTTGAGCGTGCCGACGCGCTCAACCACTATCTTAACATAGACCAGAAGAAAGTAGAATATGAAGAAGAGCAGCTGCGCACTCAGGCACCCGACTTTTGGGAAGACCCCAAGCGTGCCGAAGAGCAGATGAAGAAGGTGAAGGGTCTTGAAAAGTGGATTAAAGGATATGAGCAGGTGCGACGTCTTGCCGACGAAACGCAGCTCGCCTTCGAATACCACAAGGAGGATCTCGTGACCGAAGAGGAAGTTGACGCCGACTACGCCAACGCTATCAAGGCGATAGAAGACCTCGAACTGATGAACATGCTGCGCCAGAAGGAGGATCCTATGGACTGTGTGATGAAGATAAACTCAGGTGCTGGCGGCACCGAGAGCCAGGACTGGGCACAGATGCTCATGCGTATGTATATGCGTTGGGCTGAGGCTCACGGCTACAAGGTGACCATAAGCAACCTGCAGGAGGGCGACGAGGCTGGAATCAAGAGCGTAACTATGGAGATAGAGGGCGGCGAATACGCCTACGGCTATCTGAAAAGCGAGAATGGAGTACACCGTCTGGTGCGCGTCTCGCCGTTCAATGCACAGGGCAAGCGCATGACATCGTTCGCATCGGTATTCGTTTCGCCGCTCGTCGACGACACCATCGAGGTGTATGTCGACCCGTCGAAGGTGAGTTGGGACCTCTTCCGCTCGGGCGGAGCAGGCGGTCAGAACGTCAATAAGGTAGAGACTGGCGTGCGATTGCGCTATCAGTACACCGACCCCGACACCGGAGAAGAAGAGGAAATCCTCATCGAGAACACCGAAAGTCGAAAGCAGCTCGAAAACCGCAACAACGCCATGCGATTGCTCAAGTCGCAACTCTATGACCGTGCCATGAAGAAACGACTTGAGGCGCAAGCCAAGATCGAGGCAGGCAAGAAGAAGATAGAGTGGGGCAGTCAGATACGCTCATATGTGTTCGACGACCGTCGTGTCAAGGACCATCGCACCAACTATCAGACCACCGACGTCGATGGAGTGATGGACGGAAAGATAGACGGATTCATAAAAGCATACCTCATGGAATTCCCAGTGGTCGAAGCGTAACGCTTCGGCAATTAGGAATGTTGAATTAGGAATGTTGAATTGGTGCGTCTGCGACGCATTAGGAATTGTTCAATTTTGAATTGGTTGGGCAATAATTCAGCATTCATTAATTCAACATTCAATAACTCAACATTGCGACTCTGTCGCAACTAATTCAACATTTAACATTCAACATTCAACATTTTTATTACTATGAGCCAGAACAGTAAAATCAGAAAACAGCGTTACGCCAAAGAACAGGAGCGTAAAGGCAAGAAAGTAGTGGAATACATCCTTTGGGCATTCATCATATTGGCCGTGGCATTCATGATCTGGACCACGATGAACGCTTAACGTCAACACACTATTCTTACAACAATGAGTGGACTGGAAATAGAACGCAAGTTCCTTATACGCAAAGGCGGCTCCTGGAAGGAAGCCGCCTTTTCTTCAAGCCATATCAAGCAAGGCTATATGCCATGCGAGTCGGCAACAGTGCGCGTGCGAACCCGCGACGACCGTTCGTGGCTCACTATCAAGAGCCACAGCGACCGTGCTGGACTCTCACGCTATGAGTTTGAAAAAGAAATCAGCAACGACGAAGCGCAGCATCTCTTCGAATTGTGTCGGGGTGGCGTGATAGACAAACGTCGCTGGCTGGTGAAGAGCCCCGACGGACAGCATACGTTCGAGGTGGATGAGTTCTATGGCGATAACGCCGGACTGGTAGTAGCCGAAGTGGAACTGAAATCGGAAGACGAACCCTTCAGCAAACCTGATTTCATAGGTCAGGAGGTGACAGGCGACCGCCGTTACTACAACTCCAAACTCCTCGTAAATCCCTATTCCCGCTGGAAAGAACAGCAGTAGAATCACCAAAACATAGCACTCAACATCCGTCACTTGTCACCTGACATTTATCACTTAACACTTAACATTTTCCAAAGGTAACACTTAACGTTTTCCAAAAGGACCCCTTTTGCACTTCAAATGTACCCCTTTTGCTGTGCAAAAGGAGTCCTTTTGCCTTCCAAATGTAATCCTTTTGCATTCCAAAAGGACTCCTTTTGAAAAGCAAAGTCTTTTCTGTCAATATATGACATGGTCAGTCTATATATATTATATAATGTGTAGCCAGTCCAAACAAGTCTTTATGTGCAAACAACTGTTAAAATACTAATAAAATTAAGTATTTTCTCAGTGAAAGTTTTGGAGATTCAAATAAAAGTCATACCTTTGCATCCGCTTTCGAGAACGAACGAAACCTCAAG
>ERZ1026901.1875-NODE-1875-length-10851-cov-5.663209_pt1 | contig 10851 bp, 5 predicted proteins | sample MGYA00380179_ERZ1026901 | MGnify/ENA primary metagenome ERZ1026901 (study PRJEB33269, sample SAMEA4719815) | human gut metagenome | biome: human-associated habitat; feature: organic feature; material: feces | place: Cameroon | collected 2013-10 ... | reverse complement strand
CTAATTGTTCTTAATAACATTGCTTAATGTGTATGAAACGTAACCTGATGTATGTGTACTTAATGATGTATGTGAACTTAATTATATAACTCTCTAATATATCGACTTATAACTCTCTAATTATTGCGTCTATCATTTTACGTTTGCAAAGTTAGGTGATGTGGCGCGAACGTACAAATTTATTCAATAAACACCCCGTTTTTCTCCACGAAAAGCGTAGCGATTATGCAATAGTTTGCGTAACTTTGCAAACTGAAAATATAAACGTTTATACATATATACAATGAAGACATTGAAACGATTGCTTCCAGACTTGCTGGTAGTATTGTTGTTTGCGGTTGTTGCGTTTGCCTACTTCTTCCCGGCAGACACCGAGGGCCGCATCCTTTATCGTCATGACTCTTCTGCCGGACGTGGTGCCGGACGAGAGCTTACGGAGTATTATCAGCGCACAGGAGAGGTACCTCGTTGGACCAACTCGCTCTTCGGCGGTATGCCTACCTACCAGATGGCGCCGTCGTACGACAGCCAGAAGGTGCTCAACGAGGTGGGCAAGTTCTATCATCTGTGGTTGCCCGAGAATGTGTGGTACGTCTTTGCCTACTTGTTGGGCTTCTATATCTTGCTGCGTGCCTTCGACTTCCGCCGCGAGTTGGCTGTGCTTGGCTCTATAATATGGGCTTTCAGCAGCTACTTCTTTATCATTATAGCAGCCGGCCATATATGGAAGGTGGTGGCATTGGCTTATCTGCCGCCGATGATAGGTGGTATTGTGCTGGCTTATAGGGGCAAGTATGTATGGGGATTTGTGGTTACTGCCCTCTTTACTGCCCTTGAGATACAGGCCAACCACGTACAGATGACCTACTATTATATGTTCATCGTCCTCTTTATGGTGCTTGCCTATCTGTGGCAGGCGATTAGGGAGAAGAAGTTGGCACAGTTTGCCAAAGCCACCGGCGTGTGTCTTGTGGCTGCCGTGTTGGGTGTTGTTGTCAACCTTAGCAACCTCTACCACACCTGGCAGTACACCCAGGAGTCGATGCGCGGAAAGAGCGAGCTTGTAAAGAAGAACTCTGCCAACCAGACCAGCAGCGGTCTCGACCGCGACTACATCACGCAGTGGAGCTACGGCATCGACGAGACATGGACCCTGCTCGTACCCAACACCAAGGGTGGAGCGTCTGTTCCGCTTGCCCGCAACGAGAAGGCAATGGCAAAAGCCGACCCTCAATTCTACGAGGTATATCAGCAGATGGGCCAGTATTGGGGCAATCAGCCAGGCACAAGCGGTCCGGTGTATGTGGGCGCGTTTGTGTTTATGCTCTTCATTCTCGGCTTGTTCATCGTCAAAGGCCCTATGAAGTGGGCTTTGTTTGCAGCCACTGTGTTGTCCGTCCTGTTGTCGTGGGGTAGAAACTTCATGTGGTTCACCGATCTCTTCCTCGACTATGTGCCTATGTATGCCAAGTTCCGTACCGTGGCATCCATACTCGTCATTGCCGAGTTTACCATACCGCTGCTTGCCATGCTCGCCTTGAAGGAGCTGTTGCAGAATCCGCAGTCGCTTAAGGAGAAGGTTACGGTGCGCGAGCGTATCGTCAACTTCATCTTCTTCACGCCGCTCGGAGCCGTGGCTACCAAGCGCCGCGACTATCTGTGGATAAGCTTCGTGCTGTCGGCAGGCTGTGCCTTCCTCTTCGCCATCATGCCTACGGTGTTCTTCCCCGACTATATCTCGTTGTCAGAGATGAATGCCTTGAAGCAGATACCGAGCGAGTATCTTGGTCCGCTTATCGCCAATCTGCGTGAGGTGCGCATATCCATCTTCACCGCCGACTGCTGGCGTTCGTTCTTCATCATCGTATTGGGAACAGCCATATTGCTGCTTGCCCTCAAGAAGAAGCTGCAAACCAAGTATGCCGTGGGAGCCATCGTTGTGCTCTGCCTTGTGGATATGTGGCAGGTCAACAAGCGCTACCTCAACGACGAGATGTTTGTGGAGCGCAGCGTTAGAGAGACACCTCAGCAGGAGACGGCTACCGACCGCCAGATTCTGCAGGATCATGGCAAGGACTATCGCGTGCTCAACTTGGCGTCTAACACATTCAACGAGAACGAGACATCTTACTATCACAAGTCTATTGGCGGCTACCATGCAGCCAAGCTGCGCCGTTATCAGGAGATGATCGACTACTATATCTCGCCAGAGATGCAGCGCCTTATGCCTGCCGTAGCCAATGCGCAGGGCGATATGACACGTGTGCCGGGCGACTCGATATATCCCGTGCTCAACATGCTCAACACACGCTACTTCATCATACCGCTTCAGGGCGGACAGACTGTGCCTTTGCAGAATCCTTATGCCTACGGCAATGCGTGGTTTGTAGACAACATCAAGTATGTTGACAACGCCAACCAGGAGATTGACGCCATACGCTCTCTCGACCTGCGCCACGAGGCTGTAGCCGACAAGAAGTTTGCCGAGACCCTTGGCACAGCCCAGAAGCAGGGCAACACATCGCTCGTAACGCTCAAGAAGTATGATGCCAACGAGCTTACCTACAACGTACAGTCGCAGAACGGCGGCATCGTTGTGTTCTCGGAGATATACTATCCGGGCTGGACAGCAACCGTCGACGGCGAGAGCGTACCCGTAGGACGTGTCAACTACATCCTGCGTGCCATCAACGTCAAGCCGGGACAGCACACTGTAGTGCTGACGTTCAAGCCGCAGTCGGTAAAGAACACCGAGACGGCAGCATACGTTGCTTATCTGCTTCTTGTGCTCGCCATTGTTGCCGGCGTGCTTTTGGAGATTAAGAGACAGAAGAAGGAAGGCGAGATAAAGAAGTCGGAGCCTTCTAAACAATAAGTAGACAACCTGTTATGCAATTCAGCACACCAGTTGTTATAACGCCCGCAAGGTTCGCCATAGAGCCTTGCGAGCGTATGCTTTTTGTAGGGTCGTGCTTTGCCGACAATATAGGTCAGCGCTTCGTCGCTGACAAGTTTCGCGCCGTGGTCAATCCGGACGGCGTGATGTACAATCCGGCAAGCATCCTGCACACTGTAGACCGATATGTGGACAAACTAAAGGCTGAAGGCACCGAGGCACCTCGGACAGCCGTCTTTACGCTTGGCACCAACCATGTGTACATCCTTAACGAGACGGGCGAGATAGTGGACAACTGCCGTAAGCGGCCCCAACGGCTCTTTACCGAACGCGAGCTTACCGTAGACCAGTGTGCCGAATACTTGGGCAAAGCCATCAGCAGGCTGCGTGGTGTCAACCCCGGCGTGCGCGTTGTGCTTACCGTAAGTCCCATACGCTATGCCAAGTATGGCTTTCATGGCAGCCAGTTGTCCAAGGCTGTGCTTCTGCTTGCAGCCGACAAGGTGGTAAGGGAACATGACGGGGTGGAATACTTCCCGGCTTACGAGATAGTGAACGACGAGCTGCGCGACTACCGATTCTACCGCGAAGACATGCTTCACCCGTCCGACCAGGCTGTAGAGTATATATGGCAGCGTTTCGGCGACACCTATTTCAGCGATAACACACGTCGCTTTCTTGAAGAATGGCGTCCGGTGAAAGCCGCTTTGGGACACCGGCCGTTCAATGCGGACAGCGAAGAACATAAGGAGTTTCTTCGCAAGACAATGGAGAAAGCGGCTGCGTTGAAGGAGAAATATGAGGGATTAGAAATGTTTTAGGAGGTACGGCAAAGCCATACCTCCTATTTTTTGCATTATCAAAAGCTTTACTTTTTCTTAGTCTTTGCACGCTCATCACGCAGGATGTTCTGCATGGTGTATACTATCTGCGGGTTCTTCTCGGCAAGGTTGTTGCTTTCCCACTCGCTTGCAGAGATGTCGAAGAGCTGTGGCATAGGGTTGTTTCCGGTCTCAACCTTCGGTCCCCACTGAATCATCTTTGGACCGTTGCTTGGCTCGATGTACTTCCACTGCTTTGTGCGTACCGAGAGCACGTGGTTAGCAGCAAGCTCAAGCACATACTTGCGGTTGTTGTTGTCCTTGCCAATGAGTGTAGTCATGCAGTCCTCGCTGTCGGGAGCTGTGCCTTGCGGCATGCGTGCACCAATCATGTTGGCAAACGAGCGCATATAGTCTATCTGCGAGAGAAGAGCGTCGGATGTCTGTCCGCCCTTAATCTTGGCAGGCCATCTAACGATAGCCGGCACGCAGGTGCCACCCTCGAAAGCGCTGTATTTGTGGCCGCGCCATGGGCCAGAAGGCTTGTGTCCGTTGAGTAGCTCTTCTGCCTGATCCTTGTAGCCGTCGTCAACGATAGGTCCGTTGTCGCTTGTAAGGAGGATGATGGTGTTGTCGGCGATGCCTAACTTGTCCAAGGTCTCCATAATCTGACCTACCGACCAGTCGAACTGGACGATGGCGTCGCCACGCAATCCCATGCTGCTCTTGCCGCGGAAACGCTGGTGCGGGAATCGCGGAACGTGCACGTCGTTGGTGGCGAAGTACATAAAGAACGGGTTGTTCTTATTGGCCTTGATAAAGTTGATGGCGCGCGATGTTATAGAGTCGGCAATGTTCTCGTCCTTCCAGAGTGCCTTGCCGCCTCCACGCATATAGCCAATGCGGCCAATGCCGTTGACGATAGACTGGTTGTGGCCGTGGCTCGACTGTAGGTTGTAGCACAGCTCAGGGTTCTGCTTGCCGGTAGGTTCGCCGGGGAAGTTCTTCTTGTAGCTCACCTCGATAGGAGCGTTGGCGTCCCAGTTGGCAACGCTTCCGTTCTCGATAAAGACACAAGGCACGCGGTCGGCGGTGGCAGCCATGATGTAGTGGTAGTCGAAGCCGAGGTCGGCAAGGCTTGCCGGCAGCGGAGCGTTCCAGTCCTGTGTTCCAGCCTTGTCGCCCAATCCGAGGTGCCACTTGCCAATGGCGCAAGTGCGGTAGCCCTGGCTGCGGAACATGTCAGCCATGGTATAATCTTCTGGACGAATAATCATACCAGCGTTGCCTGCAGCCACGTCGGTACCGGGACGACGCCATGCATACTCGCCTGTAAGGATAGAGTAGCGAGACGGTGTACTTGTGGCGGCGATAGCGTGTGTATCGGTGAAGCGGATGCCCTGATTGGCAAGGCGGTCGACGTTAGGAGTCTCCACGTTCTTGGCTCCGTAGCAGCCCAAGTCGCCGTAGCCGAGGTCGTCGGCAAGAATCATAATCACGTTAGGACGGTTGGGGTCTGTGTTGGGCTTGGCTTTCTTCGCAGCCTGTGCCGTTTGAGCGGCAAAAGGTGCAAGGAGCGATAGTGCCAGATAAGATTTGTTCATTGTTATTGTTGTTTGTTTATTAGATTGTATAAACAGGCAGGAGGCTGTGCCTTGATGGCATAAAGCCTCCTGCTTTATTAGTATTCCGTTTTTTTTTATTTATCTCTCAAGTTAGGGTTGATGTTCTGCTCTGATAGTGGAACAGGCCATGTGTAGTCTTGCGGAGCACGGAAGTTACGCTTGCCTACATACCAACGGCACTTACCTGTTGGGTCAACCTCCTTAGAGCTTGAGTAGTTTGTAGCGTTGGGATAAGGTGCACCCCAAATCTTGCCTACAAGCACCTTGTCGGCAATCTGCCAACGGAATATATCCCAAAGACGTATACCCTCGTAAGCCAACTCTACGCGACGCTCGTGGCGTACAATCTCGCGCAGCTTATCGGGATTGGTCTCGGTAATAGCAGGCATGTGTACATCGGCACGACCACGTACCTTGTTGATTGTAAGGTCGAGCAAAGTCTGGTCGATAGTCTGATTGCTCTCAATCATCGATTCGAGGTAGCTAAGCAGCACCTCAGCATAGCGTATGATGGGAGTAACTGCCGAGTAGCTTGTGAGGTCAGCGATAGGATCGTTGTTATAATACTTGCGCCACATAAAGCCAGTACGCGAAGCCTCTGACGAGTAGTCGAGACGCTCCTTCTTGCCTTGCTCATAATCAGGACTCATACGATACTCGGTTCCGCGGAATGTAGCACCATTATAAAATATGGTGTAGTCGAGACGTGGGTCGCGGTTCTTGCCCAAGTTGTTAGAATCGTATCTTGGGTCGTCGTAGCTGAAAGGTGTACCATCGTTAAACTCGTAAGCCTCGAACAATCCAGCCGATGGATTAGACAAACTCCATCCACCATCTTTAGCAGGCAAACCATGCTGTGGCAAACCGCAGCCAAAGTAGCCCTCAAGGTAGCTTATGTAGAAGATGTTCTCCTTATTGCCAACACCCGTACCAGGGAGGAAGAGGTTAGAGTAGCTTGCCTCGATGTCGTTGTCGCCAAGCTCGATAATCTCCTTGTAAGCAGCTGCTGCCTCGCTCCACTTCTTGTCGAACATATATGTACGTCCGAGGAAAGCCAATGCAGCCTGCTTGCAGGCACGACCTGTTTCGGAGTTACCTATATCCTTGAAACGTGGCAGGTCAGCGGCAGCCTCTTTAAACTCCTTTTCGCACCAAGCCAAGATGTTGGCTTGTGTTTCCTTCTTAACGTTGTTGGCCTCTTCGCCTGATAGTACAGATGTTACGAGAGGTACATCGTGGAAGTAAGAAGCAAGGTAGTGATACTGTGTTGCTCTGAGGAAGCGAGCCTCTGCTATCATACGCTTGCGCTGAGCGAAGTTTTGTCCGCTCTCAATGCCTTCGAGGAATCGGTTGCACTTGCCGATACGTGCGTATGCCGACGACCAATATTTGCCTATAAAGGCATTGTTGTTGAGCAACTGTCCGCTTGTAATCTTGAAGAAAGGGTTGTTTTCGCCACGACGGTCGAAAGCGTTGTCGGTAAGGTGCTCGGTAAAGAGCAATCCGTGATACGACCAAAAGTCGCTTGGTTGATACTCAACACCATTTGCTATACTTCCACGATATAGTGGAGTAAGAGCCAACTTGGCTTTGTTTTCAATGTCAGAACCACTCCAGTAGTTGTTGTCTGGCAAGTCGGTGAGCGGCGAACGCTCCAGGTCGCAAGAGTTGAGGCATAGTGCCGATGCCAATGCGATGCCTATATATAATAATTTGGTTTTCATAATGTGTTAAAAAGCTAAAGTTAGACCGAATGTGTACGAAGACATAACGGGGTAGTAAGAACCACGGTTGTTAGTGTTCTCAGGATCCCATCCCTTGCGATAGCTGTCGAATGAGAATGGGTTGTCCAAAGAGATGTATGCACGCATGCTGCTGATGCCCGCCTTGCTGATGATGTTCTTAGGCAACTTGTAGCCAAACTGGATGTTGCGCACCTTTACGAACGAAGCGTTGAGAATCCAGAAGTCGGACAACAATGTGTTGTTGCTACCTGCGTTAGACATAATCTCAAGGCGAGGATACTTAGGATAGCGGTTTGTGGGGTTCATGTTCCAACATTCCTCCATCTGCCACTTCTGGATGTTGCCTTCCTGGAAGAAAGCAAAACCAGCCCACTCGTTAAGACGGCCCTTAACACCAGCTACACCCTGCAAGAGCACGCTGAAGTCGAAGCCCTTATAGTCGCCGCCAAAGCTAAGACCGAAGTTGTACTTAGGAATAGACGAACCAAGGTAGGTCATATCCTTTGGTGTAACCTTGCCGTCGTTGTCGAGGTCGACGTAGCGGATGTCACCAGCCTTCGAACCCTTGGCAATAGCACTCTGATCGTGCCACTTGCCAACTTCCTCGTCAGTAAGGAATACACCATCTGTCTTGTAGCCGTAGTACATCTGCATTGGGTAGCCAATAAAGAGGTTGCTACCATTACCTACCATGCCGTTAGCCTGTGTAACGTTGCCCATACCAAGTGTCAGCACCTTGTTCTTGATGATAGAGAAGTTGCCGTTTACCCAGTAGTTGAATGAGCCTACCTTGTCGCGATAGCCAATCTCAAACTCCCAACCCTTGTTCTCTACAGCACCGGTGTTGACCTGCGACAAGTTAAGACCAAAGATAGAAGAGTAGCTTGCCGATGGCTTATAAAGCACGTCGGTTGTCTTGCGATAGTAGTAAGTAGCGTTGAAGGTGAGTCGGTTCTGGAAGAATCCTGTCTCGATACCAATATCAGATGTGCGTGTCTTCTCCCACTTAAGGTTAGGATCTACGTATGTTGTAATAGATGCACCTGTGGTGTATACACCACCGAATACATAGTTCTGATTGCTGCCGAGAGTATAAACCGACTGGTAAGGATAGTTACCAATGTTGTTGTTGCCAAGCACACCGGTCGAAGCCTTAATCTTGAGGTTGGTAAACCACTTAGCTACAGAAGAGTCTTTCCAGAACTTCTCCTCGCTAACACGCCAACCCAAAGCTGCTGATGGGAAGAAACCATACTTAGAGTCGGTTGGGAAACGTGAAGAACCGTCGTAACGCATAGTAGCCTCGAAGAGGTAGCGCTCGTCGTAGTTGTAGGTAAGACGTCCAAAGATAGACTGGATAGCCCAGTCGTAGCCACCACCGAAGTTGGTCTGTCCGTCGGCACCACCTGCTGTAAGGTAAGGTACATCGTTAGATGGGAATTTCTGGCGATAACCACCTACAGAGCGCTGGTTTTCGTCCTCCCATGTGTAACCTACGAGCACATCAATGGCATGCTTCTTGGCAATAGTGGTATTATAGTCGGCTGTAGCCTGGAATGTTTTGTACACAGTGCGGTACATATCGTCGGTGAGTGACGACGGACCATTAGTGCGACCATCTGCTGTGGCAAACTCGCTACGATAGTGTCTTACGTGCTGCAAAGAGTACTTGTAGCCACCGATGCCTTTAATTGTTAGTCCCTTGATAGGCTTATAAGTAAGGTCAACGTTGCCACCAAACTTGTCGAAGTCTTGGCGATAGAACGAAGCACACTTCTCTGCCCAAGCCACAGGTGTGCCGCTACCCTTAAGACCTACACCATTAGAGCCGTCGCTCATGTACGAAGGTAGCAGTCCTGGATAACGCAGAGCTGCAAGCATAATACCTGCGTAGCCACCAGAGTCAAGCGAACCAGGAGTAGATGGCTCGTGGCGATCGCTTGCCATACCATTCAAGCGGATGCCCATAGACAAATCCTTTGTGATCTTGGCATTGAGGTTGAGGCGAGCGTTGTATTTGTTGTAATAGTTGTTCTCAAGCAAACCATCGTGGTGAAGGTAGCCTACAGTAGCCATATACTGTACGCGGTCGTTGCCACCATTTACATTGAGTGTGTGCTTTGTAAGGAACGAGTGACCGCCAAACAATTTGTCGAGATAGTTCTCGTCAGCATAGTTGTCAGGGTCTGAACCATCCTTATATTTCTGTATATCTTCTGGTTTGTATGTTTCTGTACCAGCTGCTATGTTATAGAACTTTGCATATTCGTACGAGTGTGCCATTTCAGGCAGCTCGGCAGCCTTACTGAAACCTACAGAACCATTGTATGATACCTTTGTACGACCCTCTTTACCACGTTTTGTAGTGACGAGCACAACACCGTTGGCAGCACGCGAACCATATATGGCAGCCGAAGAAGCATCCTTAAGTACAGAGATGTTTTCGATTTCGTCTGGAGTGATGTCGCTCAACGAACCAGGCATACCATCAACGAGTACGAGTGGACTTGGTGTTGCACCGAACGAACCTACACCACGCACACGGATAGTACCACCATCCTGTCCAGGGTTGCCACTTGTCTGTGTTATAGTAACACCCGACATCTGACCTGTAAGCATGTTGCTGACATCGCTTGCCGAACGGGCTTCGAGCGATTTAGAGTCGACTGTAGCAATAGAGCCAATAACGTTGACCTTCTTCTGTGAGCCGTAACCCACAACAACGAGTTCTTCAAGGCTCTGTGCGTTCTCCTTAAGCGTAACCTTTACGGTTTGACCAGGACGCACCTTGATGTTCTGTGTGTCGAATCCTACATACGAAATGTTGAGGGTTGGTGTTTCTGAATTAGAAACAAGAGTGAAGTTACCATCAATGTCGGTAACCGTACCATTCTTTGTGCCGTTTACAACAACAGAAGCACCGATGATTGGCTCACCGTTGTTGTCGGTAACATTACCAGTAATCTTGAACTTACCGTTGTTTTGTTGACTTTGCAAACTATTGGCAATAGCCTTTGCTTGCGATGGGCTGACAGGTGGTGTTGTCGCACCCTGTGTCGTCATTGACACCGAAAGACTTAGAGCCAATGCGGCTGTAGCCTTTTTGTTCAATAAGATCTTCATTGTTAATATAGATTAGTTAATAAAAGGGTTCGTATCAAATAGTATTTGTTTGCAAAATTATAGTTTTTTTGGCAAATGGGCAAGTGGCGGTCGCTTTATTTTATATAACAATAGCACGAACATTGTTTTCGATTTTATCTGCAACTCTGCAACCGCGCCCTTAAAATGTGGTCTAACCCTTTGTTTGTCAAATACTTGGCGCGGTTGCAGATGCTCGGTTTTATCTGCAACCATCTGCAACCATCTGCAACCATCTGCAACCAGCTTTTATGGGTTGCCCATGTTGGGGACGGGGCGTCCCCTCTCCCAGTATATGGTTGCCTATGTTGGGGACGAGGCGTCCCCTCTCCCAGTATATGGGTTGCAGATAATAGCTTATCTGCAACCTTATCTGCAACCGTGTAAGATGTTTGATGTCAATGGGTTATGGCGATATTTCGGGTTGGGTTGCAGATGGCAGATGAAAATGAAAACTATTTTTTGTAGCGGTGGCTATGTGGTGTGGGTCCAACTAAGGCTTAATTGGTAGGTCATTAAGGCTTAATTGGTCGGTCAGTAAGGCTTGATTGGTCGGTCATTAAGGCTTAATGACTTTGACTGATTTTACTTTACACTTTTCTTGTTGTTTTACTAAAATACTT
>ERZ1026901.1870-NODE-1870-length-10879-cov-6.726072_pt1 | contig 10879 bp, 12 predicted proteins | sample MGYA00380179_ERZ1026901 | MGnify/ENA primary metagenome ERZ1026901 (study PRJEB33269, sample SAMEA4719815) | human gut metagenome | biome: human-associated habitat; feature: organic feature; material: feces | place: Cameroon | collected 2013-10 ... | reverse complement strand
GCAACCTATCTGTTGTTCCGTCAATGGGAATGGTAAAAGATATCTATCAGAGAGCCATAGATGGGGTGAGTGTGAGCAAGATAATATAAAATTGAGAAAACTAAATCAAACAAAAATATGCGTGATTTTAAAGACATCAGAGTCGCAGTAGCAGGAACTGGCTACGTGGGACTGAGTATAGCTACATTGCCCTCATTGCCCTTACCTGCCCATGCGCCCCATAAGAATATAATCCCAAGGAACTTACATATTATCAAGTAAAAGGATAAGAAAGGAAAAGCATTATGTGTGATTATGACAGTTATGAAGACATTTCCACCATTGAGAATGGTGGTTGTGTAGGCACCTCTTATACACGTGATGGAGGCGCAGAAGAAGATGTGAAAGCAGCAAAAAACAAATTGGAGTCACATGGTTACCACCAAGACTTGGCAAATAGATGGTATAAAGACTAAGACAAAATAGTCAATGACTTGTAGATTATATGGTAGGTAACAGACATTTGCCAGACTTATAATGTCAATGAATTTCAAGTCTAAAGTGTGTATACTTATAGATTCTGTACAAGAGTTCAATCAGGTGTCACTGATTTTTTAACATTTAAATCTGATGACATGAAAATTGAAATCGATTCTGAGTTTTTGAAGGCACTGACTAATCTTGTTAAATGGTTAGTAGTCCTTACGTTGGTCATGGCATGACACAACTACTTAGGTATGGAGTGAAAGCTTCAGTTGATGCTTTGGCATCAGGGGAGGAAAATGTTTGCAACGACCTTCCCCGTTAAGAACAACCAGTAATTGTTCCACTTGATTGAACTCCTTTCGTTTTTAAATAGTAAGGAAAAAGTCAATGGATAGGCTTCAGAGTGCATACGACAAGGCAGTCAAGGAACGGGATGCTCACAAATCCTAGTCGCTATCATTATAGTGACTGATGCGCAAGGCATTGGTTTATGTGACATCCAATTGGAATGCTCTTGTCAAGTATCGAAATGACGGTAGTCTTACCATAGATAATATGTCAGCAGAACGTGCAATTCGTCCATTTACTGTGAAAAGGAAGAACTCATTGTTTTTCAGTAGTGAGGATGGCATAGAGTCAGCCTTGAAATACCATACGCTCATTGAAACATGCAAGAATGTAGGTCTCAATGTGAAGGAGTATTTCATTTATGTATTCAGCAGACTTATAGAGGGTGAGAAGGACTACGAAAAGCTTCTCCCCAGTGCTGTTGCACGGTAATTTCAAACAAACAAAAGTTAAAACAAAAAAATCAATGGCTCTCCAGCCCCTGTTTATAAGGGGTTGGAAGCAATTGAGTGCTTACGAGTTAATGGCAAGGCAATCCAGACAACCTTCAAGAACGGGGATATATCACGTGATGATGCGTGGTATAAATCATCAAAACATTTTTGAGGAGCATGTGATACTCGCACTGTGTTGAACCGCATATCATATAATAAACTGAATGACCTTGTGAATACTCCTTTGTCTGATGATGTTGCATGCCTTGATATAGAAGATACATCGAAAGGTCGTCCTTCGGATAATCAGGTAATGTTACTGATTAAAGAAAAGACTGGCGTAACGAATAGCAGTGCCTTTCAGCAATTGCCTGAAGAAACAAAACGGTCGGTTTTGATTGAATTGAAGGGTATGAGAGCATCACTTCGCCAATTGGAGAGATTGACCGGAATCGGGAAAAATATGGCTACTCTGTGTATCGCCTCATTCATATGATTGGTGTAGCTCCTCCGTTGTCCATTACCAAGGAGGTTCTTGACATCAACAGGGAGTTTGTCAATACGATGATAGACATATACAACGAGTTGATGCACAACTCACCTTTCCTTGGTTGGAAAGATGGACTGGATGAGTTGTGGAACTGAGTTAAGAAGGAAATTCTTTGTAGCTTATGGTAAGGAATCGCTCAACATACAGGAATTCAACGTTTGATATACCATCGAACCGCAATCTGTGGCTGACACTGGGGCAGTATGACGCTCTGGTCGAATACCAAGAGGTTGCCAGTAGATATTATCTTGGAACTTTTGATGCTAAGAAAGAATCCTTTTACTCCTTTCTCAGTCGCACTTCTATTGCTACAGGTGTGAGGTTAAATAACATAAGTCTTGCAAATTTTAGGGAGAAACAATTTCAGGGCTATCTTGTGTTCCCGAATGCAAGTTTCGATGATTTCATTACTGATTTCGTCGATGATGTAAAGTTCTTAATAGATCCAGCTTTCTCGTTAAGCAAAATAAATGGTTCAAAGTTTGATAAACTTGTGGACGCACTTTTGCAAATTGGGATAAGTCCTTCGATTGAGAAGTTCAAGAAAGACATGTATGACTATTACAGGTTGTTGCGTAATGACGTGGCGCATAGCTTGAATCAAAACTACGAGAAGGAATATAAAACTCTCGACAAGAAAGCTATTGCTGCTTTTTATACGACTCTTAGCGAACCAAAGGAAAAATCAAAGTTGTCGTTTGATGATTTCATACTGTGTACAGCAAATATTAAAAATATTGCAGATCTTCTGACCATTAGCCTATTACCCAATATTAATTGGGAGCAGTTAGTGCTTATCAACAGGGAGCAACTGATTCCAAAATATGAAAGATTCGTTCACGGAGGTGGGACTAAAAGACTCCAAACTTACGTGTTAAACTGCATAAGAACACTTTACGGATATACACTCGATGAATTGACGATAAACAATATAATCGGCTCATTAGAATAGATGGTAGTTCATCCCCCTTCAGGATGGGCACATAATCGTGGCTATGCTGAAGGGGAAGGCAGAAGTTCGAATCTTCTATGAGTCACTTATAGTTTAATAAAATGGAAGAAGCTATAGTAAATAATACGCAGGAGCGTGAAGATGACCTGTTAACGGAGCAGCAGGACATTTTCTCGTATTACCGTCGTCTGAGGAGTAACCTCTTCTCTGACACGGAAGTCGTGTACGAGACGAAACTCACTCCAGAGCTTTTTGACCTGAAATTGCAACAGCTCTCTCAGGATAAAAAGCAATCAGAGTTTGAGAACTTTGTTCTGGTGCTGGCAGCGAGACTTGTGACTCCCAACATTAAGCCACAGACCGGCCCCGATGGAGGAGGTGACGGAAAGGTGGATGGTGAGACATACCCTGTTGACAAGGCAATATCTGACAGGTGGTGGGTGTCTGAAGGCAGTACAGGCGACCAGAAATGGGCGATAGCCATCAGTGTACAGAAGAACTGGAAGAGCAAGATTGAGGGTGATGTCAAGAAAGCCGTAGAGACTGGACGTGGCTATACGAAGGTGCTGTTTTTCTCCAGCCAGAAAATCAAGTCAAGTAAACGTCAGGAGGTAGAGGATGAACTTTCGAAACAATACGGAGTGGCAGTGAGTATCTTTGATGGGAAGTGGTGTTCGTTTGCAGCGTTTGAACAAGGCTGTTATGACGTTGCCACTGAGAAACTGAATTTTTCGGAAGAATACAGGAGAAAAACCGTTAAAGAAGGTCCCCACGATAAGCGCATAAAAGAAGAACTCGAAAAGTTAGAGAACGACTTGTTGTCACGACAAGTGGAAAGTCTCGATACAGACTATATTGACGACCTGCTCCAGACCTGTCTGTTAAGCAGAGGTCTGGAACGCCCGCGAATGGAGACCGAAGGACGTTTCAACCGTGCGCAGCGAGAAGCAGAGGCCCATGGTTCACCTGTGCAGCGGTTCAATATAACATATAATCATGCTTGGACATCGTTTTTCTGGTTCCACGATGTGGATGCTATGTATGCAGACTATCTGAAGCTAAAGGAATTTACAAAGACGCACACAACTATGCATACTATAGAACTGATGACCAATATCCTCACGAATTTGGAAAATGCGGCGGACGTTGGCTTATTCGATTCCGAAAAGTTTTGGGAGGAAGTTAAGGATTTAAAGACGATAAAAGAGCGAGAAGATCTTTCGCAGGCGAGCCGTCTGTTTCTTGAACTCTTCTTCACAGAACATAGGTTACTCCAAATGTTGCACTATGCGCAAGACCCAACGTCAGAGTTAAAGAAACTGTCAGAGTTGATAGAGGCATGTGCCAACTATCCAGACATTAGTTTTGATGCTCAGACAACCATTGTAGAGATAATGGGTCGCTTGATAGACGACAATGATGAGTATGAGAAGCTTATCGATAAGATTTCTGAGATCTCGTCTCTGCGCAAATCTGAGGTTGAGGGTGCCCTAATACATTTAAATCGTGCACAGACCTTGATAGACAAGCAGCAATACAAACCTGTTGTCAAGCATCTGGGGCACTGTGTACAGGCATTTCTGAAAGAAGGCTATGAGACCGAGTTGGTGAAAACATACGGCTACATGGGCATTGCTCTTTACAATATAGAACTGCCTTATAGTGCAAAGGCATATCTCGTTAAGGCTGCATCGATACTGGTCAAGGAGTTTTTCACTAAGGGAACTATCAGTCATCTGCTGATTACTGTATTGTGGAAACTCTGTGAAATAGAGCTGATGATAGGCCGACTGGTGATGTATCTCAACTGGCGAGAACTGCTGTTTGTCATTGCTCATAATGGTCAAGAATTTGAGCGTAAAGATTTTGTAGAGAAAGATGTACTGTTCGATGGTGGCTGGGCGTGTCATTTTGCTGCAGCTGATCTTTCGAGAGAAACCATTGCCATCTTGCCTGACATTTTTGCACGTTGCGATATGCCCATTTCTGAAAACTATCTGAAGTATGCTTTAGGGTACGAAGACTCTGTAGATGAGCAGTATACTCATCTTGTCAATGATGATTGGAATAGTTTGCTTAGGCAGCAACCTATACACAAGCAGTTCCTAAACTCTCTAAATATAGCGGAAGAAGGGCAGACTTCTATCAGCACTCTGGCAAAGGGCTGTCGTTTCACTGTAAGTTATGAGAATTCAGTTAGGAACCAAATGGTTGCTGAGACATTTTTAGCAACTGTGGAAACACTGCTTGCCACTTTTGACACACTGGAACTTGTGGTGATGAGCCAGGAGATTCAGGTGGAAATTGTCTTAACTGATGGACAATCAGAACTGGAAAGAGGAGAAAACGGAACAAAATATGTGTTCAGAGTGAACCACGACTCTCTTGATGGAGAAACATATTGGCGTTGCTTTGCCTTCTTTATGGCATGTTTCATGTCCATTAATGCAGTATCAAACACAGATGTAGGAGAGTTGGTGGCTCAGCGACACGAAAAAGAAAAGTTGATGGACAGGGTGACTGCTATGATGGAACTGAACAATTCAGTGTATAATGTGCTTGGCGATAAGTTCAAGTATTCTGTTCGTCAATGGCAAAATGCAAATGACAGATCCTATGTTTGTAAGTCTGATGCAATGGGTGAAGCCTATACAGATCAGAACTCACATACTGAACAGTGTGGTGTACAGACTTTTTGCATCTCGAGCACTATGGAATGGTGGGAAGAAGCAGGATGGACGGGTGTGTGCTTCATGTACGACCGATGGTTCGCTGCTCCACCTATAGTGGGCCTGGCATTCAAGAACTTGGAGGCTGGCAGAAAAATCATCCATGAATGGAAAGAAAAAATAGCAAAGGGTGAACCAAGTATAGAACTGCATCTGATAAGAGGCATTGACAAGTCGCATCCCTCATGGTATAGAGCTTGTGTTACTCCAGAGATACCTTTTGATAAGATTACAGAAGGTCGATATGTCGCTGTGATGTGCCGGAAACATACAATGACCCCAAAAGACACGTCGAATCTTGATAATTTTGAACGGGTATATTCTCAATTTAACAAATGCCAGCTGGTGGCAGTTGAAATTGACGACCAAATGCATGTTAACATGAAAATCGATTTTAGCGAGGCCATTGAGCTTAAAAGGGTCATCATTACTGATGCATGGAAAGTATCGGCACACGAACCTACGAGAAATGCATTGGAGTGGGACGATGACCCTATCATTCCAGAGTCAGAGACCACTACAGCCCCTGTCATTGAATTAATGAAGAATTTGCGTGAAATTCATGATAAGATGGGTAGGTAAACTCTTTAGACTACATCGCAAAGTATTTGATGCGCAGCATCTGGATATGGATTGTGATGGGATTGCTGATGACATTAGTGTTGTTGGAAGGAACATCAGGGAGGTGCTAGCTGTGGGGATGTACCAACAGGCGGTGACGATGTATCTTCAGTTGCTTGCGTCGATGGCGAAGCACTTCATAGAGGATGTAAGCACTCAAATTAGGGCTTAAATTTGAAAGAAGTAACTTCGCTGATATACTTTAAAACATCAAATTATGTATAGCGGTGAAGATTTACACATTTTCGATAAGTAAGAACAATGAAAGCTTGCTTTCAAATTGTCGAGCGAAGAATTTTCGTGCCAACGAGAGCAGAGCCAAACTTGTTTGAGCTATGCCGAGTGCAGCCGAAAATCACTTGCGTGTAAAATGTATGAAACTTTTTCGATAAGTCATGAGCAAAGCAAGCTTGCTTGAACTTTGCCATGGCGAGAAAAAGTATGTAATACTTAATAAACAAATAAAAATTTTAACATCTCAATATACAGGCACTTTTGCAAAAGTGCCTATACAAAGGGCGATGCCCTAAATTGAAAACTAATATATTGCGCACAGCGCATAACTCAACATTCTAAAAGATATGCAGCTAATTTTATTATCCGGAGGCTCCGGCAAACGTCTGTGGCCTCTTAGCAACGATGCACGTAGTAAACAATTTCTTCCATTATTGGCTTCACCCAATGGTGGTATGGAATCCATGATACAGCGTGTAGTACGTCAGATACGTGAAGCAAAGCTTACAGACAATATAACGTTCGCAACCAATGCCGTACAGCGTGACAGCATTATTAATCAATTAGGCGAGGACGTAAATGTGGTGACAGAACCAGAGCGTAGGGATACATTCCCAGCCATCGCTCTTGCCACAAGCTATCTTGCTAAAGAGAATAAATGCAAGGATGACGAGGTGGTGGTGATAATGCCTTGCGACGTATATACCGAGTCAAAATATTTTGCTACAATAGCCAAGATGGTGGAGGCTGTAGAGAATAATGTTGCCGACCTTGTATTGATGGGTATCACTCCTACTTATCCAAGTGAGAAGTTCGGATATGTAGTACCCGAATCTACACAGTCATCAGAATCCACATTCAATAATGACTGTCTCCGTGTAGCACGTTTCACTGAGAAACCCAATGAGGAAAAGGCAAAGGAATTGCTTAAGGAGAATGCCTTCTGGAATGGTGGAGTCTTCGCCTTCCGTCTTGGCTACATGATGAATATCGTAAACCAATACATACAAACAGAGACATTCCAGGAAACACATAAACGTTATACCGAGTTCCCTAAAATCAGTTTCGACTATGAGGTAGCCGAAAAGGCAGAGTCGGTTGCCGTGGTTCCCTTCTCAGGTGAGTGGAAAGACCTTGGCACATGGAACGCCTTGTGCGAGGAGTTGCCAAGCACACATATCGGAAACGTAATGATGGGAGACCACAATGAGAACACCCATGCTGTAAATGAACTTGGTATACCTGTCTTTTGCAATGGATTGAAGAATGTAATAGTGGCAGCTTCTCCTGATGGCATAATGGTTTGCGACAAACAAGATTCAGAGAAGATAAAGGATTACGCCAACAAACTTATCACACGCCCCATGTATGAGGAGCGCCGTTGGGGCTCTTACCGTGTCTTGGATAACGCGGAATACAAAGACGGCACTCGCTCATTGACAAAGACAATACATCTAAATGCTGGTAAAAACATAAGCTATCAGTTGCATCATCATCGTAGCGAGGTATGGACTTGCGTAGAAGGAGAAGGTATCTTTGTCTTGGATGGCGAGCGCAAAGAGGTAAAGCGTGGTGATGTGATGAATATACCAGTAGGACATCATCATGCAATAAAAGCCACAACCGACCTTACATTCATAGAGGTGCAGATAGGCAATCCGCTTGTGGAGGAAGATATTGAAAGATTTGAGTTTAAATGGTAGAGAAGATAATATAACATTGCTTCAATAAAAAGAACACAACATAAAAGCAAAAAATAAGTTATGAGTAAACAGAACATTGCTCTTATCACGGGCGTTACAGGTCAGGATGGCTCTTATTTGGCAGAGCTGCTGTTGGAAAAAGGTTATGATGTTCACGGCGTTATCCGCCGTTCGTCAGTCGATTACCGTGAGCGCATAGCTCATCTTGAGGGAAAGCCACACTTTCATCTTCATTACGCCGACCTCGGCGACTCAATGTCTATCGTAGGCGTTGTGTCTGAGGTGCGTCCTACTGAGATTTACAACCTTGCAGCACAGAGCCATGTGCAGGTTAGCTTCGACTCTCCTGAATTCACAGCTGATGTTGATGCCGTTGGTGTGCTCCGTATTATTGAGGCTGTGCGTAAGGTAGGACTTGCAAGCTCTTGCAAGATTTACCAGGCTTCCACATCTGAGCTTTATGGTAAGGTGGAAGAAGTTCCGCAGAACGAGAACACTCCTTTCCATCCTTTCTCTCCTTATGCTGTAGCCAAGCAGTACGGCTTCTGGATCATAAAGGAGTATCGTGACGCATACAACATGTTCTGCTGCAACGGTATTCTCTTCAACCATGAGAGTGAGCGTCGCGGCGAGACTTTCGTGACACGTAAGATAACTCTTGCTGCTGCCCGTATTGCACAGGGCTTGCAGGACAAACTCTATCTCGGCAACCTTGACTCACTTCGTGACTGGGGTTATGCCAAGGACTATGTTGAGTGTATGTGGCTCATACTTCAAGCTCCAAAGCCAGAGGACTTTGTCATCGCTACTGGTGTTCAGCACAGTGTGCGTGAGTTTGCACAGCTTGCCTTCCATTATGTTGGTATCGAATTGAAATGGGAGGGTAAGGATGAGAACGAGAAGGGTATTTGCGTAAGCGGACCGGAGAACCTTATCGGCAAGACTCTTGTTGAGGTGTCTCCCGACTTCTACCGTCCAACTGATGTTGTTAATCTTTGGGGTGACCCTACCAAGGCTAAGGCAAAGCTCGGCTGGAATCCTAACACTACCTCATTCGAGGAGCTTGTAAAGATCATGGTTGACCATGATATGGCTAAGGTTGCGTCGGAGGGTGCAGCTGCCAAGGTGAGAATGAACTTGGCTGAATATTTGGAAAAGGGAATTGTGAAGTAATTATGTTAAGTAAAGACAGTAAGATATACATTGCGGGACACCACGGACTTGTGGGTTCCGCTATATGGAACAACCTTAAGACTCGCGGTTACAACAATCTTGTAGGCCGTAGCCATAAGGAGTTGGACCTTACCGACCAACTGGCAGTTACACGCTTCTTTGATGAGGAGCGTCCAGATGCTGTTGTGCTGGCTGCCGCTTTTGTGGGTGGCATTATGGCAAACTCTCTCTACCGTGCAGACTTCATTATGCAGAACATGAAGATGCAGTGCAATGTGATTGAGAATGCCTATAAGCATGGGGTAAAGAAGTTGCTCTTCCTTGGTTCCACTTGTATCTATCCGAAGAACGCTCCGCAGCCGATGAAGGAAGACTGCTTGTTGACATCGCCTTTGGAGTACACCAATGAAGAGTATGCTATTGCTAAGATCGCTGGATTGAAGATTTGTGAGTCGTACAATCTGCAGTATGGCACAAATTATATAGCAGTGATGCCGACAAACCTTTATGGTCCTAATGATAACTTCCATCTTGAGAACAGCCACGTGATGCCAGCAATGATGCGCAAGATATATTTGGCCAAGCTCATTCATGATGGCGACTGGCGCAGTATAGAGGTTGATATGAACAAGCGTCCTATTAACCCGACAGACAAGCTTCGTGCTATTATCGGTGAGGGCAATGTTGACGGAAACAATAGTCATGAGCGCATACTAAAGGCATTGGAGTTTTATGGTATATATAATAATAAGGTGGTGCTTTGGGGTACTGGCACTCCTCTCCGTGAGTTCCTTTGGAGCGAAGACATGGCTGATGCCAGTGTGCATGTACTCCTGAATGTTGACTTCAAGGATATCATTGGTGTTGAGAAATACAGTAGCGTGTTCTATGGCGCCAAGACCGACGGCTCGGTTGATAGAAACAACTCTGAGGGTCGTGGTGGTGCCATCCCTTCTTTGGGCGAAATACGCAACTGTCATATAAATGTTGGCACTGGCAAGGAACTCACCATCCGTGAACTCTCTGAACTTGTTGTAAAGGCTGTAGGATTCGAAGGCACAGTTGAGTTTGATACCACAAAACCTGACGGCACAATGCGCAAACTTATTGACGTAAGCAAGCTCCACTCCCTTGGTTGGACACATAAGGTGGAGATTGAGGATGGCGTAAACAAACTCTTTGAGTGGTATAAGGAGAGTCTGAAGGAATAATTGCATACTATCTGATTCTATATTTGACAATGAGAACTATAGAAAAGAAATATCTTATCCCCTTTGCCTTAGTAACGAGTATGTTTTTGCTATGGGGACTTGCCAACAACATGACAGACACGCTGTTGGCTGCCTTCAAGCGTATCATGTCTATGAGTGACACGCAGACTTCATTCATACAGTTTGCGTTCTATGGAAGCTATTTCTGCTTCGCTTTGCCAGCAGCACTATTTATACGCAAAAAAAGCTTTAAGGCGGGCATTATACTCGGATTGTCGCTTTACTCTTTAGGAGCGATACTTTTTATGCCAGCTGCTTATGCGGCAAGTTACGGATTTTACCTCGTGGCTATTTATATCATGGCTGGAGGATGCAGCGTTCTGGAGACATCAGCCAATCCATATATATTGAGCATGGGCAGTCCTGAGACAGCCACCCGTCGCTTGAACATAGCCCAAA
>ERZ1026901.1868-NODE-1868-length-10886-cov-8.351306_pt1 | contig 10886 bp, 8 predicted proteins | sample MGYA00380179_ERZ1026901 | MGnify/ENA primary metagenome ERZ1026901 (study PRJEB33269, sample SAMEA4719815) | human gut metagenome | biome: human-associated habitat; feature: organic feature; material: feces | place: Cameroon | collected 2013-10 ... | reverse complement strand
ACGAGATCAGCCTCGGTCTCGTGGGCTCGGAGATGTGTATAAGAGACAGATACAAATAATAAAATCTCACAAGCTATGAGAAGACAATTATACGCAGCTCTTTCTCTGACTTTTGGGCTCATCACTGTACATGCCCAGATGAACATTGGGCAGCAGAGAGCCAAGCCCACGACACCAGAAAGGAATACGTTCTATTTCGACAGACAAGACATTATTCATTATGATACAATTCCATTCATGGTGAAAGACCAAGCATTTCTTGACGGGCTAAAGGAGCTGACATTGATGCTTAAAGGCAATAGATCTTACTCTCTGAAGAAAGCGGAGTTCATAGTAGAATGGGCTTATTAAGGCGGTGTAATGGACTATTCAAGATTTAGTCACGATATTGACAGTGTCGTAAATATTTTGAAGCGTTTTATTGAAACAAAAAAATTCAACAATATAGAACGGCTCCCAATTTTGCTCTGTTTGAATATTTCACCAAGCCCAGTCCCATGAATGGAGACAAAGCCTTCAGCTATGATTTCGAGGATTTCGCAGGCAAAAATGATTTTAGGAAATTATTTGTAAGCAAGGTTATGAAAACACATACAGGGCAATGCACGTCAATGGCATTATACTACAAAATACTATGTGATGAGCTTGGCGGACAGTCAGCATTGGCCTTCGCTCCCAGACACATATATGTCAAACATATAGGGGAAAACGGAAGATGGGTAAACATCGAATTGACAAACGGGCATTTTGTCCGTGACGAATGGTTGATCCAGACACACAACATATCAACAGAGGCAATACGCAACGGAGTGTTTCTGACTGCATTGTCAGAACAGGAGAACATTGCCTTTATGATAACACAGTTGGGAAAAGCCTATCAACAGAAATACAATTCGTGGGATTATTTTCCATTACGGTGCGCGGAAGAGGTACTGAAGGCATTGCCTAACTTTTGTGATGCACTTGTTCTCAAATTCTGCGTACACCAACAGTTAGGGTATAATTACCTAAACAGATATGGACGAGTTCGCACCCACTACTCTGATTATAATTTCTCCGAGTTCCGACGCATGATGGAAAGACTTGACAGCCTTGGATATATACAACAGTCGGATGAGGAATACAGGCAGAGTGTGGAGAAAGCATTGAAAAACATTGAAAACGGCCAATAAAAAACAAGATTTATGAGAAAAACATTTATGACAGAAGCAGAAAGGATTGTCACAATGATTATCTTTCTCTTGAGCATAGCCACAAAAGGTTCGGCTCAAAGCCCTTATACGATGTTTGGAGACAAATCGAAGATGCTTGAGGCAACAAGAGCGTCTGTCCCTAACACATACCGTATGTTGTCAAAAACACCTATCGGCGCTACATTTTATGCGGATTTTGACTTAAAGGATGGCATTGCCACATTGTCTGATTCTGATGGTAATGTCATCTTGCGAGACTGTATCAGCAAGAACGCGAAAGCGATGTTCACAACAATTGACCCACATGCGGAAAATTACTATCATTTGAGTCCATACAGTTATTGCGGAGGAAATCCAATCTATGCTGTTGACCCTGATGGCAGGGATTATTGGTCAACAAATGACATTGACCAAATTATACACTTTTTAAATAATGTTGGTACAGGCAACAACTATTTTGATTTCTCAGAATGGAAACATTCCACAGATGCAGAATTCTGTTCAAATCTTGTGTACAACGATGAGACACATAAATACTACACAAGTTATGCGGAAGGAGTGGATGGGGAACTGAATGTTATTGGCAAAACTTTTCAGGCTGACATCACTCCTGTCAGCTATTCTGGATTTGGATATCTTGGCGCTTTTGTTTATAACCCTGTGAGCGGATTTTGGGGAAACGCGAATTATTTCTTCAATGGTATAACATACAATGATGGGATTTCCATTTGGAATGTAAACAGAAACGGAAGAGTTGTTGGGGCCGCTCCAATGATGTGTATTGTTGACACTGGAGGCAAAAGTAAAGCCTCATATATTAAATCATTGATACCAAAAGGATTCAAAATAGCAAAAGAGTTTTTAAGTCATAATGAGAAAGTTTATGAGTACAACGGGAAATATTATTCATTTGACAACACATCACATAATGGTGGGGCATGGAAAGTATTTGTTAAAAAAGGAGGAAGGCTCCATAGAATAGGGACTGCTGATAAGGACTTAAAAATTTTCAAGAAATAAAAATGAGTAGAAACATTAACGACTTTAGCTATGTGCGGAAGATTATATACAGAAAAGTCAGAAAGAACATCGTATGGGCTGAGTATGACTTACAGTGGGTATCTTTTAATAAAAAGATAGATTTCGCACTTAACAAATTGGAACAAATACATTTCTCAGAATTAAAAATTATAATGTCATTTTGGGAAAAGTTAGAAATAATTCAAAAAATATTTGAAAAAAACAATTGTCACAACTATTCACTTGTCAGAGAACACAAGACAGGATGCCTAACTCCGGGTCTTATAGAAATCCGTTATAGCAAAAGCATTGATGATAACTTAATACGAACATTGATAAGAAGGCATTACGGATATGAACTGGGAAAGCCAGACGGTCTTAGCATGGACTTGGTTTTTATCTTCAAGCGTGACAATGACGCAACTATTTGTCATCTATATGATGACCGAGGGTTCCATGTTTTCCATTTGAATTCATGAATATCGTTATTAAATTTGTAACGGATTTTATCTACATAAGATCTCACAAGATATGAAAAGACAATTATCCACAATTATGTCCCTTTCTCTTTTGCTCGCCATGGCACACGCCCAAATGAACATTGGCCAGCAGAACGCCAAGCCAGCCACGCCGGAATGGAAGATGTATGAGTTCCAGAAATATGGGAAAATAGGAGCATCGCTGTACACCGGCACAGTGAACTACAGCATACCGGTTTTCACATACAAGGACAAGGACTTTGAACTGCCCGTTGCCATCACCTACTCCACAAACGGGTTCAGGACAAACCACAAGAGTGGAATTCTCGGACACGGGTGGTCTCTGTCTGTTGGAGGCATGATTACGAGGGAAATTAAAGGCATACCTGACGAGATGAGTGTGGCCACGGGTATTGAAAACGGCAAGTTTGACTCCCACACATTTTATGGGTACAAGTTTATCGATGGCGGCTTTGACTCTTTTGAGGTGGTGCCGTTAAACACCACGTCACAAACCGTTATGCCGGGCGGCATAAGGAAAGAGGGTTCAGAAATTGTCTACTACGAGACTGAGCCGGACATTTACTCGTTCAATTTCCTTGGCTACAGGGGATGTTTCGAGAGGAAGTTTGAATGTGGTGAAAACGGATTCAGGCTGTTCAACCTTGCAGACAACAGCAAGGGGCTGAAGGTTGACGTTGTGGCGGATGACTTTATATCAATGGTTGACGAGAAAGGGTACATTTATGGGTTCACCAAAGTCTCTTCGTCAACAAGAGGATCTTTGGGATTTTCCGAGGGACCACAAACGAATTCCTACAACGAAGGTGTTGTGCTTGGATGGCATCTCAACAATATTGTGGCACCAAATGGAAGATTTATAAAATTCAACATCTCGCCTGTTACCAATGACTACAATTATTCTGTTGCCACATCATATTATGAGGCCATGTTGACAAACGCGCAAGGGACAATAAGCAAAGACGTGAGAACCAACCGCCAGTGCGACAGTTACCATATTGACAGCATTTCCTTCTGCAACGACACTGAGGTGTTATTCCTGTATGAGGAGGGGAAAAGGGAGTTCGCATTGGATTTTCGAGGCAATAAGAAAAACGCGCTCGGAGATTGCAGGAGGATTGCGGAAATCAGGGTTATAAAGAACGGAAAGGTTGTGAAGACATGCACGTTTGAATATTTTTCGATGGATGACAACAACGGGATGTCAAACCCGATAACATTTCTTAAGGCTGTCACCATTCCAGGGGAAGGACGCTTCACCTTCGGCTATGACATGTCCTGCAATGCGCCAATGCTCTCGACGGGAAGTACTGACGGATTCGGATACTATAACGGCAGCGGTGCATGGATTGAGCGTTTCATCAACAGCATCAGCTATAACGGCAATGACTACACTGAGAGGTATGAACCGTCCATTGTCAGTCCCAACCACAGATACGCATCCTTGGGGGTTCTGGAGAGGATTGACTACCCTACTGGTGGACACTCGCTCCTGAGTTATGAGCCACATGACTACTCCAAGATGATGGAAAGGAGTGAGCGAAACCAGTATGAGCCGGAACTGACAATTATAAAGGGCAAGGAGAGGACATGCGGTCTGAGAATTAAGCGGATTGTCACGTTCTCTGACGAATTAATTGCTACTGACACTGTTGACTATGACTATTCTGACGAATCCGACTTTTCGTTGAGCAGCGGTGTGTTGCTTGACACTCCAAGATATGGGGTGCAATACACGGCTAATGGAAATGGAGGGACAAAAACCGTGAGGTACTACAACGGACAAAGCAAAATTTTTGACTGCGGATTTACACACATAGAATATGCTCATGTCACTGAACGAAGGACAAATGCAGGCATGACGGAATATTTCTACACTACGGCAAGCCAACACCCTGACTACATAAATCTGTGTGAATCTGATGAGGTGTATCCTGTCCCTACCGTGGCTTATGACGAAAAGGGAGAACAAATGACGGTAAGGTATTATTCAAACACCTCGCCCGTACTGAGGAACATTTTGTCTCCCGTGTGCTCGCGCCAGTTCATGAGAGGCAGACTTTGCAAAACGGCATACAGGGACGCTGACGGCAAGTTGCTGAAAACGGTGACGGAAGACTTTGAATTTCCGACCGTTGGCAACGACACAGTATTGTACGTCACAGGTGAGCGGGCCAACTGGTTTGTATTCAATAGAGTGAACGTGAGCAACGCATCAACGACGACATCTATGTATTCAGACAATACTGAATCGATAAGCATAGAGAGCTACACTTACAACGAGCATGGGAGGATTGCAACAGTCTCCAATATGGAAAGTGACGGCTCAATGACAAGAATCGTGAACGAATATATTGGAGACAGGACTGCCGAGAATGACATCCAAAAAGCAATGGTCGAAAGCAATGTTCTTGACTGTCTGAAAGAAAGGCGCGTTTACAGGAACAACAATCTGACACTTGCGGAACGGTATTCTTACTGTATGCCTGACACCCGCAAAAAAGCCATGACAAAACCGGACAAGGTTGAACGCAGGACTGCCGACAACGGATGGAAACTTCTGGCGTCATATAAATATGACTCTATGGGAAACATTGTTGAGGCACTTACACCCGACAGCGTAGCGACTGCATTTCTGTGGAGCTACGGAGGACAGAGACTTGTGGCGGAAATCATGGGATGCCGCTTCGATGAAGTTGACAAGGCCTTGTCTGACATCGGAATTGTGTCAACATCAAGCCTTACATCCATGCCAACACCATCGGACGGGACACTCGAAAGCCTGGCTATGCTACAGACCAAACTGCCGTTCGCGCAGACAACGCTTTACAGGTATGAGCCACGTCATAGACTGAAAGAAATTATACAACCCAACGGACTTCGCTCATTCTTTTCTTATGACGGTTATGGTAGGCTGGTGGAGACACGCGACAACAACAATGCCGTGACTGCAAAATACGAGTACAGGCTGGCCACCGTCACCCCACCTTCGGTAAGTCTCAACTTCAGCAACACTCAATATATCCTAAGGGATGCGACATTTAGAGCCGACATCAGCGGAGGAACAGGAGAATATGAAATCAACTGGAAAATAAGTGACAGGAACGGAAATGTTTTAATGCGTCATGAAGGAAAAGACATGACTTATACAATAAATATTGGTGCCGGTACGTTCATTGCATATGAAGACTACATCGTGGAATGTTCCGTCAGAGACATCACGTCAGAAGAGACGGCACTGGCTACAGGCTCGTTCAGGGTGGAGAACACACCAATAGAGTTTACCTGCATAAAACAAAGTTTTGATTACGCAAATGGGTACGGCAAGACAAGCGCAAGGATTGACACCTCGGAGCCTACGGCATTGACCTTTTCCCTCCGTTGTCAAACAACTGGCACCTGCGTCGTGACCATTGACGGGAAAACGTACAGTTATTCCGGCCACAAGGAAGATGTCTTAATCAAGCAGAAAATATACAAGCCTTGGGCCGAGGTGTCTGTAGAAATAAGGGACGCAATCGCCGAATCCACCGCAGAACTTACAGTACAAAGTGCGGAATGTCTAACTGTGGGTCCATCAAACATTCTGGTTGTAGAACTTTAATTTCGGTAAGTTTGCTTATGAAGAATTTCTCAATCATTAATGCTCTGTACGTCATTGCAGCAATAACGGCTGCAATGGCATTGCCGCTGCCGACGACCGCCCAGACCATAGGCGACAACTTCATCAAGGAAGAGGTTATGCGCAGTGCGGACGGCCACGACTGCATGGAGAGCGTGCTTTATTATGACGGGCTGGGACGGCAGGTGCAAACCGTGGCTGTGGCAGCCTCTCCGCATGGCAACGACATTGTTGATGCCTGTGAGATTGACGGCGTGGGAAGGATTTTCCGCTCTTGGAACGCAACCGCTTGCGGAACAGGGGGAGCGCAAAGGAGCATGGACGAGGTAAGACGGATGGCAATCGCCGGGTATGGAGACGACGCGCCATACGCCACTGCCTGCTACGAACAGTCACCGCTCGGAAGGCTGATGTCTGAAACCGGACCAGGGGAGGCATGGCACAGTGGAAACAAGGGCAAAAAGACCGGGTATATGTTCAACGACAACAGCGTTGACTCGCTGTCCTGTTTCATCTTCCGTTGTTCAGACACGCGCCTCGCCACCGACACCGTCATCACGATGGATTTCGTAAGGAAGTATCAAGATGGTACATTGAGCGTGACAAGTGAGGAGGACGAGGAAGGGGATGTGACGCTCATGTTTACAGACCGCTCCGGCAGGAATGTGCTGCAGAGGAGGAAAGCGGACAACGGGAAATGGAGCGACACCTATTATATATATGACGTGTGCGGCAACCTGACGGCGGTGTTGCCTCCGGCGGTCACGTCAAAACTTGGCACGGGCAGGGGGTTCCGCTCTGACGAGATAGAAGAGATCGGGCAGTTCGCATATCTCTATCTGTATGACCGCGACGGGCGGTGCAGGGCCAAGAAGCTGCCGGGATGCGCTTGGCAGCTGTTCGTGCTCGACTGCATGGGCAGGACGGTGTTCAGCCAGGACGGGGAGCAGAGGAGACGAGGCGAATGGGTGTTCACGCTGCGCGACAGGTTCGGCAGGGATTGTGTCACGGGGCTGTGCAAAGCATCCTTTGACGTGCTCCGACAAGGCACGCCTGACTTCTTTATGCATGCCGTGCGTGACGACACGGCTAAAGACTTGTACGGTTACACAACGGAGTCTTCACACGATGTCTCCATTGTGTCGTCAAAAATACTGCACGTCTGCTACTACGACAATTACAGTTTTGTGGGAGACACCCGTTTTCCTGGCCACGCTTTCGCCTACAGGCAGGATGACGGATACGGCAACCGCTATGCGGCAAGTGCCGCTACATTCCTCACGGGTGAGTTGACGGCGGTGCTCGGGATCGCGAAAGACACAACGTTCATCGGGCACGTCTATTACTATGACGACAGGGGGCAGGTCGTACAGAGTTGCGCCAGCAACATTCTTGGAGGATACGACCGTGAGGACACACGCTATGATTTCACCGGCAATGTCTCGTCACGGCGCGTGCGGCATTCCACGGTTGGCATTACGGAAGAGCACGCCTACACTTACGACCAAGCCGGAAGACTGTTGACAGAGACCATGCGACTGAATGGAGGAAATGAGGTGACACTCTCTCAGCGGACGTATGACGAGGTGGGTAGGCTGGCATCCATAGGGCGTGGCGGCAACGCCATATTGGCAATGGGTTACGAATACAACGTCAGGTCGTGGCCTGTCCACATTGGCGGCAGGCTGTTCTGGGAAAGGCTGATGTACGAGGATGCGGACATCAAACCCAGACATGACGGGAACATAGCCGCCGCGACATGGACTTGTGGAAACGACATGGCTATCGTCAGGTATACCTATGACCGTCTGAAAAGGCTCACATACGCCTCGTACAATGGCAAGTTTTCGGAGGACTATTCCGCTAAATACGGCTATGACGAGATGGGAAACGTGAGGACTCTCGTCAGGAGGGGAAGACGGGATGACGGCGCTTTCGGCTATCTTGACATCGTCAATTGCAGGTATGACGGGAATAGACTCATAAAGGCAGACAACTCGACGGTTCCCACCTACAGGAAAGGTGTGATGACGTTCAGGGACAGAAACATGGGCGGCGTGGAATATTTTTATGACAGCGACGGAAGGATTGTGGCGGATGTCAACAGAGGGCTGGGACGGATAGTCTATAATGCCACGGGACTGCCGCAAGCTGTCATAATGGAAAACGGAACCATAAATTTTGTACACTCGGCAGACGGGCAGAAACTGCGTGTCCGTTATAGGATGAGCGGGACAAACGTCTCGGCTACTGCTAACGGGAATGTGGATGTTTACTCAAGCGGTGAAGGTATACAAACAACGACGGATATTTGCGGAAACATTAGATGCAGGGACGGAAAACTTCAGATGTTGTTGTTTGACGGAGGATATGTGAGATTCAAGGATGGACAACGTGACAGCACGGAGTTTATATTTTATTTACGCGACCACCTCGGCAGCAACAGGGTGGCGGTTACACAGGGTGGAAAAGTCATTGAGAGAAACCATTTCTATCCTTACGGCGCGTTGACGGACTGCAGCAGCATGGACGGGACGCAGCCGTTCAAGTTCAACGGGAAGGAGCTGGACAGGATGCTCGGGCTTGACTGGATGGACTATGGGGCGAGGTGGTATGACCCGACACTACCACGCTGGACCTCTATGGACCCATTGTGTGAGGAATACTATGATGTCAGCCCTTACACTTTCTGTCTGGCCAATCCTGTCAACATGATTGACCATGACGGACGTGAGCCAATATACAATCTTGAAGGTAAACTGTTGGGAACAAGCAAGGAAGGGTTCAAGGGAACCATTTATGTCTACAAGGGCATTGACGACGGTATTGAATGGAGCAAACATGACATGAAATACTGGACTGATGAAAATAACGGATATAAAGATGACATCGTGACATACGATCAGGTGGAGGCGGTATATTCAGGAACCAGACACGCAACGTTTGCAAAAAATGTCATCAATAATATAGCGAGGCATTTTAACGGTACGAAGCTGTTTGATGACAGGACATTCAGCATGGCTTCATTGGAAGACGGGGAGATTAAATACACAGACAAAGAAAATTCTCATTTCACTACATTCAATAACGATAAGACAAGAATTGAATTTCATGGAAGAACTTACAAGGATTATGAAGGAACCGTTGAAAATATGGCGGCTTCATTATTAATTCACGAATGGTATAGTCACGGTGAATATAAAATTGGTGATAACCATGTTGACAAGAGAGGTAAACTGGTTGCCAATCATAGGTTTGCATATTTAATTGTAAAAAAAGACAAAATATTCTACCCTAAAACGACTTCAAATTATAAAGAGTTTATTAATTTAGTATATAAATTCTATATAAAAAATGATGCTATTAACAATAGCAAAAAGTAGTTATGACTATATTTAAAAATTTATAAAAACGACAACACCTATGAGATTGTTATATTTATGGTTGGCTGTAGTAATTTTTACAGTTACCCCTAACAACAAAGCTTTAAGCAAACAGAAAAATGTTTTCAAAATTACAATAGTAGACAGACCTCGCTATTCTTCAACCTTAGAAATTACATTTTATGATGACAGTGCTTCATTCAAATTAATGGATTTACATAAGGTTAAAATTAACAATGCAAAGAAAAAATCGGCCACGGATGATTGTATTGATTATGTATGGGTGAGCAGAACCATTAACGACATTGAAGACAGTACCAGCAACTATCTTAGGAAATCAATATTAGATTTTTTTTGTTATGAAAACAAACCAATTTACAAATACTATAAAAAATTGGAACATACATATCAGGATGATCCAGGCCCAGCGTATCTGCACATAAATATATATAGAGAAAATGAAAAGAAACGCAACTTTAGATTCGCATTAACCAATGACGTAAATAGCAATAAACCACTTGGTAACGGACAAGCAGAAATTGTTTATTCGGATGAATACAAGATTTTTCTTGATACGTTACTTAAATTGACGTATAAATATACAACAAAATTTAAAGGACCATGGCATAAATTTGGAGACAATAACTATGGTTGGTATTGGTGGGAAGAAATAAAAATTGTCAAATGAAATAAACAAAAAAAATACAGAGAGACAATTTGCAAATTATGGATACGCTTACAAATAAGTAACTCAAGTTTCGGATTTAGATTTCAAGCCGTTTGAGCATACTCTCTAAGTGCAGCCAATCTCTTGTCATTCTCAATAATTTGGATGGTTAGTTCATCGGAGTCAGCACCAATGAGTTCTGAAACGACGGCTACCACCTCTATTATGATTGCCCATATCTTTTCAACCACCGTCAGTTCGTGTACTCCGAGATACATGTCACCGAACAGTCCTCCTATGGTGTCATAGTCGAGTGTTCTTTTTATTGAGGCAAGTATGTTGTAGCGTATCATGACCAATGAAACATGCGCAATATGGGCCGAAAAGTTTCGTGACGAGCAATCAGTCCAAGTAGACGCTTGCTGTCTGAGAAGAACACTTCTATGCTCCAACGCATGTAAGCGTATCCGCGATGCTAGTAGATACGCTTACCTTAGTTAT
>ERZ1026901.1867-NODE-1867-length-10888-cov-4.703683_pt1 | contig 10888 bp, 6 predicted proteins | sample MGYA00380179_ERZ1026901 | MGnify/ENA primary metagenome ERZ1026901 (study PRJEB33269, sample SAMEA4719815) | human gut metagenome | biome: human-associated habitat; feature: organic feature; material: feces | place: Cameroon | collected 2013-10 ... | reverse complement strand
ATAATAAGTAAATTTGCAGTAATAATAATGTAACGTATTAAAAAACATAACATGAGAATAAAAGAAGTACTAAAAAGATATGGTATAACCCAAGATGAGATAGCAAAACGTCTTGGTATAAATCGTGTGTCGGTTAATAGACTGCTGAACGATAAAAACGATATGCGTGTTTCTACCGCCGAGAAGTTCGCTACTGCTATAGGTTGCAGAATAAGTGAACTATTCGAAGAAGAGAAAGATACGGACTTCGCTGCCTTTATCCGTTACAAGGGTATCCATTATACTGCCGACTCTCTTGAGGAGTTCAACACAATCGTTGAGGAAATAAGAAGTATAACTAACAAATAAGAATATGAACATAAGAAAAATTTTACTATCGTTGGCGTTTTTATTCCTCGCTTTGTGTAGTTTTGCGCAAGATGAGGTTTGCCGTGAGATTTGTGGAGCGAAATTTGGTGACTCGTACACAAACGTAAAGAACATTCTTGAGAGAAAGTTCGGTGAGCCTAATTCGTGGGATATTGACAAGACATGTATTACTTATAGGGGTGTTAGCTACGGAGGGATATATTTTTCTACTGTCCTTTTTAAATTTCAGTATTCTTCATCAGGTTTTAGCTATTTTAATCGCTGTATAATGGCGTACGAAAATAAAACAGCAAAAGAAGCTATCTCAAAAAGGGATGCCATAAAAAGTGTTCTCGCAAATAAATACAAAATAGCAGAAGCGATAGACGATGACGGGTTTAAATATTATTATGGCGGAAAGTCACCTCAACAAGATAATTTTGGCTTCTGTATAGATGTGATAAAATTAGACGGAACGTATGCCGCAAGACTCGATTACGGTCCATATCAATATGTTGATGAAGAATTTTAGGCGTCAGTCCAGTGGAGGGAGGGCGTAAGCCCTTGGGGGCGGCAGCCCCCTTATCTCCCCATTGTTCTCCCTTTCTCCAATACAGATATACACCCTTTATCCTATATATATATAATTAATAAGTCACTCTATCCTCACTGGAGTGGCTTTTTTGTGTTTAAGCGGTGAGGTGCTTTGTGCGCATTATTGAGCGTATAAGGCGTATTTTTGTGGTTTTTTCGTGATTTTCCGACTTGCAAGCCGTTTTTACTGACCTTTGCAACTCTTTGTTTTGTCTTCTTTTGACTTTTTTGTTACAAAAGTGGTTTTTTCGTGCGTACATCTATATGCCCTTGAATTGTTCTAAATTTCCTCTGTCCTTTTAGGTGGTCACAAAAATTACGGGGGTTAGACCAAATAAATTGGTCTGTATGTCGGTTTTTGGTATTAAGTGCCCGATAAAGGGATTGATGAGGGAGAGTAAAAAATTGTAACATGACGAAATACGGAAAAAGATGTTGTTGTTCTCCGTAAATTTGACGCAACTAAGGACCTTTTAGGCTTCTTTTGGGGTATTAGACTTCTTCCCTTGTTCTATGTGCACCCTATAGCCATGTCTAAGATGCGTCCAAAATATCGAAGCGATTGAAGCATGACCCTTGTGGGGTCGCAACCCAAAGTGATAAGTAGCTGATTGATAGGGTGTTAGGAGGCTGGATAGTGGTTTGAGTAGGCGCATGGTAGGTAAAACATGGGCAGACTTGGGCAAAGGAGGAGAAAACAAGGCCAAGATGATTGTTTTTTCTATGATGTGGAGGCTCGCCATAGTGGAATAGGTAGCATGTGGCATGGTGGCTGACGTGGGAGGATAGCTGAGGCTGTGACGTGTTGGCGATGTTAGAGCATGGTGGCGAGATAGGGAAGCGGTGAGGCAGTAGGCAGATGATGATACGACCCAAAGGGGGTGGTGGCTTAGGTACTGGCTGCGAATTATAGTAGATAAAAGCATAGGTATAAAAAGGTACTGTTCTCAAAGGAGGTCATCATCATTTTCCCCGGAAAAGGTACTCCACAGAAAGGAGGTCGTTAGTATATTTCCTGGAAAAGGTACTACCGGAAAAGGGGGTCAATGTTATATTCCCCAAGAAAAAGGTACTGGAGAGAAAGAATGTTAGTTATGGTTATTAAAAAAGATATAGATATGACAGACATTAGCAGATACTTTAGGTTGCCATTAGGCTTTAATGAGTTGTCGGGTGCGAATAATCCGATGATAGGTTTGCTTGGTGCAGCCAGTTTAGGTTTGAGTGTAGGTAGTTCGTTGTTTGGAGGTCTTAAGTCGCGTAAGGCAGCCAAGAGAGCATTGGCCGAGCAGAAATATCGCACGAATGCGGAGAAGGCTTGGTATGACAAGGAGTATAATACGGACTACTTGGATACAAAGGCTGGTCAGAACTTGATGCGTAGGGCTCAGGAGGTTCAGGACAATTACATTCGTAAGGCGGATGGAGCTGCAGCCGTTGGCGGTGGAACAGCCGCGAGTACAGCTATGGCAAAGGAGGCAGCAAATAGGACGATGGGTAATACTATTGCGAATATTGGCGCCAATGACACGGCGAGAAAGGCGAGTGTTTCTGATCAGCACATGAGGAACGAGCAGAGTCTTTCTAAGCAGAGAGAGGATATTTACAATCAGCAGGCAGCGAATACGGCTGAAGCAGCTCAGAATATGAGTAATGCTATGATGAGTGCAGCATCGGCGTTGGATGGTCCGGGTAAAGCTGATGCAGGTGCATCTGGTGTTGCTGGAGAAAAGACAGCGAGTGACTACTTTGGCGATAAGTTGTTGAAGAATGTGACGGGAGTGTAGGGAGCGTTGTAACGCATGTAGGAAAATAATAAAAAAGATTATACTATGGGAAAGAAAAAGATTGATATAAACGCGAAGAAAGGTGTAGACGTTAATCGTGTGATGGAGGCTGCGGGTTTGTTGAAGGATTCTGTTGTTGACGAGCAAGCTAAGAAGATAGCGGAATTGGAGAAGCTTCAGGAGGAGTATAAGAACCTTACCGCTCACTTTGAAGGTGTGTGTGCCGAGCGTGACAACCTTGCTGCTTGCTTGGAGTCGTGCGAGAGAGACCTTAAGCGCAAGGAAAAGGTGATTGAGAGGATCAAGAAGAAGAACGCTAAGCGCATGTCAGAGAAGTGCGATGTGATTGCTGTACTGAACAAGGAGATAGTATTTCAGTACAAGCGTAGGGAAAAGGCAGAGAAGTTTGTCAATACCCTTGGTCAGGCGTTTAACTTGTTGAAGAAAAAGGTGGAGGATTATGAACACAGTATTGGACGATAAGGATAAGAGGGAGGGTGTTGTAACACAGCCTGGTGTTGTGGCTCCTGGTGTTTTAGCACAGCCTCAGCAACCAGCTAATGTGTTTAGTGGTAAACGACCTACAACGTTTGAGAATATGCCTGTAAATGTAGGATGGACGCCTTACGGTAAGCCAGTGAATGAGGGCAGTAATGTTCGGCAATCGTGGCAGACGTCAAATCCGAGGGAGTTAGAGGGAAGTATGCCATCCTCTTACGCTCTTAACTCTAAGCCTTTGGTTGGTGTTGATTTGGGTGCTGTTGGTGGTGATAAGGGTGTTATTGCTGTGTTTGAGAAGGACGATAGTCAGAGGGATGGCGGTTTCTTTAAGTGGCTTGGCGGATTGTCGAAGAAGCGACCAGGAAGGCGTGAAGGCGAGAGTGACGATGATTATGACGAGCGCATGACGAGAAACAATATGCGCATAGCCACTCTTGCGGACGCAATCAGACACATGGGTAATATCTATAATACTTCCAAAGGAGCCGTACCACAGAAGTTTAATAGTCCGACTGCTGAGATGCAAGCGGGCCTTGACAAGAGAAAGGCAGAGCGTGCGAAAAAGGCTGCTGCGGAGGCTGACGCTGCGTATAAGAATGCCAACTTGCAGATAAAGATGGATGCAGCAGATGCGGACAGAGCGTACAAAAACCTTGCTCTTGGCATACGTGGAAAGGCACAAAAATTGGCTGAGGACAGATTTGGGCATCAGAAAGGAAAGGATGAACATAACGCCAAGCTTGCCGATGATAAGTTTGCGTATAAGAAGGAGCAGGACAAAATTAAGAACGGTCAGACAGACAGACGCATTGCCATATCTGCAAAACGAGCAGCAAAGAGCGGTTCTGGCAGAGGAGGCAAGACATCGGGCGGCAAGTATTGGTTTGTGGACAAAAGCGGCAAAATGCGTTATCAACCAAACAAGACGATGTGGGAGCAAGAATATTATCGTGAGTATGGAGCGTTGCCGCATGGCGAGTCAAGTACTTCGGTTAGCACGAAGGCCTACAATTCTAAAGGCGAGGAGGTTACAACGACACAACGAAAGAAAGGCCCTTCTATGACGAGTCAGGCGGCTCAGCAGCAGAACAAGGCAAGAGCCTCACGAAAGAATAACGCCAAGCCGAAGAAAAGAGGTTGGGCATCGGGTTTTAAACTTTAATTTGAAAAATATATGGCAATAGATAGAAGTAAGTTGCAGAGGATGTATAAGCTTATGGCTGACAACGGCTATAGCCAGGACTATAATACATTCGAAAAGAAGTTTACTGGTAACAGCAATTATGCCAACAGAAAGGCTGTGTACGACCTGTTCACAAAGAATGGTGCTGACTTGGGTGGTTCGTATGAGGAGTTTATGCGCAAGTTGCAGAAGCCAAGAGCGACAAAGCCTCAGCAGCAACCAAAGACCGCATTAGGCAGAGCACAACAGAGCGTGGCGAAAGAGAAGTGGGGCGGTGGTGTTGTAACACATGGAAACACTACGGCATATGAGAGCGCTTCAGCGCCGATGGAGAATGATAGCGAGCTTGTGCGCGGATTGAAGAATGCGAATGCCGTACAGAGATTACAGGCTCCCGTGAGCTATACAAAGCCGGGTGCTGTGAAACAGATGGTGAAGCAGACAAGGGATAGGCAGCATATCGTGGGGCAGAATATAGAGCAGGCAGGAAGACAATTCACAAACCGTGAGCGAGACAGACGTAATGCTCCTGCCTTCGACTTGGGCAACGAGAACGTGAACAATAACCTTGTGAAGACAAGGGGGCAGTTGGAGGATGAGTTGGAGGAAAGCAGCAGACAGCTTGTTGACAAACAGCTTGGCGGATATATAAACAATAGTATCCAAAAGATGTTTAAGGATGCAACAGTTAAAGGTGTTGCTGCAGAGGACGCTTTGAGCAAGGCTTCCCCATTTGCATATATGGCAGCAGGTAAGGCTTACAACGAAGCTCTTGACCCTGACAAGCTAATGGATCAGCTCAGCAAGAATGCCGAGAAAGATATGACTGGGTTGTTCTCTGACCCGAAGATGCAGAAGGAAATAGTAGAAAAGGCAGCTTCGTTAGGTATCGACCCAGAGGATTATGTAAAGAATTATATAGCTCCTGGCTTGCAAGCAAAGATAGCTGAGGAGTTTGAGAAGAGCGAATTGAGCCGTAATATGCCTAAGAGTACGGCAGAATATATCATCCGCGGTGTCAACGACTCGATGATAGGCACTATCTTGTCGATGGGCATGATGTCTAAGAAGCAGAGACAGTATGCACAGCAAGGTATGGCAATGACCGACAACGGGGAGAATCCTTATGTTAAACCGGGTATGGGTGCGAGAGTGGCACGCGGAACATTGAGCTTTGCTGCAGACGCTCCTGTGTTTGGTGCATTAGGAAAGGCTGGTGCAGCCGTGGCAGGCAAGGTTATGGGTAACGGAGTAGCCCAGGCAGCAAGAATAGCCAATGCTTCCTTGGGTGGACGTATTGCACGTATGGCAGGTTCGGGAATTGTAAGCCAAGGTGTAACAGGTGTGCTTTATGGTTCGACGAATGCAGCTGTACAGAACTACTCAACAGGCGATGATACATCTATAGGCAATACTGTGAAGCTCATGACTATGGGCGGACTTTCGGAAGGCGCAAGCTGGGCCACTATGGGTGGCATTGGCGGTGCTGTAGGTGCAGGAATCTATAACGTAAGTGGCGTGAAGCGCATTCCAGCCAAGGTGTTCCAGTTGGCGATGGAAGGCGTAGGCATGCACATGGGTGGTAATGTTGCCAAGATGATAGAGGGTCATGATACCGACTGGCTGAGCGTAGAGGGAAACCTTGAGGCTTGTGCTAATGTGGTGGCGTTGAAGCTGACACATGCAAGACTGCCTAAGCGTTATGCGAAGGATGGCAAGAAGGAGAGCTATCTTGACATGGTGAAGAGAAACCTTGCCAACCTTATGGTGTCTGACGGGCAGCGAGCATCTTTTGGTGGATATACATTCACCAATGAGGAGAAAGAACAATTGTTTGGGAGCGCTTCTGCGCCTAAGAGAAAGGAATCCATTTACGGATATGACGCGCATGATAATCCGTTGACGAGAAAGGAAAGTCTAACAGATTGGGCATTGCGAACTAAGAAGACGACAGCCAAAGGAAAGGGCGAGGAGTCGTATAAGGACACGGACGTTGAGTTTGTGAAGACTGCCTATGATGAGATAATGGCAGACAACACTATCCCTTGGGATACAAAGGCTAAATTCTCTGCTTTGGTAATGGGAACTGTTCCTTCGGCACGTCCGATGATGGACCATATCAAGATAGAGCGTGACGAAAGAGGAGCGTATGTGGGTGAGTATAGCCTAAACGGCGAGTTGCTTTCGAAGAACAGATATAAGACAGCGGACGAGCGAGACTCTATCCTATATACTGTTAGTACAAAGACAGAGAACCAACGTTTGAGTAATGCCTATGGTGCAGCTCAGATAAAGGACGAGAAGGCGGCACAAGAAACATTGGAGACTGTAGCTGAGACGTTTGGCTTTACTACCGAACAGTTGAAGGCAGCTATGGACAAAGACCCGTTGAGACGCAGCGAGGAGGAGCAGAACGCTTGTGTGGCTCTGAGAAAGACTTATGAGGGAGAACAGTTCCCGGAAGGAACGTTGCATCCCGAGCAGTCGCAGACAGAGGGCAAGGACGTGATTGAGGAGAACAACCTTGGCACGGAGAATCCTAACAACGAGGCTGTGGCTGAGGTGCTGAACAATATGAATAATGCCGAAAAGGCATTTAATGCAGCCTTGGAAAGCAACGATGTGTTGAAGCAGGAGTATGAGAGACTGACAAAGGAAGGTCTTTCGGAACCTCAGATATACATGGAGCTGATAAACTCGGGACTGACGCAGGAACAGCTTGCGCCTTTTGCCGACTACATCAACGCCAAGGCTAAGGCTGTGGGCATGTATCGCGGAACTGAACAGAAGATTGCTGAGACCGTGCAGAAACATGTGGAGCAATGGAGCTACAAGGGCGAGCTGAACGGCGAGAAGCAAGAGGGTGGTCAGATGTTGTTTGTGAAGGACAACAAGGGCAGACTGCTGATTGTTGGAGCGGGCGATGTTGCCTTTGACAATGAGGGCAGAGCGAGAACCAACGTAGGCGACATGATTAGCGTGCTTGACCCGAACACAAGGGAAATGGACTTTGTGAGCGTGAAGGACGTGCAGCTTGACCATGTGGAAAAGACGGAGGACTATGCCAAGAACTATCAGGAGATGTTGGAGGTTAAGAACTCTGAGGTGTATGCTCAGAATGAGCAGCAAAAGCAGATGGAGAATGCGGCAGGTGTTGTAACACCAGAAGGTGGAAAGCCGGAACAGCCGACAACTGAGCAGGGCAACGCAGAGATTCCTGTGCAGACTGGCGAGGAGAACAAGCCTGTGCCTACATTTGTAGATGGCACACCTGTGCCCATGACAAAGGATTCGAAGGGTCGCGAGACTGCTGACTACTCGATGATGACTCCAGAGCAGGGAGCTGAGTGGATAGAAAAGACATTCGGCGAGGATGCTGAGGCTGTGGCAGACGGCAAGATTGAACGAGCCAAGAAGGATTTGAGCAAAGCCGAGAAGATGGATATAGACATGACCGCTGACGATGCGGACGTGCTGGAGGCTAAGGCCAAGAAGAAGGCTGCTATTGAAGCTGCCCAAAAGGAGCTTGAGCTTTACACCAACATCAAGAAGGCGATGGTGGAGAAGAAGGTGAAGGCTACGATGGAGGCAGAAGCAAAACCTTCTGAGGGAGACGTGAGCCTAAGCAAACCGAGAGAGAAGTTTGAAAGCGGAACGCACATTGTGGGCAACAAGCGCACACGTACTCTGCCAGACGGTAGCAAGATTAAGGGCCACTATGAACTGGTGGAGGCAGACAGTCTTACTCCTTCGCATAACGCCAACGATGGTTATAAGAAGAGTGAGGGCTTCCCCGTGAACGAGGAAGGACGCACCATCAACGACCGTGACTATGAGAACGACAAGGACGCTCAGAGAGTGACAGACATGATAGCCATGAAGTATGACGGACAGGCAGTAGACCAAGTGCCAGTAGTGACAAAGGACGGTATCGTGGTTGACGGTAACGGCAGAACTATGGCAGGACAGAAAGCAGCCAAGGACGGAACAGACGGAGCTTATCTTGAGGCGTTGAAAGAGAATGCCGAAAACTACGGCTTCACGGCAGAGCAGATAGAGCAGAGCGGAATGAAGCATCCAAGACTTGTGCTTGTGAGCGACGAACCCCTACCTTACGACACGGCAACATTTGCCAAGTTCAACAAGAACGAAAAGAAGACACAAGGCAACACCCAACAGACAGTTGCTATCTCGAAGAAGCTTGGAGCCGACGAGATTAGTGCCATTGCAGCCGAGATAGAAGGAAGTGGCAGTCTTGACGCATTCTTTAACAATCCTACAGCAATAAACTCGTTGCTAAAGCGTTTAATTGATAAAGGCGTTATTGGCTTGAACGAGGTAGCCGGATTGCGTGAGGGCGAGGACAAGCTTTCGGCTTCTGGCAAGGACTTTGTGAAGAACCTGCTGTTGGGTAGCGTATTCTCGGAGGACACTATCAGAATGATGGGTGCAGACGCTATGCTTAAGACTAAGGCTCTGAACGGTATACGTGCCGTGCTTGACAACATGAAGCTTGGCGACTATGCCCTTAGAGGCGAGATAGACAAGGCTGTGCAGTTGGTGTATGAGGCACGTCAGCAAGGTGGCGACGTGGATGCCTATTTGCGCACTCCTGCTATGTTCGGCGAGAATGCAGCAGACAGATACGACCCAATATCACAGGCTATTGCTCTTGCGCTTGAAGGCAAGGCTGAGGATTTCCGCGAACTGATGATGGCGTATAACAGAAACGCTGCTCCTTATGCGGATGCCAGTCAGACGGAGATGTTCGGTGAGAAGCCTTCAAAGGAGGAATTTAAAAACGAATTTTTGAAACTTAGAAATTGGAAAGATTATGAAACAAGACATTCAAACAAAGAAGGAAATGGCGATGCTGGCAGCTCTGAGGGAACTGAACCGCAAGCGCGAGGAGGAAACGGCATCACAAGCGAAGCAGACTACGACAAGGCCGTAGAGCAGCTTAAGGAAGCCAAGGGTGAAGAACGTGAGCGTATACTCGACCAAATGGGAGAGTATGTGAAAGAGTTTGCCAAGAGTAATGGGTATGACGAGCCTGTTGTGTTGAGGACGAAGCAGGACTTGGCGGATGCGGCGAAAACAGAAAATGATAAGACCATTATCGAAAATATGCCAGAGGGTGCTCATTATCCAGGATATTACGAAGATGGTAAGATTCATATATACCTTGAAGGCAGTACTGGCTCTGAAGAATTGCGTGAGACATTTGAGCATGAGTCGGTTCATGCGGATAATGAAGTAGACCCTTCAAGAGTCGAGGCTCTTGTGTATTCGATAACAGATATGAATACTCTTACACGAGAGGAACTTGAACGAGTTGTTGAAGTTCTGTCAAATATGAAAGAGTATACAGAACGAGCTTCGGAAATGGATGATGTAGATGCACTCTATATGCTTGCTGATGAAGCTTTGGCTCACCTTGTAACCTATGCTCAAGAACACGGAAAGGATGCAATGTCTGAAATAACAGACAATCCCACTCTATTAAACATAGCAGAAAAATCATTAAAAGAAAGAGAAAATGACAGAAGAAGAAAAGAAGGACTTGCAAAGAGTGGAGATAAGACACTCGAGCGGAAGAATATCAATGATGTATCTACCGAAGAAAACGGTGGCCCATTGGAGGGAGATAAGGAAGGCAAACCCGAAAATGACAATGGAGGAAGCCCTGATAGAGACATTCAAGCAGGAGAAGAACAGCGAGAAGTAGACAAAGCTGTCAAGCGGGAGAGTGAAAAGGGAAAAGAGAAAAGTGAAGAATCCGATACTAAGGTTGAGGGTGTTGTAACACCGAAGGGTACGATAAAGGAGCGAAAACAATCTTTGCTTGAGGAGATAGACAGAGGAGGCATCACGAGAAAGGATGATGCTTTCAAGCTGCTCTATAAGACACAAGACCTGCTTGATGATTATCATGGTATTCCTCATGACGAGTGGGGAGCTGAACCTTCCCGAAAAAACTCTATCGACACCATACTTGGTTGGGCAAGAAATAATCTTGAGAAAATCAAGGACGAGCCTATTGAACCTGCTACAGAAAAGCAGATGTCTTATATAGACCGGCTTACTACTGACGACCCTGCTACAAGAAAGGGACTTGAAGGCTTGAAACTGAACAAGAAACAAGCAAGTTGGCTTATTGATAGAATCAAGACATTGGACGACAACCTGATGGGACTTCATCCTGACGATATTGCAGAAGCCGAAAAGGAGATACATGACGGCATCGAGTATTTCAAGAAGGCGAATGGCTTTGAGCCGAAGGGTGAGGAACCGCTTGATATTCTTCCCAAGAAAGAAGATAACACACTCAATCCGATAGTGAAGGCTGCGGAGAACTACAAGAAAGACCATCCGTTGACTGAGGGTGAGATTAGGAGTAGCGATGTGGACGACATTGCCAAGGATATGGCGGTGGATTATCTGAATGGCGAGGTGACGGATGATTTGCATCGTG
>ERZ1026901.1860-NODE-1860-length-10911-cov-8.322494_pt1 | contig 10911 bp, 10 predicted proteins | sample MGYA00380179_ERZ1026901 | MGnify/ENA primary metagenome ERZ1026901 (study PRJEB33269, sample SAMEA4719815) | human gut metagenome | biome: human-associated habitat; feature: organic feature; material: feces | place: Cameroon | collected 2013-10 ... | reverse complement strand
AGAGCAACGGACTGAAAATCCGTGTGTCTCTGGTTCGATTCCGGAACTGGGCATTATACAACAAATTAAATATTCCTATGCGGGTGTAGTTCAATGGTAGAACACCAGCCTTCCAAGCTGGATACGTGGGTTCGATTCCCATCACCCGCTTTTTTGTTACCCTTTTTTGTTTGTCCACTAAGTATTTATGCATTTAAACTGTCATACAGCTGCTTTTACACGTACTTATACACAAAACAAAAGCCGATACACCGTGTCTCCACGAAATGTATCGGCTTTTATTATGCGCTAGATAAAATATGTATTCCCTAATAATGTCTGACTAGAATAAATCTACACGACCTGAAAACTTATCATTTATAACATAGTATGCAGAATACTCTTCCGGCTTGATGTAGATGTTAAGCTTTCTGATGAAGCCTGCCTTGTGTCCCTCAGCAACGAACTGAGCCTTAACACGCTCCTCGACAGCTGCTGTATCAACCTCGCTGTTCTGGTACTGAACAATAATCTCCGGCTTTACCGGCTCCTTCTTTGCAGGTTTTGCCTCTTTAGCTGTCTTTGCAGCTTTTGCTGCCTTTGCTGCCTTTGCTGTTGTCTTCTTAACAGTGTCCTTTACATCAGCTTTAACCTCAGCAACCTTCTCAGTTGTCTTTTCAACAGCCTTCTCAACCTTCTCGGTTGTCTTCTCTACGGCTTTTTCTACCTCAGCCTTTACATCGGCTTTTGCATCAGCCTTAGGCTCTGAAACCAGCTGTGCCACTGTTTCCTCTTTTTTAACTTCAACCGGCTTTACTGCCTGCTTAACTGTCTTTGAGTTATTCTTTTTACGCATACTATTTTCCTCCTCATGCTCATTATTCACATACTAAAAAATTTTCAATTGCAACTAAAGCTTCCTGCTCATCATCACCCTTTGTAACAATATCAACAGACATTCCATCTGAAGGATTAAATGCCATAATACCCATGATGCTTTTTGCATTGATTTTGCGATTGTCACTCTCCAATGTAATCTCACTATCGAACTTGCATGCCACTTGAACAAGCTCTGCGATTGGATTATCATGACCTTCACATACTTTTGTAACGACAATACTCTTCTTACTCATACGTTCTCCTTAAACAAAAAGTATTAAACCTGTTTCATACTTATTTAATATATCCCAATTGTAACCGCTTTTCAATCCTTATGAAAATTTCTGTTAAACTTTACCTAAGGAGCTTACATTTAATGTCACAAAATCGGCATTATTACAACATTATTCTGTTTATTTTGTCATGTACGTGATAAAATGCAAGCCACCATTATAAAACATTCTGTCAGCATCCTCATAGCTCATCGATGTTGTTGCGCCATTATCCGGATTATAAATATATAAAGCTCCATTTGAAGAGTATCCTGTCACAAGCACTGCCGACGTATTTCCCGTCATCGCAAATACCGGATTGCCCTGGCTGATATAAAAGATAATATCCTCAGAAGACACTCCCTGTAAATCCAGGATTTCCTTGTCCGGCAGGTTATTTTTGAGCACATCAACAGCACTGCTGCCTGCTCCAATCAGCTCAGACACACTTACCGTAACATCATTGTAGGTAAGCATTGCACTTACTGACTTCACGACACTGTCAGCATCCTTATCGGTTTCATTACATGCAATATTCGCAAATGCATTTACTGCATTTTTTCTTGCCCTCATCCATACATACTGCTGGTTTGAGTCAATTACCACTCCCATGCTGTCATTCGCCTGTTTTATGGCATCCGAGATGTTATCAGATGCAAAAATCACATCCCCCTTTGCATAAACATAGAAATGGACTGTATTGTCATCAAACTTTAAATCAACAGCAGTATCATGCGAATTTATAGTCATCTGTGCTGTCAGCTGCTTCAGCTTATCCGGCTTTTTACCACCTGCTATACTAATAGCGCTGACCGTCAGCTTTGTATCGGACTGACTCGTATCAAGAGCTATCTTCTGCTTCGAATCAGCCTCCCGGTTCATAATGGTATCCTGACCGATTTCTGCATACACACCATTGTTTTGTGCAATCAGATCTATCGTTACCGTATATCCATCCACTGAAATTTTCTCGACATAGCCGCCCGAAGGGGTATATGTCTTAAGCTCCGACTGGTCAGATGTATCAAGAATAATAAGGCCATTCATCGGAAATGTCGTGTTTCCGGCTGCATCAGAGACCACATCAGCAGCATTCGCCTGTCCATATATGAAATCCTCACCTATGAAGCCAAGCGGACGCAGATACTGGTCGTCGCCCTTTTTGACCTCAAAGGTCTTACCACTCTTTAAATCCATCACTTTTATGGTATTTGATGAGTACTGATTTGCAGAATCCACCCATGCAAAGTATCTGTTACTCTCCGATGCGCAGTAAGAGCCTGTAGACAAGCCCTCAACCACCTTCTTTACTGACATCGAGCCTAAATTAATCCTATAGAGACTGTCATCCATCATGAGATAGAATTCATTCTTCTCATTGAGATAAAGCATCTTGCCCATCTCAGCCTTTAGTACCTCATATGATGTCTTAGAAGGAATAAACGCTTCCTCATCTATAGTATGTGCCAGACCGTCATAATGGTACACACCGGTTCCCACCTCTCCCTCGTGGGTGCCTCTGTTCATATATCCGTATACCACAAAATCAATACTGCCCGCTTCGTCTACACTGACAATCTTTATATCGTGATGATTCCAGTTCTCACGCTCATCAATGCCCTCAGCGTCCCTGAAGCTGAATACCTTGATTATCATTCCATTGTTGATATCATAGGAGTATAAATCTCCCTCCTGGACAAAGCATATCACACTGCCTGCTTCATTTGCCCTGTACTCTGCCTCACTGCTTCTGATGCCAAGCATTACGCTGCCTGAATCCGATATAAAGCTGTTTTCACTGTTAAAAATCTGATTTGCCGTTCTCTCATAGTTGAGCACGTACATACGGCTTTCCGTCTGGCGCAGCCTGAAATATTCTCTCACATTGTAATACTCAGTCTCACCCTTACCGTCCACACAGCTCATCACATAGTCTATTGTGACCACATCATAAGAATCGTTTATTTCCTTTAGGGCTATGACAGGATTCGTATACTGTGCAGCGGCCATTGATCCCCAGGTAATCTGACTCACCGTAGATGTCAGATCCACATGTGCAAGCGTATTTCTGTCACCGGTTGTTGTCTCCATATATGTTGTAAAGAAGGATTTGTCATCCTTTATAAACGTCTCATCATGAAACTTCTTTGCAAACTCAACAACCTTTGCAGCCGCCTTTCCATCGGTCTGCATAATCCTGCTGTAATAATATACATTATCCTGACCGCTTGTGATGGTAAACACCAAAAGATACTCAGTATTTTCATCCATAACATTCGGCATGCTTATGTCCGCCTGAATAGTATTATCCTTATTAGAAAAAGAAGATATCTCGTCATCGGCCACCAGCCTTTTGCCATCCATGCTTCTGATCTTGTATGATATCCTGTCAACAGCCATGCCATATGTTGAAATGGATAATGAGAGCTTCCTGTCATCCGAAATTGGAATAACGCAATCGCGCATCTTTGTCGGATCCATCTCAGTAGTATATCCATGGAGGGTGTTTATCTTTATTTTATCCAGATTAAATGACATAACCGGCAGCGTTGCATCCGCCTGCTTCGTGGTCATATCCTTATTCCCCTTGTTTGTAGTTATGCAAAATGTAATTAATGCTGCAATAAATACTACTATAAGTACTATCGGCTTTATCACTTTCTTACTCATAAAATCATATCCTTATATCTACCAGAATCTTTGGTACCTTCTGTATCTGCATCTGCGTCTGCAGAGTTCACAGTTAAAAAGTATGCCCGCTATTGTACAGATAAAGCACCTGCTGCTTTGCTCTGAGATAAATCTGCCGGCAATCCTGTCTGCCTCATCGAAAAGACGCTGTCTGTCAGGCACCTCATCATAGATAAAGCTGCCCTCATACTCCAGCTCATCCATGCGCTGCTCTACTGCGGATTGTATCATCGCCGTATCAAGCGGATACATATCCTTTATCATCCCCAGGTCCTTTGCAAATGCATCCTCATTTTTATAGTAATCCATAAACGGAAATGTTTTATAAAAAGGTAACATCAAAAAACCTCTTTTTAATCATTATATGCTATATTCAGCTATTAGTTGCATGCTATAACAAACAATGCTGCAATAAAAATGCATGCGCCCAGGAATTTCTTTCCCGATACCTTCTCCTTCAGTATCACGCTGGAGCATATCATCATCACAATAATCGTCAAATTAAAAATATACCCTGCATAGCTGCCGGACATTGAAACTGCCCTGCCATAAAAATCATATGCTAACGGGTATGCAATGCCTGCAAGAATCAGGCATATACCATCAACAAATGACATGGATCTGATTTTCTTCATGCCTCCTGTTGCAATAGTAAATATAATAAGCACCAGCGTTCCTATAAACACACACCAGAACGCAATAAAGCCCTTATCCAGCTGTATCCCGCCAAGTGACACTAGAATATGTGCTGCCGACGCACAAACTGCAGCAAGAAGCGCAAACAAAATACCTGTTCCATCCAGATTTAAAATAACCGTTCCAACAATCATGAGTGCAATCGCTATATAATCAAAAGTGTCAGGGGTGTTATGAAACAGAAAAAATCCCGCTGCAAGCGTGATTATATAGCTGCATTTAACTATAGCTGTAACCTGAAATGTGTAGCCCTCATGTATGGATTTAAAAAAACAGATGCCAAAAAGTCCTGTTGCAAGCCCTGCCAGAAGTATAAATATAACGCTCCTTTGGCCGAGTGCAATCAGGCTGCTTCCCATTATATTATCTTTCCTGTAAAAAAATATAGACGCACATAAAACAATCCCGGCAATGCTTCCCGCCAGCGCCGGGTCTGTCTTTTTAGTTCCAACCTTGGCCAAAATAGGCACACATGCTGCAATAAATGTTGCAGCACATGCCCATATAATTCCTGTCATATACATTACCTCACCACGTATCTATTACTGTGACTGTGCAGCACTATCTGCAGCTCCTGTTGTACTGCCATCTGCTGTACCCTGACTGGCAGCCCCGCTATCTGCCGCACCTGATGTGCCGCTGTCTGTAGTGCTGTCAGCCATATCTGACTTGACGTAGTCAGAGCTGACATAGCCTGTCTGTCCCTGGAAGATAACCTGTGTCCAGCCATTGTCCTCTGATACAAACTCAAGCTTCACATCCTGTCCTATAACAGTAACTATATTTGCGTTTTTATCAGGCTTCTCTCTCATATTTACACTGCTTGTAGTAGTGACGTAAGTTTTTTCGGTACCCTCTGTAGTCTGCTGTGGCAGATATATGGCGCCTATCTCTGTATCACTATCGCCGGCACTGTCAGTTTCACTTTCGCTAACTGCATTCTGTTGTACCTTGTCCTGCTCCTTTTTTTTGCCGCCCTTTGAGGTAACGGTAATCACTATTGTAGCAATCAGGGCAATAAGAAAAAGACATATTGCTGCAAAAATCAGTCTGGCGATTATAACATCTTTTCTGTGGCTTGCTTTCATATTATTCTCCTTTTGTATTATCTGTGTTTTGGCTCATTATAGCATAATAATCTAAAAAGAAAAAGGCAGTTAATAGAATGTTTATTGGTAAATTTCTATAAATTACCTTATAATATTTTTAAACTACAGCACATCATATCAGAGGGAGATAAGATCATGGAACAAAAGACACCTTTTAAGGAGCTGACATTCAGTCAGAAAATACAATATATATGGGACTATTACAAAATACCGATATTTCTTGTCATTATCGGAATCATAGCAGTCACAACCTTTATTTGCGGCCGGCTTGCGCAGAAAAATACTGTTTTGAGCGTATTATGCGTAAATGCAGGAAACAGCGCCACAGAGGACAGCGGCGCCGATATTTTCAATGACTTTCTCACAGATAACGGCTATGATTTGTCAAAGGATGAAATTGCCTTAAACCAAAATGTCTGTGTCGATGTAGACCAAAGCGGCCTAGACTATCAGAACATGGCAGTCCTCACAGCATACTTTGCTTCTAACGAATACGATATATGCTTTATGGATGATAAGACCTTTGATTATTACGCCAAAAATGTCTGCTTTGAAGATATAAGCAAATATCTGGATAAAGCCGTCCTTGAAAAATATAAGGACAAGCTTACATATGTGACAATAGATGGTAAGGAATATCCTTGTGGTATCAGGCTTTCAGCAGATGACAATGAATTTGTCAAAGCCTCCGGCTTATACTCTTCATGTACTGTCGGAGTGTGCTGTGACTCCTCCCACGATGCTATGGTCAAAAAATTATGCGGCTACATATTACAGTAGCCGCATTTCTATTTCTTCTGCTTTTATCTTATGAATTTCTCCTGTTTTTAAGCTTCAGGATTCCACCTATTGCAAGAAGTACTACACTCAGGCATGAAACAATAAACAAATCAGGAACATAATCCTTTATTACCCAGTATGGTATGCCTCCGACAATAGGCGCAATAACTATGCCCACCGGCAAAAACAGATGCAGGAAAATATTTGCTATCAGGTTTCCGCTATTGTCTGTTCTCCATTTGTGCGACTTGATAATCTCCATCAGCGCAACCAATATAAATGCTGCAAAAACAAGGTCATAGAACAGGTGCGCATCGACATAATCCTTTGGGTCAAGCTCGTCTGTTGCGTATCCCATAAGTGTCATCACAACCTTTGAGGTTACCTTGTTCATCAGATTGTTTGTGACCATATAGTCATTGGTATTTGCGAGGAATACAACGCCCACACCGCTCTCCGGAAGCAGATACATGTCTGCGATATAGTTCTCAGTGAGACCTGTATGATTGTACACTGTCTCGACATATTTATCCGAACGTACCCAGCCCATACCATAGCCTGTCTCACCGGACTCATCCATAGGAACTGTTGCCCGAAACATTGTGCTAAGGCTCTTGTCAGAGAGTATTCCATAGCCGCCACGCAGATACATCTGAAGATATTTTCCCATATCATTTGCGCTTGATGCAATATAGCCCGCCGGTACAGTGGACCATGAATCGCTGAGCGGATACTTCACATCGCTTTCCACCGAAAAACCGAAATAATTGTTGTGGCCTGTAATCAGACCATCCTTCTTCGCTTTTGCATAGGCTGCGCTGCTGTGAGTCATGCCAAGTGGTGTAAAAAATGTCGCTGTCAGATAATCGCTGTAGCTAACACCTGATACTTTTTCCACTATAAGACCAAGTATGTCATAATTGACATTCGCATAGGTATATTCTCCATTTTTGCCAACAATCTTTGCATTTCCCACATGCTGGTACACGCCAAGTCCACTGGTATGATTGAGCAGCTGTCTTATTGTAATCCTTGTCGCATCCTTTGGATTTTTGAATACCTCAGCTGCATCCAGATAAGGATTTACCGGGCTGTCAATATTCAGATGTCCTCCCTCATACAACTTCATGATGCATGCCGCAGTAAACGACTTGCTGAGTGAACCGGTGATAAATGGTGTGTCAAGGCTCTTGCACTCCCCATAAGTCCCGGAGAAAAGCACGCCCTCTGCATCTACCACCTCAACAGCCATGCCCGGAATCCTGTAATTGTCACAGGCTGCCTTTAAGGTATCCTCTATCTCTGTATATTTCGGCGAATAATTGTTGTTGTCAAGCCTTGGAATCATATCTATCACAAGACCCACTATAATAGCAACCACTATTCCCATCAAAGCTCTCTGTGGTATCAGCCCGATATAATGTGCATAATTGGTATATGTCTTTTTCGCCATATCCTCGGTGCCCTTTATCCACACCTTCGGTGTATGTGCATACCAGCCACAGTATACTACCAGTTCAAGAAACAATAGAACTGCCATCCATATCAAAAGCGCAAACACAAAGCCCGTTGAAAAGCTTGTTGCCCCTGCTATCGATGTCAGTATGACAAGCGCTATCGTCCAGAATATAAGTGTCGGAAGCTTCTTTACAAACTTCTCCCAGTCTGTCATGATACGGATATTCCGATTTCTGTAGCCACGCATATGCATGACCTTTTTCTGCAGCTTCTCGGGCATATTGCTTATCTTATATGCCGGATCCCGCTTTATCCGTATTACTCTGTATATGCCAAATATTAAGCAGCAGACTATTATCTCAACTGCCAGTACCATTCTATCAACCACCTTATGTCTTATTTACAGTCATTTGAGACTGTACTTTACATAAAAATTTATCACATTTTTTGTGCTATGTAAACACAAAATAATATGAATACTGCGGGCCGTATAACAGCTACAAATCAGTTCTGGCCATAGTATGCGTTAGCCCCATGCTTACGGTAGAAATGCTTCTCCTTTATGTTGTCCGGGGCTGGCTTCACATCAGGATTTACTGACTCTGTGAGTCTGGCCATCTTTGCCACTTCCTCAAGAACAACGGCGTTGTGCACAGCCTCAGCTGCATCCTTTCCCCAGGCAAACGGTCCGTGATTCTGACAGAGCACAGCCGGTGTGTATACAGGATTGATTTTTCTGTTCTCAAAGGTCTCTATGATGACAAGGCCTGTGTTTTTCTCATAGGCTTCGTTGATTTCCTCTGTGGTGAGATTTCTCGCACATGGAATTGAGCCCAGGAAATAGTCTGCGTGAGTGGTGCCGTAGAGCGGAATATCCCTGCCGGCCTGTGCCCATGCAACTGCCTCAGGTGAGTGCGTATGTACAATTCCTCCGATATCCGGATACTTTTTGTAGAGCTCTAAGTGTGTTGCAGTGTCTGACGAAGGCTTGTATTTTCCCTCTATCTTATTTCCTTCAAGATCCATGACTACCATATCATCAGGGGTGAGCACATCATAATCCACTCCACTTGGCTTGATGACAAAATAGCCTGTTTTCCTGTCAATTCCACTGACATTGCCCCATGTATATGTGATAAGCCCTCTTCTTGGGAGCTCCATGTTTGCTTCGTAAACCTGTTTCTTTAATTCTTCAAGCATTTTTTGTTCCTCTCTTATTATTTTTTACTGCTATTACAGCGGAAGCGCCTTTACCATGGCACGCTCTGCCTCAATTGCCGCCTTATATGTATTTATGTACTCATCAAAACCCTTTACATCGTCAGGGTCCGGCTGCATTACTATGCCCTTTTCGCCATTAAATACCCTGTCTGAAAGATATTTTTCCAAAGGCTCTCCATCTGCTTTATTCACCATATAAGCTGCGAGCACTGCCATGCCCCACGGACCGCCCTCTCCGGCTGTCTCCATGACCGCAACCGGTGCGTCCATGGCTGCTGCAAGTATGCTCTGGCCCACACCCTTTGTCTTGAACAGACCGCCATGACCGTAAAGTGTGTCTACCTTTACTTTTTCCTCTTTAAATAGAATATCACAGCCGATTTTTAGTGTTGCAAGACTTGCATAGAGATGTGTGCGCATAAAGTTTGCAAGATTCATCCTTGCATCCGGCTTTCTGGCAAACATAGGTCTGCCCTCGTTGAGTCCGATTACAGGCTCTCCCGAGAAAAGGTTAAAGGCTACAAGACCGCCACAGTCCTTATCGGCTGTAAGTGCATTGTTGTAGAGCTTTCCATATATGTCATTCATATCTATATCCATGCCAAACAGCTCTGAAAATTCCTTGAATAATCCCACCCATGCATTTAAGTCTGACGTACAGTTGTTGCAGTGCACCATAGCTACCGCATCTCCCGATGGTGTGGTGACCATATCAAGCTCCTCATGAACTGCCTTAAGTGCCTTTTCAAGCACCACCATAGCAAATACAGATGTACCCGCTGATACATTTCCGGTACGCACTGCAACAGAATTGGTTGCGACCATTCCCGTGCCTGCGTCTCCCTCCGGCGGTGCAAGCAATATACCGCTCTCCAGATTGCCGCTTACATCAAGCCTTTTAGCTCCTTCCTCTGTCAGCGTACCTGCCTTTTCTCCAGCCGTAAGCACCTTTGGCAGAATGTCTCTTATATCCCACGGATATTCTTTTACCTTATCTAATGCTGCAAATTTATCAAGCATTGCCGCATCATAATCCCTGGTCTTCGAATTGATAGGAAACATGCCTGATGCCTCACCGACACCCATGACCTTTTCACCTGTGAGCTGCCAGTGAATATAGCCTGCCAATGTTGTGAAATATGATATCTTTGATACATGCTCTTCTTTATTTAATATAGCCTGATACAGATGCGCTATGCTCCACCTCTGCGGAATATTAAAGCCAAGCACCTCAGTAAGCTCTGCTGCAGCCTCACCTGTGATGGTATTTCTCCATGTCCGAAATGGCACAAGCAGATTATCCTCCTTGTCAAAAGGCAGATAGCCGTGCATCATGCCGGAAATACCGATTGCCGCAAGCTTTTTGATGGTAACACCATACTTTTCCTTTGCATCCTGCGCCATTTTGCTGTAGCAGTCTGAAATGCCCTCCCAAATCATATCCAGGCTGTATGTCCAGATGCCGTCCACAAGCATGTTTTCCCAATCATGGGCACCTGTGGCTATAGGAGCATGATCCTCCCCGATAAGCACCGCCTTTATTCTGGTAGAACCGAACTCTATTCCAAGCACAGCCCTGCCGCTTTCAATAACACTTTTTACGTCTGACATAATATACCTCCACCTTGTAATGTAAATTTCTGAATAATTACCTTAAATTATTATACTGTAATTGTACAACGTTTTCCTTCAAAAGTAAACACAAGAAAACATAAATATACATAAATTTTAAAACGTTTTCAAAAGTGTTCAAAAGTGAATATCACTTTTTTTATTAAAATTTCAGATTATATTGATAGAATGTAAAAATTATGTTATGTTATATG
>ERZ1026901.1859-NODE-1859-length-10915-cov-5.323204_pt1 | contig 10915 bp, 10 predicted proteins | sample MGYA00380179_ERZ1026901 | MGnify/ENA primary metagenome ERZ1026901 (study PRJEB33269, sample SAMEA4719815) | human gut metagenome | biome: human-associated habitat; feature: organic feature; material: feces | place: Cameroon | collected 2013-10 ... | reverse complement strand
CCTCTGCTTGTAAGGCAGATGCTCTCCCAGCTGAGCTAAGACCCCATTGCTTCCGGCTGACGTTTCCGTCAAGCGCGATTGCTTATACAGTTTAACCTATTTTTTCGGAATTGTCAACAGTTTTTTTAATTTTTTTGTGATGATATTTTTCCTTTTCTATACTACACGATTTTTAAAAAAGACTGACATCTTCTTTTTTCTCTTGCATTCCCGATACATCTTGTTATATAGTATAACGTATAGGGAACCAGTTTATGGATTCCAATATTATGAAACCTGCACAGGAGGGATTATCATTATGCCAAGAGGAAGAAAGAAAACTGAAGTTGCTCCGCAGGATCTTTTAAACGAGGTCCTCACTTCCATTGAAGAGACAGAGCAGAAATTAAAAACATTAAAAGCGCAGAAAAAGGACATCGAAAAACAGATCGAAGCTAAAGAGATGGCTGAATTATACGCGATCGTGAAAGAGAAAAACATGTCGATCGAAGATGTAAAAACGAAACTCGGCGCAGAATAAGTTTTGCACTTCTGCCTGAACATAAAAGGAAGATCCACATTTCCCAGATATCAGGGATGCGGATCTTCCTTTTTTATTCTATTTTACCTGTTTCGCGAAACCAGCAGTCCCACGCAGATCTCAGTCAGGTCCCGATCATTCTAATTCTTTTAAGATCGATTCCCCGATCATATTTTCCGCCTTTTTCAATCCGAAATTATCAAGCACGGTCGCACCGATCACACCGAAGGTCTTCTGTTCCTCAAACAGGCCTGTCTGTTTCATCGACGGGGAGTACGCAAGGAACGGGACTTTCTCTCTTGTGTGGTCTGTTCCCGTATAGGTCGGATCATTTCCGTGGTCTGCCGTGATCATCAGGAGATCGTCCTCCCGCAGATTCTTCAACAGTTCCCCGAGCTTCACATCGAAGCGCTCCAGCTCTTCCCCGTATCCCACCGGATTTCTCCTGTGGCCCCAGAGCGCATCGAAATCCACGAGATTTACAAAGCAGAGTCCCTTGAAATCCTGATCTTTGCAGATCTCGATCGTCTGTTCCATTCCATGGACGGAGCTCTTGGAACGGAATGCCTCCGTGATGCCCTGTCCGTCGAAGATATCCCGGATCTTTCCGACAGAGATCACATCGTATCCGTTGTCCTTTAAGATATCGAGCGCCGTTGTCCCGGTCGGCTTTAACGCATAATCGTGGCGGTTGCTGGTGCGGACAAATTCGCCTTTCTTCTTTCCGACATAAGGTCTCGCGATGACGCGGCCCACGCGCCACTCTTCCTTCATCGTGATCTCTCTGGCGATCTCGCAGCAGCGGTACAGTTCGTCAAGCCCGAATGTCTCCTCATTTCCGCAGATCTGAAGGACGGAATCGGCAGATGTATACACGATCATGTGACCGGTAGCGATCTCCTCCTCTCCCAGCTCATCCAGGATCGCGGTTCCGCTGGCGCTCTTGTTTCCGATCACCTTGTGCCCGGTGCGTTTTTCCAGCTCCTCGATCAGTTCTTTCGGGAATCCATGATCCGTGAACGTCTTAAAAGGCTTCGTCGTGTAGATCCCCATCATCTCCCAGTGGCCGGTCATCGTATCTTTGCCGTTGCTCGCCTCCGAGAATTTTGTGAACCGTCCCATCGGCGCCTCCACCGGGTCCACGCCCTTTAACGGTCTTAAGTTTGCGATCCCGAGTTTCTGAAGATTTGGGATATTGAAATGTTCCATATGTTCCGCGATGTGTCCGAGAGTGTCCACTCCCACATCTCCAAATTTTTCAGAATCCGGCATTGCACCGGTTCCGAGAGAATCAATTACGATCGTAAAGATCCGATTATATTTCGGCATCTAAATCTACCCCTTTCTTTGCCTGTTCTACAAGTCTGCTTGTGCCGAGGCGGTCAGCTCCCAGACGGACAAACTCCGCCGCATCGCAAAAGTCTGCGATACCGCCGGCCGCCTTGATCTTCTTTTCTGCGGCCATGTGGGCCTTCATGAGCGCCACATCCGGCTTTGTCGCCCCTGCGGTGGAAAATCCTGTGGATGTCTTGATAAAGTCCGCGTCTGAGGCTGATACAGTCTCACACATCTTTATCTTCTCCTCCTCTGTGAGGAGACATGTCTCGATGATGACTTTCAGGATATGATCGCCGCAGGCTTCTTTCAGGGAGTTGATCTCCTCCAGGATCTTATCGTACTGTCCCATTTTGACCCAGCCGATATTGATCACCATATCGATCTCCTCCGCCCCGTCCTTTAACGCCTCTTTCGTCTCAAACACTTTGACCGCCGTCGTGTTGTACCCGTTCGGAAATCCGATCACGGTACAGACCGGCATCTTCTCTCCGAGGTACTCCGAAGCCTGCTTTGCGAAAGACGGCGGGATGCAGACCGACGCGGTCCCGAATTTCACCGCATCATCGCAGATCTCCCGGATCTGTTCCCAGGTGGACGGCTGCTTTAATAATGTATGGTCCACTCTCTTTAAAACATCTCTGTATGTCATTTTTCTTATCGTTCCTTTCCACTTCTTTTCCGGCGGCTCAAATTTCCAGCGCTTTCCCTGTAAATCCGAGCGGAAGAAGCTCCTTCAAAAGGTATTCCCGGATCTCGCCCGCGCCATTCATGAGGATGATCCGGAACGTCTCCGGATCGCAGAATTCCGCCATCACCTGGCGGCAGACACCGCAGGGCGCGCAGAAGTTTTCCGGTTCTTTTCCTTTTGGACCTCCGACGATGGCGATCGCCCGGAATTCTGTTTTTCCTTCACTGACCGCCTTAAAGATCGCCGTGCGCTCCGCACAGTTTGTCGCCGGGTACGCCGCATTTTCAATATTGCAGCCGGTAAATACCCTGTCATCCACGCAGAGGAGCGCCGCTCCGACGGCAAAACCGGAGTACGGGCAGTACGCCTGTTTTCTGGCTTTCACTGCTTCCATGACCAGCTCTCTATTTTCCATGAATTTCCTCCCTTCCGGTCCGAAAATCCGAATATTCTATGTTCTCTTACCATACCATAAACACGGAGCAATGTCAAAGCGGCTTCCGGCACCCCCGGACATTCCCCGCCCAGGAAATTCCTGCCCGCGGAACACTTTCTGACACCTTTGTTACAGTACACGGGCACTCCATGCCCGCATACTGTAACAGGATTTTGCCGATGCTTCGCATTCCGAATCGGCAAAATCTGCGACCACAACGGTATTGTACGGAATTTTCAGTTCAGAAAATTCCTACCCGTAAAAAGTAACGCCTTTCTTACGTTTCGATAAAAATTTATTCATGGGGGTTGAAACCGCAAAACCAAAGTGCTATAATGTGGCAGCACAAAAGAAATATGACAAAATTGTTACAGAACATAAATTCAGAAAATAAAGGAGGTCATCCTTTGAAAAAGCTGATAAAAAAATACGGACATATATGGATGTTATCCTACGCATTCATCTATCTTCCCTGGTTCTCAAGACTCCAGGAAAATGTGAACAAGCCTTACCACGTCATGCACACGGCGCTCGACGATCTGATCCCGTTCAACGAATATTTTATCGTCCCTTACCTGATGTGGTTTTTATACGTTGCTGCGACCATCGCGTTTTTCTTCTTTAAAAACCGTGATGACTATTACAGGCTCTGCACTTTCCTCTTCACAGGAATGACGATCAGTCTTCTCGTCTGCACCCTGTTCCCGAACGGAACAGATTTCCGTCCGGCGATCGATCCGGATAAGAACATCTTCTGTTATCTGGTATCGAGACTCTGGAGCATCGATCCATGTATCAACGTTTTCCCGAGCATCCACGTTTACAACTCCGTGGGTGTTCACATCGCGATCTGCCACAGCGAGGAATTAAAGAAACACCCGATGATCGTCCGGGCATCCGGCGTTCTGATGGTTTTGATCTGCCTCGCAACGATGTTCTTAAAACAGCACTCCGTGATCGATGTTGTCGGTGCACTCTTAATGGCATCCGTTATCTATCCGATCGCTTATGCGCCGGAGGCGGAGAAGAAGAAAAAATACGAGACGAGCTTTTAAAATAAGGATTCAGAAATATTTGCAGGACAGCTTTTCAGCTGTCCTGTTTTTTCGCGCGAAGATGAAGATCGTCGCAGGCGACCGCGCTCGGCGCGAGAATGTTCCAAGACACATTCGGTCCTCTCCCCTCTGCCTCCCGGGTCTAACTTCATCTTCACGCAAGTGTCCGGTTCCGGCCTGCCAGTGTTTTTTATCCAGAATTTTTACTGCTATAGAAAACAGCCGCCCTCCTGCACGCACATGCGCGCAAAAAGGCGGCTGTCTTACGATCGTCTTTCTTATATTTTAATCCAGCTCTACTTCCGGTACCCGGTCGCAAAATCCACCACGTTCCGGTACGGTGTCCCGTTCGCCCACGCCGCGAGATTCTCTCCCGCGATCCTTACGATCCGCTCAAATGTCTCCGGAAGGAAGAAGTTTCCGGCCACATGAGGCGTGATCACGAGGTTTCCGAGATCCCAGAGCGGACTGTCCGCCGGAAGCGGTTCCGGCTCCGTCACATCAAGTCCGCAGCCACCGAGATGTCCCTCTTTTAAGACTTTGTAAAGTCCGTCCGGGTCAACGGCATTTCCGCGTCCGACGTTGATCAGGTACGCGCCCTTTTTCATCAGGCGCAGTCTTCTCTCGTCCATGATGTGGTTTGTAGCGTCTCCGCCCGGGAGCACCATCGCAACGATATCTGCTCTTCCGAGAAGCTCGTCCAGATCGTCCATCGTATGCTGCTCATCCAGATAATCCGGTTTATTCCGGTTCGTGCGGCGGACACCGATCACATGAGCGCCGAGTGCATGGCACTTTCTCGCGTAATCCCCGCCGATATCTCCGAGTCCGAGCACGAGGATCGTCGAACCTTCCACAGATGTAATATTTCCCGTGGACTGCCATACGTGCTTTGCCTGGTTCGCATGGTACTGGTTAAAGCGGCGGATCAGGTCAAAAGTCAGCGCCAGCATATGTTCCGATACGGCAAGCCCGTAAGCGCCCGTTGCATTTGCGAGCACCGCCTGTTCCGGAAGGATCCCCGGTTTGATGTACTGGTCTGCACCGGCAGAGTTTAACTGGAACAGTTCCAGATTTTTCGCCTCTTTTACAAGAGCCGGATCGACATTTCCGATGATCACGTTTGCCTCTTTTACATCCTCTGCCGTGACATCGCTGCCGTTCACATAGCGGACGCAGCAGTTTTTGTTGCCAGATGCAGCTTTCTCTTCCAGGAATTTTTTATGATCCTCATTTACCGGGATCACCACAAGGATATTTTTCTCTATATCCGCCATGTATAATCCTCCCCGATCGGTCTTGTCGCCTCTTTTAACCACTCATTCTCCTCCGCCGTCATAAACGGTGAAAGTTTCTCGTAGACCGCTTTATGGTACTCATTTAAGTTTCTCACATCGGACGGCTCCATCACAGAAATGTCCACTGCGTCGAGATCGATCGGCGCGAAAGTCATGTTCTCAAAGCACATGAACTGGCCATACTCGTTCTTTTCCGCTTTTCTGCACATCGTCAGGTTCTCGGTACGGATGCCGTGGCTTCCCTCAATATAAAGTCCCGGCTCGTCCGAAGTCAGCATTCCCTCTTCCAGGACACAGGAGTCCTGGCGCTCCGGAACGATGCGCCAGCGGATGCCGTTCGGGCGCTCATGAACCGCAGACAGGAAGCCGACGCCGTGACCGGTGCCGTGGTTGAAGTCGAGTCCGCGCTCCCAGAGCGGGCCTCTTGCCAGATAGTCCACATTGAGCCCGCGGCAGCCGTATAAGAATTTCGCATGCATCAGGCGCAGCATTCCCATCATGACAAGTGTGAAATGAACCTTCATCTCGTCCGTGACATGGCCGATCGCGATCGTTCTCGTCACATCCGTGGTTCCCTCATAATACTGTCCGCCGGAGTCAACAAGATAGAATCCGTCTGTTCCGACCGGGCTCTCCTGCTCCTTTGTCGCGTGGTAATGGCACATCGCGGCGTTGGATCCGAATGCGGAGATCGTCGTGAAGCTCGGTCCGAGATAACCTTCCTGGGCTTTCCGGTAATCCTCAAGACGCTCTGCAGCTTCCGTCTCCGTGAGAGCGACCTTTCCGGCGTTTTTCTTCATCCAGTACAGGAATTTTGTCAGGGCAACGCCGTCCTTTAAATGGGCTTTGCGGAGGTTTTCCATCTCCACCGGGTTCTTCACCGCCTTCATGAGGGAAGTCGGGTTCATGGCCTCCACAATGCGGTTGGATGCGTCGATCTTCTTATAGAGAGCAAAGTTTACCTTCTCCGGTTCCAGGAGAACCGTCTCATTCTTCAGTTCCGCCACTGCATCATAGATCGCATCATACTTTTCGATCGTCACATGATTCTTTTCAAAATAAGCGCGCAGCTCCGGAGAGAATTTACGGCTGGCGATAAAGAGTCTCGCCTCGTCCTCCGTGATCAGGGCAAACGCCGGTGCGAGCACATTTCCGTCATCCGAATTTTTGCGGATATTGAAGAGCCATGCGATATCGTCAAGACTTGATAAGATGTGGACAGACGCATTCTTTTCATCCATCTCGGATCTGAGGCGGATCAGTTTTTCCGTCACAGTCTCACCTGCATATTTCACATCGAGAGTCCAGACCTCCGGTGCCGGAAGGATCGGGCGTTCTTCCCATACTTCCCCGGCAAGGTCATCCCCCACGGAGAGAGTCGCGTGTTTCTTCGCCATCATCGCCTCAAATTTTCTTCCCTGGGCTGCATTGACCACGCGGCCGTCAAAGCCTAAAACTCCGCCTTCCGGCATATGGTCCGTCAGGTATTCCTCAATCGTCGGAACGCCTTCCTCTCCCATCGCCATCAGACGTGTGTCCTGACCTTCCAGTTCTCTCTTTGCCTGAACGAAATATCTTCCGTCCGTCCACATGCCGGAAAAGCTCTGTGTGATCACCATGGTTCCCGCGGAACCCGTGAAGCCGGACAGAAATGCGCGGCATTTGAAATAGTCCTCCACGTACTCGGAATCATGGAAGTCAGAGGACGGAACATAGTATGCGTCCACATGTCTCACTTTCATCAGGGTCCTGAGTTCCCTCAAACGTTCATTAGCCATTGTTTACCTCCATAAGCGAAGAACAGTTACCGCACGCATGTTTTTGCGGACCGTAACTGTTCTTCTGATATATTCATGCCGGCCGGCTTGCGCCGCCGGGTTGTTCTCAATATAACTTTGTGCAGATCCATATCTGCTGTGTGTATGCTCCGGAACGCCTTCCTTACAGGAGCGGGATTCCCGCCTTTGCTGCCTCGGCGCGCACCTCATCCGGCCATAAAGAAGACTGGATCTCGCCGATATGCGCCTTTCTCAGGAAGAACATACAGATACGGGACTGTCCGATACCGCCGCCGATGGTGTACGGGAGCTCGCCGTTTAATAATGCTTTCTGGAATGCGAGTTTCTCGCGCTCCACGCATCCTGCTGCCACTAACTGCTCATGCAGGGATTTCTCGTCGACACGGATACCCATGGAGCTCAACTCCAGTGCGATGTCGAGAACCGGATAGTAGACGATGATATCACCGTTTAATTTCCAGTCATCGTAGTCAGGAGCACGGCCGTCATGCGGCTTTCCGGATTTTAAGTTTCCGCCGATCTGCTCGATAAAGACAGCGCCGTGAAGCTTCACGATCTCGTACTCTCTCTGCTTCGGAGTCAGGTCCGGATAGCGGTCCTCGAGTTCCTGGGATGTGATAAATTCAATGTGCTCCGGAAGAACACGGCCGATATAATCGTACTCATAAGCCATGTAGTCCTCCGTGATCTTTAACGCCTTATATACGGCGCGGACGGTCTCCTCGAGAGTCTCGCGGGTCCGTTCCTCCTTCGTGATCACTTTCTCCCAGTCCCACTGGTCCACGTAGATGGAGTGGATATTATCGGTATCCTCGTCGCGGCGGATCGCGTTCATATCGGTATATAAACCTTCGCCCGGCTCAAAGCTGTACTGCTTTAACGCGTAACGTTTCCATTTCGCGAGGGAATGGACGATCTCCGCCTGTCTCCCGCCTTCCTTGATGTCGAACGCGACCGGGCGCTCCACACCGTTTAAGTTATCATTCAGTCCGGATTCCGGCGTTACAAATAACGGCGCGGAAACACGGGTCAGATTTAACTGCTTTGTCAGTTCCTTCTGGAAAAAGTCTTTTACGATCTTGATCGCAACCTGGGTCTCTTTCAGGTTGATATCCGGAGTATAACCGGCTGGTACAATAAAATTCATTGTGGTGCTCACCTTTCTATGCAGCAGCGTGTCTTCTGTATGTTCGTCTCTGGTCCTGCTGCTGTTATCCATCATATCATCATTTGGGGGAAAATGGAAGAAAAAAGTGTTCGTTATAATTTTTCATTCGTTCACACTTTTTTCCAAAAAACATGGTAAAATGTTTTCAGTATCATTCTGTCTCCGGGAATCACCGGACAGGTAGATCACTATCAAAGACACTGCAAAGGGGATACATCTATGAAACTTGCGATCGTTGACGACTTAAAGACGGATTCCGACCGTCTTGCCGGCTTCGTTCATACATATATGGAGCAGCATCAGCTTAAACTCGATGCATTGGATCAGTTTGAAAGCGGAGAGTCCTTTTTAAGCGGCTTTACCTCCGGCTCCTACGATCTTATCTTTCTCGACATCTATATGACCGGGATCACCGGCATGGAGACTGCCAAAAAGATCCGGCAGATCGATCATGACTGCCGCCTCATCTTCATCACGACCTCCCCGGAATTTGCCGTGGAAAGCTACGATGTGAACGCCGTCTTTTACCTTTTAAAGCCGATCCGTCAGGAACAGGTCTTTACCGCTCTTGACCGCTGCGCCCTGCGCGCCCGGGAAGACAGCAGGACCATCGATGTTCCGACTGCCCTCGGAACAATGCCTCTCCCGCTCCACAAAATTTCCTACACAGAGCATGTAAACCGCCAGATTCTTGTCCACTTCAAAGACGGAAGGAAGATGGAAGTCCCAATGAACCAGAAAAGCTTCTCCGCCCTCCTTCTCGAGTATCCGTGGTTCTGCGACTGTATCAAAGGCATGCTCGTAAACTTTGAGGATGTGGACAAACTTCTGGACGACCGCTTTCTCTTAAAAAGCGGAGTCTATATTCCGATCAGCCGTTTAAAATACAAAGACGTGCGGGAACAATTTCTCGAATATTCCTATTCCGCAGTCAGAGGAGGTTCCTATGGCGGAACTGCTTTTTAATGAATTTTTCTGTACCTATCCGTTTCATATTTTTGCCTATCTGCCGTTTCACTCCACACTCCGGATCTCCGGCAGAAAGATCCTCCTGGTTTCGGTCATGGCGGAACTGCTCTACCTGACCGTTTTCGCACTCTTAGTCAGCGCCGGTCTCCCGGCTGTCTACGTCCAATACACAGCGATCCCTGTTTTCGGGATCTTCCTCTATTCCCTCGTAAAAGCAAATGTCGGGATCATCACCTTCCAGTATATCTTCGTCATCGACTATCTGATGGTGATCCGTGCCTGCGCCTTCTTCGTCTGCCAGACATTTTTCCACTGCGGATTCTTCTCCTGGCAGTCCGGGCTCATCACATTCGTTCTCGTACTCCTGACCGCCTGGTTCATGATGAAGCGCCTGATGGAGATCATTGACAGCCTGTCCGCGATCCAGGCTCCGGCCCTCTGGAAGACCGCATGGCTCCTCCCCTTCTCCGCGACCATGATCATCTTTCTCCTGACCGGCAGCATCCGGAGCGGAAGCTTCACACAGGCCGCCCTTATGGCGAGGATCCTCATGCTCCTCTGCATGTTCCTCATCAGCCATACCCTGATCCTGCTTCTCCGCTTCTTCAAAGAACAGGCAGAAGCAGCCGTCAAGACCGAATCCATGGAAAAACTCCTCGAGATCCAGTCCGACCAGTACAACCTCCTCACAGCCAGGATCCGCGACAGCAGCAGAGCCCGGCACGACTTCCGCCAGCACCTCGCCGTCATCAAAGACTGCGCAGACCGCGGAGATCTCGCCTCCCTGCAGGCATACTTAAAAGACTACGAATCCATGTTCCCGGTCCAGGATGTCCGCCGCTACTGCAAAAACTACGCAGTCAACGCGATCCTCTCCTTCTACGCAGAAAAAGCCGAAAAAACCGGGATCACCACCCAGTTCCAGATCCAGATGGGAGAACCACTCCTGATCCCGGAGACAGAATTCTGCGTCCTGATCGGAAACCTCCTCGAAAATGCCGTCGATGCCTGCGCAGACACAGATGCTGGTATCCAGCCCTTTATCCGTCTCCACGTCTGCCAGACCAGCTCCTCCATGCTCTCGATCACAGCCGACAACACAAGCGCATCCGGCCCGACCTGGTCCGGCGACCGCCTCCTCTCCACCAAACACACCGGCTACGGCATAGGAACCGAATCCATCCGCATGATCGCAGAACGCTACCACGGCGACGCCAGATTCTCATGGAAAGACGGCATATTCTACGCCTCCGTGATGCTGAACCCGTAACATAGTTACCTTTTCCACATTCCGCTCCCCCGACACATCTATCTCCCGCAAAAAACAGCGATGCCAACGGCGAGCGTCCCACTCCCAGCGATGCCTCCGGCGAGCGTCCCACTCCCAGCAATGCCAGCGGCGAGCGTCCCACTCCCAGCAATGCCAGCGGCGAGCGTCCTACTCCCAGCAATGCCAACGGCGAGCGTCCCACTCCCAGCAATGCCAGCGGCGAGCGTCCGGCCGGGAGTGCCTTGATCCGGGGAGCTGGTTCCTCTTAGCTCGCGGGTGACTGCGTTGGACAACCGATGACACTTGTCTGAGCGCAGCGAGTTGTGTCATCGGTTGTCCGCCCTTAGCAGTCGCACGGGAGCTTAGTGGAACCC
>ERZ1026901.1858-NODE-1858-length-10924-cov-8.198822_pt1 | contig 10924 bp, 16 predicted proteins | sample MGYA00380179_ERZ1026901 | MGnify/ENA primary metagenome ERZ1026901 (study PRJEB33269, sample SAMEA4719815) | human gut metagenome | biome: human-associated habitat; feature: organic feature; material: feces | place: Cameroon | collected 2013-10 ... | reverse complement strand
CGCCTGGGTGGAGGGAGCTGGCTTCCTCTTGGCTCGCAGGAAAATGCGTTGGAGGTCCGAGGACACTTGTTTGAGCAACAAAAGTTGCGAGTTGTGTCCTCGGACCTCCGCCCTTAGCATTTTTCTGGGAGTTTAGAGGAACCCTCCCGGAATCCCGTGAAGCGTCCGCGCCCGGAGGTCCGTCGGCGCGTAACTTCCACCACTATGAACCTCTCCCCAAAAAAGCAAAAACCTCCCTGACAGATCACTCCATCAGGAAGGTTTTCTATTCTCACCAGCTATTAAGCCAGTTTTGTTTTTGCTAACTCAGCAAGCTTTGCAAAGCCCTCTGCGTCGTTGATTGCCATATCGGATAATACCTTACGGTTCATAACAACACCAGCCTGCTTTAAGCCGAACATGAACTTGCTGTAGGAAAGACCGTTGATTCTTGCTGCAGCATTGATACGAGCGATCCAGAGCTGTCTGAACTGTCTCTTTCTCTCTTTTCTGCCAGCGTAGGAGCTTGTTAATGCTCTCATAACGGACTGTTTTGCTACTCTATACTGTTTGGAACGAGCTCCTCTGTAACCTTTGGCTAACTTGAGCACTCTGTTATGTCTCTTCTTGGCGTTTAAGCCACCTTTAATTCTTGCCATTGCTTAATTTCCTCCTTAATCTTACTTCCGAAACAAATTATAAATACGGTAAAATCTTCTTCATTACCTTGCTGTTTGTAGCATCAGTAACAATGTCTTTTCTAAGATTTCTCTTACGCTTTGTGGATTTCTTAGTTAAGATATGGGACTTATAAGCTTTATTTCTCACTAACTGACCAGTTCCGGTCTTTTTGAAACGTTTTGCAGCTGCTCTGCTTGTTTTCATTTTAGGCATTGTTGTTTCCTCCTTAAAATTGTTCCCTTATCGTTTTGCAGTTAAAAACATTACCAGGCTTCTTCCTTCTACCTTGGAAGGCTTATCGACAACAGCGATATCGGAAAGTTTCTCAGCGAAATCATCCAGAATATACTTCGTCTGGTTCATATGAGCCATCTCACGACCGCGGAAACGAAGCGTAATTTTTACCTTGTTGCCTTTTTCGATGAACTTTCTCGCAGATCCGATCTTTGTATTCAGATCGTTTGTATCGATATTCGGGGAAAGACGAACCTCCTTCACCTCAACCGTTTTCTGCTTCTTTTTCGCTTCCTTCTCCTTACGGATCATCTCATACTTGTATTTGCCGTAATCAATGATCTTACATACCGGCGGCTTCGCTGCCGGAGCAATCTTTACAAGATCCAGTTCTGCATCTCTCGCCATTTTATAAGCGTCTTTTGCAGACATGATTCCAAGCTGCTCACCATTTTCTCCAATTAAACGAACTTCCTTATCACGGATCTGCTCGTTAATCATTAACTCGCTAATAGCCGTACACCTCCAAATCTCATACTCTACATATGTCGATAGAAAAGAAAAAGCAGATAGGTAACTATCCGCTCGTAACTGCATTGGTTTGGCATGCTGCTGCATGATAAAAACCGATGTCTATGAACCCGGGTCACTTACTCGTGCCAGGGTGAGGCGGATACCTGCTTTCCTGTCAGTTGTTCTCACAACTTTTTTTATTTTACTATATCCGTCCCGTTTTGTCAATCACTTTTTCATGAATATCAAAATTAGAAAATGCTGCGGCAGAACGGTCACGTTTTTTAGTCCCAAATTATGTAAAAGGCCGGCGGACAACAGACTTCCTCAACGGCCATCCTGCTCACCAGCCCCCGACGTTTCTTATTTTTCCCTGAAGCTTGCGCATTCCGTCTGTCCGACAGCCATCGCACCATCCCCTGTGATCGCGATCCGTTCCGCCCTGCACTGATGGTCATCGTTGTAGAGACAGTTCACCACATCACATTCCACCTCAAGCTTTGATTCCGGAGTTTTAAAGAGATTTTTAAAAAGCCCGCCTCGGTTCTCCTCAAAGCTTCCGCAGCAGGTATCGCAGCAGTTCTTCGCCCGGACACCTTCCACAAGGATCTCACTCCTGCAGCAGCATCTCTCCGCATTATGAACACACGTTGTCACAGTACAATCCAGCTTTGTCATAAAATCAACCTCCTATTCCTGTTTCATCAGAGGTCATTATGCGCAGAAAGATCCCGGAATATTCGTGCTTCCGGGATCTTTTCCTGAACCGGCAGCTCTGCCGGTATATTCTTGTGTATAGCGCCCCCGCGAGGCGCGAGAATATGCCAGGGCACATTCTTTTTTTTTACGCTTCCTCCACCGGATATTTCAGTCGTTTTAACCTCTCCATAAGCGTGCTGCTGTCCTTCATAAGAGGATAAATCGTAACGATCGGCTGGTCATTTTTGTCGATCAGTTCATAGCTCACGATCGAACCTGACTTTTTCTTTTTGTAAACAACCGCTTTCTTCAGATCCGAGAATGGAACTGCTTTTTTCTTTCCGATCACCGGATTTACCCGGATCATCTTTCCATCGATCGTAGTCTTCCATAAAAGTCCCCACAAGGCAAACAACAATCCCACAAGACCGCAGATCGCGTAAAACGCCTTCATCATTGGTTTTCCTTCTGCTGCCGGATTCATAAAAAAGCTCCCCATTGTCAGCACATCCACGATCCCCATAAACGGGACCACAAGTGTGTATTTTAATTTCAGTGTCGGCAGCTTCTCAATCTGCATTTTTTCTTCTTTTTTAATTTTCATCCCCAAAAGATCCTCTCCGTTTTATTTTACATAGATCCACGATCCGCGACCGTGTACTTCAGACAGCCATCGTTCCCCGTCCCTTTTACGCATTTCTTACCTTTTCGATCACCTTATTGCACCGTTTTTCCAGAAAAGAGCCAAACATTTCCTTCTTTCCACGATAAAATCCGGCCTTCTCAACCGGAATTGCAAGGGATTTATTCCAAAAGATCATGTAATACCTGCTGGTCTCCTTGATCCAAGCGATTCCCTCATACTGATATTCCGTGATGATACCCGGACGCTCCACTGTAAAGGTATCTTCGTAGAAGTTTATGGTGCAGCGTTCTCCCTTTAATCCGGAACTTTCCAGAAGCTGCAAAGCCTGATTTTTGTCTGCAGAAATGGAATTCATCTTTTTACCTGAAGTCTCCCCGTTCTGTCTCTCATTCATTCGTCTTAAAACCACAGCCGCCACAAGTCCGCAGAGCACTGCCTGTAAGATCCTTGTGGACGGATCAAGCTGCCCAAATGCCATATAGACCGCCGCTCCCACGAGAAGTGCCATCAGCGTATCCTTTAAGCCAAAATCCGGAAGCCGGAATCTGATCTTCTTTCCATCGTCCTCCTTTGGCATCATCCGCGGTTTAGATGCCACGACCTGATGAAAATACATCTCCTCATCATATGTAGATTTTACTGCGTATACCGGTTCCATCCCGCACCTCCTATCGTACTGTGATCTGTTCCATCGGAAGATGGCACTTTTCTGTGAGGAAACCTGCAAGCTCCGCGGAATTTCCCTGTACAGCGTCATCCTTCATGAAATACCGCACCACATTTCCGCGCTCCACGAGCACATACATTCCGGACATATCAATCAGGCGTCCCACATTTTTGTACTGGACACGGGATTTTTCGTTCTTCCCGATAACCTCGTAGCCATCTTCATAAAAGCGGTATTCCCACTGATAGTTATCTTCCATCCTGCCCGCCTCAAACTGGAGATGGATCTGCTTTTTTGCATCCAGCCAGCCCTTGACAAGAGCATAAATTCCGAATACAAATCCCATCGCACAGAGAATGCCGATCATCATAAGCGCATCTCCAATCGTCCCGCCAATGACAACTTTTGCAGCCATGCAAAGCAGAAACAGTCCGAGAAAAATCGTCATGATCCACTTTCCACCGGACTGAAAGCCAAGTTTCCGGACTCCCTTTTCCAGATGGAGCAGCTTCTCTTCTGTCACATGATGTCTGATGACAAACCGGGCATCCTTTTCGTTCCGTAATTCCATTGTGTTCCTCCTATTTTTATTCCTCAGAAGATGATGATCGCCGCCGTCAGGCTCACGATACCGAGAATGATCGATGCCGAATTTACCGCGCTGGCCAGATTCACATCTCCATTAAGCATGGATGTGTATGGAACGCCGAGGGCCGACACCGGGCCAAACATCAGGATTGCCAGCGTTCTGCGGATTTCCAGTGAGAACGGCAGAAACTGATAAAACAGAACTGCCAGAACTGCTGAAACCGCAAATCGTGTTCCGAGGATCTTCGCGACACTTCCAGTCTGCTCTCTCGTCATATGAAGTTCCAATCCGAGACCGATCATCATCATAGAAAGAAAGGTATTGGCATTTCCCACCGTCTCAGCCACCTGATTCACAAAAAGCGGAAGCCTGAGTCCTGCCATCGTCAGTACCGTCATGATCACATAACAGTCAAACGGAACCGATTTCAAGAGCTGGATCACGATCCTGCGGATCTGATGCTTATCCCCGGAACCGCTCTTTCCTGCCACCGACATCGCCACCGCGTAAGATCCGCCGGTACAGACTACCGCATTTCCCGTATCAAAAAGACTTGTGCAGGCTACACCGGGGGCTCCCAGAAATCCCTGAACGAACGGCATCGTAAAACAACCGATATTGTATCCCGAAGCATTTACAAGACCGAACGCCTTCTGATCTCTTGTCCCTTTTGCAAATAAACCATAACCGATCACCGCGTACAAGCCGCTGCACAGAAAACCGATCAGCACGATCACTAACATTGAGATATCCATGGTTGCCTGACTGAAGTTATGGATGATCGCAGCAGGGAGTGTGATCTTCGTGACGAGCTTTGAAAATACAGGAAGATCCGTCTGGCTTAAAAGCCCGATCTTTTTCAGGCCATATCCCATCAGAATGATCAGAAAAAAGCATCCCGCCTTTAGTAAAACTGAACTCATATCTCTTGTTCCTCTTTTATGATTTTTTCTGTCCTTTGTTTCATCATTCCTTCCGCCTATTGACCCCATTTTTTCAGAAGCTTTCTTCGCAGGAATGGAAACAAACCTTATTATATATCAAAGTGACAGTCGAATCAATCATTCTTTTTCCGCCTGTTTTGCGCACTCCTCCACTGGACATGTTTCCATTCTGATGTTATACTTGTTCTGTTCTCATACAGTTTTCAGGGAGGTTTTTACCATGTCCGAAGAAAAAGATGCAAAAATCCAGGAACTGGAAGCCGAAATCGTCCGTTTAAAAGACGAAAATTCAAAGCTTCAGGAGACTGTCCAGTGGATGCACGACCTGATCTGGAAAATGGTCCGTGAACGCGAAGGCCAGAAAGGAGATCCGTCCGATGGTACATACGCTTGTTCCGATGTCCGTAAAAATTAAGATCCAGAATTTTGAGGCACCGGCAAGACTGATCAACCATATGGAATTGTCCTGCGCAGTTGGCATGGCGTGCCGTCAGGCTTCGCTTCCGTGCCCGGAGGGAACTGCTGGAACAGATCTCAGGGAATTCATAAAATCGGTTCCGGACACAATTTTTTCAAGCCCGGCTGTCGATGAAAAGCTGAAAGTGCTGATCCGCGATTATATCTACAAAAAGGGCGAGATTCTGGATGACGATTCTCTGGTCACCCTGAAACTCGGATATGAAAACACTTAAGTGATCGCGAAGATCCTGAATCGCCACACACTACGATCCAAATCCGATCACAGGAAAGGAGTCTGCAACTATGGATTTTACACCAACAAATTTCCCAACTATGGGAGTTTCTGAAAAAGAATTTCTCGACAAGATGATCGAACTGGCAAAAGCCGGCGATGACGCTATGGAGCATTTAAAATGTGTATTCTACACCTGGGCTGTCTTTTATGAGGCTGATGAAGAGACTACTAGCGGAATCGCTGAGTTTCTCGCAAATGCGGCCGGCATTGAGGCGAAAGACACATTTATCAAAAATCTGACCTGTATTTTATAAGAATGCCTACGTCCGGGCAATGCAGGGGGACGATGGTTTTCCTCTGTCACACTCATATAAAAAGATACCGGCAGGATTGCGAAACAAGCCGTCCATACCGGTATCTTTTTATCTCAGTTAAAGAATGTGCCAATTATTCTTCTGTGCTGTCATCTTCCGGACAAAGGTACTCGATCAGAGCGTCCTGCTCTTTTCCGGAAAGGCGGAAGAAACCTTCGCCTACGCAGAGATAACCATCCTCGACATAAACTTCGCTGGAGTCAAAGTATTCGCCCTTTGCGAACTTGCGGTTTAATTCTGCATTGATCTCGCCGTAGTTCTCGACTTCAAGGATCTTGTTTTTCTTCTGTTCAATCTTCATTAAATGATAATATGCTTTCTTTAAATAGTCGCCCCGTTTTTTCATGAGAGTTCTCCTTTACTTTCATTTCTTATTTCTCCCGGCTGGATTTCAGCTCCGGGAATCGTTCTGTAATTTAAAGTGTAAAGCATGGAAATAATTTTGTCAATCTGTGCCGTCCCTTTCCGTCCAGATTTCGGAAAGAAACCCATCTTTATCAGAATATGCCCGCGCCCATCTACCCGATAAAATCAAAGGTTATGCCCCATTGGCGGCAGCTTCTGTAACCGCCTTTTTTGCGTCAGTGACGATCGTTCCGGGGGGTGTGAGAACAGGCATAAACATTTTATGTGATATCATCGTATTCAGTAGTATTTTTCAGTCCTTCATGATAATAAACCCCAGTACCGCCAGAAAAAACAGTACAAACAGGAGTGCTCCTCCGGCTACTGCAAATGCATACAGAACACCCATAGCAAAAATGAAGCCGATCAATGCCGTTAGACAGCCGCCTCCACCACTGCCGCCACCGCCGCGATAACCGTAACGACGTTCATCACAGTTACAGCCTCCCGGACCTGTGCAATCAGAATAATGGTGTCCGCTATTATCATATGACATTGGATCAGCTCCTTTTTTCTTTTGATTGTACCACATTCACCTCAATATTACATCTATCTAAAAGAATGTGCCAAGGCACATTCTCGCGCCTCGCGCGGTCGCTTGCGACAATCTACATCTTCGCACGAGTGCGCATCTTTGGCACGTCAGTGCCTTTGTATGTAACAAGGAATTCCTCGGAATTTCCTGTTATATAAAAATAAGAACCTCGCAACCCCGCATAAACACTGGATTCTTGAGATTCTTATTAGTGGACCTGAGGGGAATCGAACCCCTGTCCGAAAACCTATCCCCTGTTCTTCTACTATCATAGTCTGTTATTTAGAATTCCCTCCCGAATCCGAAAGCAGACATCCTGATCCGTTTGGTAGCTTCATCATACGCCCGCGTGCGCAAAGCTTTGCACGTGTCGTTTCCTGCTTTAAATGATGCCGGTGACTTAAAATGCAGGTCTTCTAAGGCCGACAGCTGCCTAAATTAGGCTGCGTATGCTAATTCGTCGTTAGCGTTTATATTTAGGTTTGCCATTTAACGCATTGCATACGGATAGCTTCACCAGCTTCAAAGCCCCCGTCGAAACCAGTACAAGCCCTTACTGGCACTCTCATCGGAGTTTTCGCATCTCCAACAGCAACCACTTTAGGCGACCCCAAAGCAGCCTCACTGTCTCTGCGTAAACTAAATCTTATCATCACTCTTCCTGATTGTCAAGGCATAGAACTTGAAATTTCAGAAATTCTTTTCTCTTATAATACCGACGGAAACAACTGATCCTAATAGAGATTTTTGACCTTAAACTCCTTCTCCAGTTCCCTTCTCTGATCCTTTTTTGCAATATCCGCCCGCTTATCGTAAAGCTTTTTACCTCTTGCAAGACCAATCTCAACCTTTACGAGACTACCCTTAAAGTAGACCTGAAGCGGAACGAGCGTATAGCCCTTTTCCTGGATCTTTCCCTTTAATTTATTGATCTCATAGCGGTGCATCAGAAGCTTTCTTTCGCGGAGCGGATCCTTATTGAAGATATTTCCCTTCTCGTATGGACTGATGTGCATGCCATAGATCATAACCTCATCGTTTGTGATCCGCACAAATGATTCCTTGATGCTGCATTTTCCCATCCGCAGGGACTTTACCTCGGTTCCCGCAAGAGCGATCCCGCATTCAAATTTGTCATCGATAAAGAAATCAAAGTATGCTTTTTTATTGTTTGCGATCAGCTTAAAGCCACTGCTTTTTGCCATAATCCTGTCCTCTTTTCTGTTCCGGCAATTCTTTTCTGCCGGGACTTTATCATCATGCGCGGCACGCGCCGTTTCAGGAAAATACAGAAATTCTTTTCTGTGTCTATCCTTTAGAACGACCGTACCGGCAGAAAATCGATGGTCTTTAAATATCGGTCCACAGAAACCACCTGAACCTTTACCGTCTGCCCAAGCTTATATTTTTTTCTCGTCCGCTCACCCACAAGTTCATAATGTTCCTCATCGAACACATAGTAGTCGCCATCAAGGTTTGCAAGGCGTACCATCCCTTCCACGGTATTCGGGAGTTCCACATAGAAACCGTAATTGCTGATTCCGGAGATCACGCCGGTAAGCTCCTCACCGATATGACGTTCCATGAATTGAACTTTCTTCGCTTTATCCGTCTCACGTTCTGCCTCATCCGCGAGCCGCTCCCGCGAGGATGTCCAGACTGCAACTTCCGGAAGGATCTTCTCGTAGTGGGCAACACGTTTTTTTGTGAGTTCTCCGTGAAGATTCTCCTTGATGATCCGATGGATCTGAAGATCCGGGTATCTGCGGATCGGTGAAGTAAAGTGGGTATAATAGTTTGCCGCAAGACCGAAATGCCCCATGCAGTCCGTCGTGTACTTCGCCTGTTTCATGGAACGGAGCGCCAGCCGCGCGAGAAGCGCCTCCTCCGGGGATCCGGCAACCTTTTCGAGAAGCTTCTGCATCTCCTTCGGGTGAAGTTCTCCGTTCTGGAGACGGATCGAGTAGCCGAAATTGTTGATCAGGATACCGAATCGCTTGATTTTTTCCCCATCCGGCTTCTCATGGCTCCGATAAAGAAACGGCGTCTGCTGCCAGTAGTAATCTTCCGCAACCGTCTCGTTGGCCGCCAGCATGCAGTCCTCGATCAGCATTGTCGCCGCATTCCGCTCGTAAGGCTTGATCTCCACCGGGCGTCCTTTCGCATCCAGAATGATCTTACACTCCGGGAAATCAAAGTCCACAGCACCTCGTGCCATGCGCTTCTTTCTTAAGACGCGGGCAGTCTCATCAAGAAGCAGGAACATCGGGACAAAATCCGCATACTCTTCCAGACACTTTTCGGCAAATTCTGCCTTTTCTTTTACAGCAGCTTCCTCTCCTCCGTTCTTCGCTTCCAGAATCGCATTCACCGCCGTATACGTCATTCTCCGGTCAATATTCACAACCGACTCACAGATCTTATGACCCACAACGATTCCCTTTTCATCAATATCCATAAGGCAGCTCAAGGCCAGACGGTCACAGCCCGCATTCAGGGAGCAGATCCCGTTCGAAAGTCTGTGGGGAAGCATCGGGATCACGCGATCCACAAGGTAGACGCTGGTTCCCCGCTTATATGCCTCCTCGTCGAGCGGACGGTTCTCCTTCACATAGTGGCTCACATCCGCAATGTGGACACCAAGATGATAAATGGTCTCCCCATTGACTGTCTCCTTTGACACGCTGACCGCATCGTCCAGATCCTTCGCATCCTCACCGTCAATGGTCACCATCGGTATTTTTCTGAGATCCACTCTTCCGTTTTTTTCAATCTCCTCCGCCACATACTCCGGCGAAAGCAGCTCCGGAACCCGAGCTACTTCCTCCATCACTGCCTCCGGGAACTCCTCCGGAAGCCCATACGCGCGGACGATAGATAAAATATCCACTCCCGGATCATTGATATGTCCGAGGATCTCCTTTACATGGCCTTCCGGATTCTTATTTCCCGTCGCGTAAGTATCCAGCTTTACCACGACTTTATGACCAGAAACAGCACCGTTCTCCTTCCCTTGCGGGATAAAAACATCCATGGTGATCCTTGGATTGTCCGGGATCACAAAACCGAAATTTTTATTTTTTTCAAAGGTACCGATCAGCGTCTCATTGGCATGTTTCAACACCTTTAAGACTCTCGCTTCTGTCCGGCCTCCTCTTCCGTTTTCATTAATGATGACCTGAACTGTATCCCCATCCATCGCATCCCCGGTATCATCCGGTGGGATAAAAAGATCGTCTTCTCTACCCTCGATCGTCACGAACCCGAATCCACGATGATGAGCAGTAAAAGTTCCGGTCTGGGCGAACACTTCAGATCTCGCGTACTTTCCTTTTTTCGAGATTCCTACCTTTCCGGATACCACCAGTTCATTTAAAACTTCTTCCAGTTCACGGCGCTGCTCCTTCGGGACGCCTAAAAGCATCGCCAATTCTTTCAACTTCATAGGAACATATGTCGGATCCTTCATCAGATCCAGAAGCATATGTTTCCGCTCTTCCATTAATCTTTCTTCCATTCTTCTCCTTATATATTTGCTATTACTCGCCACATGAAAAAAGGCGGGAGTCTTATCGATCAGGATAAACGAAAAAACACTCCTGCAAAGAAGTTATCGCTGCAAGAGTGTTCGTCATCTCAGAATTAAATTACCTTTAAATTTAATACCAGGGCAAGTACAAAAATCAGGATTGCCGCAATTTTTGTAAACTTTTCAAGGTTGCCTTCCATAGAGCGGCCTTTGTTTTTTCCCCAGTAGCTCTCAGCCACACCACTGATCGCGCCAAGTCCGGAAGTCTTTCCTTCCTGCATTAATACGATCACGGTCATCGCGATACATAAGATAACGAATACAATCGTCAGAATAATTCTAATCACCGACTACACCTCCTGTCCACAGATAAATTTATCATAGCATAAAACATTCAGGCTGTCAATGACGGAAACGGACCGGACGTAACCAGCC
>ERZ1026901.1851-NODE-1851-length-10960-cov-3.168547_pt1 | contig 10960 bp, 6 predicted proteins | sample MGYA00380179_ERZ1026901 | MGnify/ENA primary metagenome ERZ1026901 (study PRJEB33269, sample SAMEA4719815) | human gut metagenome | biome: human-associated habitat; feature: organic feature; material: feces | place: Cameroon | collected 2013-10 ... | reverse complement strand
ATCCTGAAGAACAGTCTCACCGGTCTGCCCATCGGCGGCGGTAAGGGCGGCAGTGACTTTGACCCCAAGGGCAAGTCTGACGCCGAGGTCATGCGCTTCTGCCAAAGCTTTATGTCGGAGCTGTACCGTCACATTGGCCAGTTTACCGATGTGCCCGCCGGTGATATCGGTGTGGGTGCACGGGAGGTCGGCTATCTCTTCGGCCAGTACAAGCGGCTGAAAAACGCCAGCGAGGCCGCCGTCCTCACCGGCAAGGGCCTGACCTTCGGCGGCTCCCTCACCCGGACCGAGGCCACCGGTTACGGCCTGTGCTACCTCACCGCTGAAATGCTCAAAACCCTGAAAAATGACAGCTTTTCCGGGAAAACCGTTGTAATTTCCGGCAGCGGCAACGTGGCTATCTTCGCTTGTGAGAAGGCCACGGAGCTTGGCGCCAAGGTGGTGGCCATGAGCGATTCCAACGGCTATATCCACGATCCCGACGGCATCAAGCTGGATATCATCAAGGACATCAAGCTGGTGAAGCGGGGCCGCATCAAGGAATACGCCGCTCAGGTCCCCGGCAGCACCTATATTGAAGGCTTCCGCGGCATCTGGACCATCCCCTGCGACATTGCTCTGCCCTGCGCCACTCAGAATGAGATCACCGCCGCTGAGGCGGAGGAGATCGTCAAGGGCGGTGCCATAGCGGTGGCCGAGGGCGCCAATATGCCCTCCACTCCCGAGGCCATCGCCATCTTCCAGAAGGCCGGCCTGCTGTTCGCTCCGGCCAAGGCAGCCAACGCCGGCGGCGTGGCAGTCAGCGCGCTGGAGATGAGCCAGAACTCCATGCGCTACTCCTGGACCTTCGAGGAAGTGGACGCCAAGCTTCAGGGCATCATGGTGAACATCTTCCACAATATCAACAACGCCGCCAAGGAATACGGCATGGAAGGCAATCTGGTGGCTGGCGCCAACCTGGCGGGCTTCAAGAAGGTCTCCGAGGCCATGATCGCACAGGGCGTGGTGTGATCCCACACACCCCCTTTAAGAATTTCATCGAAAAAGCCAACCGGGAGAGGACTGTTGTCCTCTCCCGGTTGGTTTACGATATTCAGTTTCGCCGCTCCCAGCGCCGCAGACGGTTCCCCCGCCAGGTGGAGGGTACAAACAGCAGCAGCATGGGGAAGATCTCCAACCGGCCCGCCAGCATATCAAAGCTCAGCAGCAGCTTGGCCCACGGTGCAAAGGCGGAGAAGTTCCCCGTGGGGCCTACCATGCCCAAGCCGGGACCGATGTTATTGATACAGGCGCTCAGCGCCGTGAAGGTGGACAGCAGATCGAAGCCGTTCAGGCTCAGCAGCAGCCAGGACACCGCGTACAGCAGCATATATACAGAGAAATAGGCCTGTACGCCCCGGACCTGCTTCTCCGGCATGGCCCGGCCCTCCATCCGCACGTTGACAACGGCGTTGGGGTGGATCATTTTCCGCATATCCATAAAGGCGGCCTTCACCAACGTCACCACACGGGTGACCTTCAGACCGCCGCCGGTGGAACCGGCGCAGCCGCCCACGAACATCAGCAGCACCAGCACCGTCTTGGCATAGCCCGGCCACTGGTCAAAATCCACCGTGGCATAGCCGGTGGTGGTAATGATGGAGGACACCTGGAAAAAGGCGTGGCGCAGGGAGGTTCCCACCGCGCCGTACAGATGGCGGATATTGGCCGCGATGGTAACGGTGGAAAAGGCCACAATGCCCAGATAGGCCCACAGCTCCTCGGACTTCAGCACGTCCCGGAAGCGGCGCATCAGCAGGAAATAATAAAGGTTGAAATTGACGCCGAAGGCCAGCATCCCGATGCCTGTAATGATGTCGATATAGGCGCTGTTGTAGGCTCCTACGCTGGCGTTCCGGCTGGAAAAACCGCCGGTACCGGCAGCACCGAAGGCGTGGACGCTGGCATCGAAAAGGTCCATACCGCCCAGAAGCAGCAGTCCGATCATCACCAGCGTCATGACAAAATACATGCCGTAGAGGATCTTGGCGGTATCGCTCATGCGGCTGACCAGCTTGCCCGCCGTAGGCCCTGGCATCTCTGCCCGGAGGATGTGCATGGTGTGACCGTCGCTCATAGGCAGGATCGCCATGACGAACACCAGCACGCCCATGCCGCCGACCCAATGGGTGAAGCTGCGCCACAGCAGACCGCCCCGGCTGAGGGGCTCCACCGCCGTCAGGATCGAGGCGCCGGTGGTGGTAAAGCCGGAGACTGTTTCAAAAAAGGCGTCTATATAGTTGGGAATGTCCCCAGCGAGCACAAAGGGCAATGCACCAAAAGCAGACATCAGCAGCCACACCAGTGCCACGGCAGCAAAGCCGTCCTTGGCATAGAGTGCTGTGCGTTCCGGCTTTCGCAGGCTCAGTACTCCGCCGATGGCCGCCAAAATCAACATGGTAGCCAGCCACGGCATCAGGGGTTCCCTGTATAGCAGAGCCGTCAGCAGCGGCAGGGCCAGCAGTCCCGCCTCCACCATTAGGATCCGCCCCAGCAAAAAGCCGATCATTCGTGTGTTCATAGTCTACCCTCTTATCCCTGCCGCAGAATATCCCGCAGCTCCTGTAAGGCCGTGTCCTGGGTGACCACGATCACATCATCCCCGGCCCGAATGGTATCGTTGCCGCCGGGAATGACGATCTCGCCGTCCCGCCGGACGATGCCCGCGATCAGGACACCGCTCCGCAGCTTCAGTTCCCGCAGCGGTACGTTTACCAGATCGGGGTCCCGGTCCACATGGAATTCCAGAGCCTCCACCGCGCCCTCCACCAGCCGGTGAAGGGTCTTGATCTGAGAACCAGCGGCACCCTCCATGGCCCGGACATACTGCACGATCAGCTCCGTGGTCACGTCCCGGGCGGACACCACGCTGTCAATGATCCCTTCGCTGCTGACCAGATCCATCAGGGACCGGCGGTTGATCTTTGCCACCACCTTGCACTGCTCCGTCTGCCGGGAGGCACACATGGCCATGAGGATATTGGCTTCGTCAAGTCCTGTCAGGGCTACAAAGGCGTCTGTATGGTCGATGCCCTCTTCCGCCAGTAGCTCGCTGTCGGTGCCGTCTCCCATAATGACCAGCGCCCGGGGCAGCTGCTCGCTCATCTGGGTACAGCGGGTCTCGTTCTGATCGACGATCTTCACGCTCATGCCCATGTGCAGCAGCTCACCCGCCAGATAGTAGCACATTTTGCTGGCGCCCACGATCATTACCGTAGACGCCTTCTTTCTGAAAACGCCCAGATACTGGAAGAATGCAGACAGGTGCTCCGGCGCGGCGGTGACATAGATCTTGTCTCCGGTCTTCAGCTCAAAATCACCGGAGGGAATGGTGGTCTGTCCCTTCCGGGACACAGCGCAGATCAGAACTCTGGCCCGGGCGTTCCGGTAAATGTCCAGCAGACGCACGCCGTCCAGGGCGGATCCCTCCGGCAGGCGGTATTCCACCAGCTCTAAGCGGCCCTTGGAGAAGGATTCCAGCTTCATGGCCGCCGGGAACCGCAGCACACGAGCGATCTCGTGGGCCGCTGCCTTTTCCGGATTGATGGACATGGTGAGGCCCAGCTCGCCCCGCATGAAGCGAAGCTGCGTCTCGTACTCCGGGTTGCGGATGCGGGCGATGGTGTGGGCCACGCCCAGCTTTTTCGCCACCAGGCAAGCCAGAATGTTGATCTCGTCGCTGGAGGTGGTGGCGATCAGCAGGTCCGCCTTGCCTACCTCCGCCTCCTTCTGGACCTCATAGCTGGCGCCGTTGCCGCAGACGCCCATAACATCATAGACATTGATAATGTTTTCTATGAGCTTGGGTTCCTGGTCAATGACCGTGACCCGGTGCTCCCGGATAAGCTGGGCGGTCAGGCTGGTGCCCACCTTACCCGCGCCCACAACAATGATCCGCATAGTGCTCCTTTCCGGCGCAATGCGCCGTCCCACTGGTTCCATATGATCCTATCGCGGCTTCGCCGCAAAAACAAGCCGTTTTGAAAAACCTTAATAAAAAAGTCCTGCCGGGATCCGGATATCCTGACGCGGTACCTTCTCCCACGCGAAGTCCGCCAGCAGCTCCTCCGCCGTTTTTGGCGCTGCAGAGGGATTGAACCCTGCTAAGAACGCCAACCGTCCCAAAATTTCCTCCGGGGGCAGCCTGTCCTGCAAGCTGTCCAGCCCCACGGCGCCGTCCCGCTTGGAAAGGCGGCGGCCCTCCGCCGTCAGCAGCAGGGGGAAATGGTAAAAAACCGGCGGCGTCAGGCCCAACAGATGATAGAGGTACAGCTGGCGGGGTGTGGAGTCCAGCAGGTCAGCGCCCCGCACCACCTCCGTCACGCCCATGGCGGCGTCATCCACCACCACAGCTAACTGGTAGGCGAACATCCCGTCGGACCGTCGCAGCAGAAAATCGCCACAGTCCGCCGCCAGATTTTCCTCGTATCGGCCCATGTGTCCGTCTGTAAAGCCCCAACGCTCCTCCGGTGTTATCAGCCGGAGGGCCGGGGCGCGATTTCTGCTTTTTTCCGCGATCTCCGCCGCGGTGAGACGGCGGCAGGTCCCGGCATAGATCACCTGCCCGTCCTCCCGGTGGGGAGCGGAGGCAGCGTGAAGCTCCGCCCGGGTACAGAAGCAGGGATAGACAAGGCCCTTCTCCCGCAGCGTTTCCAGTGCCGCTTGGTAGATCTCCGTCCGCTGGCTCTGGTAATAGGGGCCGGTGCCGTTGTCCTTTTCGGGGCCGATGTCCCAATCCAGCCCCAGCCATTGGAGATCCCGCTCCATCTGCTCACTGTACCTCCGGGGACAGCGGGCAGTATCCAGATCCTCCACCCGAAGCAGGACTCGGCCGTCCTTTTGTCTGGCGGAGAGCCACACCAGCAGGGCGCACAGAAGATTTCCCAGATGCAGCCGCCCGCTGGGGGACGGTGCAAAACGCCCAATGGTCTCCATGGCCCCTCCTTTCGGGTAAACATTCCCAGTTTACAGTTTAAAATTACGGTGCCATTATACTCCATTCCGCTTTCCAAGGCAAGTATTCCCCGGAAACACCGACACAACTGCCGGTAAAAACGAAATTTCCAGTTGATAATTCAGAAAAAATATCGTATAATAGATTCCGCAATTCATCCTCCGCTTGCAGACGCGGAGCCGGTCTCGCGCAATGGAGCCCCGTGAACCATGTCAGGCGGGGAACCGAGCAGCATTAAGCGGGATGTTCCATGTGCCGCGAGGACGCCGGTTCCGTGTCTGCAAACGGAGGATGTTTTCATATGCGCAGGGCACCCTTTGGGGACTGCCCGCGCGCACTCTTCCTTCCCGCGGATTCGATTTTTCAGGAGGTGTGTTCCATGTATCAGGCGCTGTACCGCAAGTGGCGGCCCAAGGTGTTTTCCGACGTGATCGGTCAGGAGCACATCACCGAGACCTTGAAAAAGCAGGTGGCGGAGGGCCGCACCTCCCACGCCTATCTGTTCACCGGCACAAGGGGTACCGGTAAGACCACCTGCGCCAAAATTCTGGCCAAGGCTGTCAACTGCGAGCACTCGGTAAACGGTGATCCCTGCTGTCAGTGTCCCAGCTGTCTGGGACTGGAAAGCGGCAGCTTTCTGGATGTTCTGGAGCTGGACGCCGCCTCCAACAACGGCGTGGACCAGGTCCGGGCCCTGCGGGACGAGGCCATCTACGCCCCGGCCAACGTAAAAAAGCGGGTCTACATCGTGGACGAGGTCCACATGCTGTCCACGGCGGCCTTCAACGCGCTGCTGAAAATTTTAGAGGAGCCGCCGGCCCACCTCATGTTTATTCTGGCCACCACGGAGCTGCACAAGGTGCCAGCCACCATTCTTTCTCGGTGCCAGCGCTACTCTTTTAAACGCATTCTCCCCAAGGACATCGCCCAGCGCCTGTCCTATGTGGCCGGCCAGGAGCACATCGACCTGACAGCGGACGGTGCCGAGCTGTTGAGCCGTCTGGCAGACGGCGCTCTGCGGGACGGTCTGAGCCTTCTGGATCAATGTGCTGCCGCAGGCGGCACAGTGGACAGCCGGGCGGTGCTGGAGGTGTTGGGTCTGGCAGGCAATCTGCAAACTGCCCAGCTCATGCGGCACATTCTGGACCGGAACGCCCAGGCAGCGCTACTGCTGTTGAACGAGCTTTACGCTGGGGGCAAGGATGTAGGCGCTGTATTGGGTGAGCTTTCCACCCTGACCCGGGATCTGCTGCTGCGAAAAACCGCCCCGGAGGGCGGTGCAGCGCTGCTGTCCGGCGGATTTGACAGCGCTACACTGGACCAACTGGGCAAGGGTGTTCCCTCCAACCGTTTTCTCTATCTGGCCTCCACCTTGCAAAAGGCCGCGGCCGATCTTTATTACAGCGCCGACCGGCGCACCGATGCGGAGCTTTGTCTCCTGCGGCTGTGTGACGAAAGTCTCTGCGGCGATCTCACCGCCTTGGAAAACCGGATCACCCGGTTGGAGGACGCAGCGGCCCGCGGCGCGGTGATCTCCGCCGCCGTGAATCAAAGCGTCTCCGCCGCAAAGGTGATCGGGGCAGCGCCGGTGCCTCAGGCCCCCGCGAAGCCCGCGTCCAAGCCTGTGGAACCGCCGCCAGCGGAGGATCCACCCCCTTGGGACGAGCCGCCACTGCCGGAGGAACCGCCCATGCGGGAAGAACCCGGCGAGCGGGTCTTTGACATTCCGGAGGACGCCGTTCCCGTCCAGCCCGCACGGTCCAAGGCTGTCCCGGCCAAGCCGGCAGCCTCCATTCCCTCAGCGCCGAAGCCCCAGGCGGCCATTCACAGCGCCGCACCCGTCAGCGGTGACTGGTGGAAGGCCCTGTCCGAAAGCTGCAAGGGCCAGATTCCTCCCATGTACCGGGCATTTCTGGACCTGTGCGGCGGCGTGTTAGAGGGCGATCAGCTGACAGTATTCGCACCCGATGAGATCACCCTGAACCGTTTGGACAATGACCGGGTACGGGGCGTTTTGTCCGCCGAGGCGGAAAAGGTCTCCGGCCAGCCGGTGCGGCTACTGCTCCGGGAGGGAGAACCGCCAAAGCCGTCCCCGGAGGAAAATCTGAAGCAACTGCTGCAATTCGGCAGTCAGTTTGACAATATTGAAATCAAATAAAAGGAGAAATTTACTATGGGTTACAGTGCACGCCGCGGCTTCACCAACGGCAAGATTTCCGGAGCTGCCCGTCAAGCGGAGCTTCAGCAGAAGATCGCCGCTATGCAGGAGAAAATGACTGAAGCACAGGATGCTGTTGAGGCGCAGGAGTTCACCGCCAGCGTAGGCGGCGGCGTTGTGGAGGCCAAGGTCAACGGCAAGAAAGAGGTCCTCTCTGTCACCATCAAGCCGGAGGCTGTGGATCCCGAGGATGTGGAGATGCTGCAGGATCTGGTGGTCTCCGCTGTCAACGAGGCGCTGCGTCAGGCCAATGACGCTATGGAGACGAGCATGAACGGCGTCACCGGTGGTCTGGACCTCAGCGGCTTCGGACTGTAAGTGAGATCACAAAAGAGCGGAGCGAATGCTCCGCTCTTTTTGGAATACGCCCATTTAAAACCCCCAAAGGAGGACCCATGAAAAAACGAATCTTGGCAGCAGCCTTATGTCTAACTCTTCTGTCCGGCTGCGGTGCCCGCCCTCCGCTGGATCTGCCGGATGCGGAGTCAGACCGTGCCGTGATCGCCTACGTTCCGCTGGATGACCGGCCTGACAACGTGGGCCGTGTGGAATATCTGGCAGAAAGTCTGGGGTATGTCCTGAATATGCCGGAGGAATGGATGTTCAAAACGCTGCTGGACGGGCAGATAGAGGACTATTACGCCGAAAACGGTCTGGAAACACAATCCTGGACCGGGCAGAGCGGCTATCCCGCCCTCCTGTACGATTGGGTGCTGGAACAGGAGGCATCAGGCTGCGACCGCTACCTTCTCTCCATGGATCAGCTGCTCTACGGCGGACTGGTGGCCTCCCGTCTGGCTGAAAATACTGCGGAACGCGACGGCAAGCCCTGGCCTCTGGCAGAGTTGCTGGAAAGCCTGCTGTCCGCTTTGGCGGAGGACCCCAACAACGAGGTCTGGCTGCTGGACAGCGTCATGCGGCTGGCCCCCACCGTGGGCTACGCCGGCGGCACGCTGGAATACTACAACGCCATGCGGACCATCGGCGCGGCACCCCGGAAAACCCTCACCGGGGACGAGTTGACGCTGGAAAATATCCGCGCCACCTACGATACGGACGCCGACGGCCGCGATCTGCTGCGCTTTGAGGACAGCGCAATGTACGATGCCGCCCTCCGCTACATGGAGCACCGGATCAACAAGCTGACCTTCAGCGGAGAGCTGCTGGAAACCGTCAGCCGGATCGGCGGCGACCGGTTCCATGTGCTCATTGGCATTGACGATTCCTCCTCCGAGGACTGCATCCAGAAAAATGAGATCGTCTATTTGCAGGCTCGTCTGCGGGCAGGCGATGTCATCCTTTCCGGTGTAGATGATCTGGCTTTCAAGGCCGTGACCAAGCTGTATCTCAATGAGGTGAGCTGGAACGGCGCAGGGGTCAACGTACAATATTTCGGCGGCACGGAGGATCGCCCCGCCTGCGACTACGACTACAAACCCTTGACGGAGATCGTGGCGGAGCATTTGGGCTACTTTGACCTGACGGTGGAGGACACCCCAGCGGATCTCTATGTGCTGGTGTTGACCCAGCCGGAGGACGGCGCACAGAAGCAGCAGTACATCCAGGAGCTGACCGCTACACTGAATGAACGCCTGAAGGCCGATCTGCCGGTGATCCTCATCGATGCAAGCAACGGTCAGTACGGCACTGCCTTCCATGACGAACTGACGAAAAAAGCGGAGCTGGGCAAGCTGTTGAGCTACGCCGGTTTTTTGGATATGGCCATCGTCACCGGCACGGCCCTGAGTCACGGTGTAGCCCGCTATGCCCATCTCATTCAGGGCCGGACCTCGCAGGCAGAGGAGGTTGCCTTCTGCAAGACCCTTGCCGACAGCATTTTGAAGGATTTCTGCTATAAAAACGTGGCACGGGAGGATATTTTGTCCTATGTGCGGAACGATTTGGGGGGCGATGCCAACAACTTCTGCCTGCCGGAACTGGACCGTCCCGCCATTGTCGCCCGGCTGACAGCGGGGATGGGCAAGGCCACCGCCCCGGTGCTGAAAAATCTGGAGCGTAGTAGTCTGCTTATCAGCCTGACCCCTGACGGTGAGACCACCGTGGCCCATTGGGGAAAGGTCGGACTTTCCAATTACCGCTTCCCGTGGAACCGGGCCTTTGAGATCGACATGGATATCTCCGTAGACCCGCTGACTCGGTAAAACAGTCATTATTCGGCAAAACAACGCCCGGTCCGGGTTATTCCCGGACCGGGCGCTTATTCGTTGAGAACAGCATTCTTCATTTATATGATCGATCACAGCGCCAACCGATAGCGAGAGCAAACCAGCCCATCCGGAACATTCCGGATGGGCTGGCTGTTATTGGATCGATCAATAAAATTCCTTCATGTAGGCCAACACGTCCTCCCGGGTTCCCTTAAAGGGACCGGGGGTCTCCATTTTCAGGGAGACGAGGGCGGTGCAGAAGTTCAGCGCTTCCTCCACGCTGCCCCGCTGACGTTCGGCGATATAGCCGGCGAAGGTGGTATCGCCCCGGCCGGTCCGACCGGAGAGGTTCCGGGCCTTGATGGGGCAGGTGTAGACCTTGTTACCGTCATAAGCCAACACTTCGGTGTTGTGGGTGATGACCACTTCCTTGGCGCCCCAGTCATGGAGCATTTTCGCAGCCTCTACGCGGTCCGTCAGGCCGGTGAGGACCTCCGCTTCGGCGGCGTCGGTCTTGAAGTAATCCATCAGGGGCAGCAGTTCCTTCTTCTCCGCCCAGTCATGGAAGGCCATGGACTTATCCGGCTCCACATGGCGCAGCATACACTGCACGTCCAGACCCACCTTGCCGTGCTTAGCGGCCTCCGCCAGCAGAGCGCCGTCAAAATCGCCGTAGACCAGACCGGCAAAGTGATAGACCTTGGTCTTCACCTGGGGCAGTTCCTCAAAACGGAAGGGGTCGCACACGCCCATAGAGGTGCAGGCCCGCTTTTCCTTGTCGGCGGTGAAGTACTGGTTGCGGATGGAGCAAGTGGCCTTGGACGCAGCCCAGTAGAGGTCCGCGTTGACTCCGGCGAAGCGCTCCTTCACATCGGCATCCGCCGCATTGGACTTGCAGAAGATGGCGGTCTTTGCGCCGCTGCCGGCGGCGGCAAAGCCGGAAGCCACAACAGCGCCGCCCACCTCTTTTCGCTCGTTGCCCAAATAATCGATGTTGTGGTCCAGAGACACAGGACCCACTACCATGATATCGTATTCTTTCATATTCCGCTCCTCATCAGTTAAAATAACAGAAAAACAGGCTATTCAGCGGCAAGCTCCGCCGCAGGATCAGTATAACACGGTTCCGAAGGGATCACAATTCCTGAACGGTGATAACACCTTCGATCTGAGATACATGGGTCAACAGCTCATCCACGGAAACGCCCTTGCTGAAACGCAGGGAGAAGATCGCGCAGGCGTTGTGGCTCTCACTGCCGGAGTTGCGGGTGATCTCCATATCCTGAAGGGAGACCTTATTTTCCCGCAGGAAACGCAGGACTTCTTCCAGGCAGGGCTTTCCAGTGTACTCCATGTAGAGATTGATCTCCGGCACATGGTCCAAGATCCGGTATTCCAGCCGGGAGAGGAAAGATTCTGCCACTAACACAAGAACCGTTGTCAGCAGAGCACCTTCATAGAAGCCGCCGCCCAGTGCCAGGCCGATAATGGCGGAGGCCCAGAGACCCGCCGCAGTAGTAAGGCCCTTGACCCGATGCTGCCGGGTAACAACGATGGTACCGGCGCCAATGAAGCCGATAC
>ERZ1026901.1848-NODE-1848-length-10971-cov-12.571638_pt1 | contig 10971 bp, 8 predicted proteins | sample MGYA00380179_ERZ1026901 | MGnify/ENA primary metagenome ERZ1026901 (study PRJEB33269, sample SAMEA4719815) | human gut metagenome | biome: human-associated habitat; feature: organic feature; material: feces | place: Cameroon | collected 2013-10 ... | reverse complement strand
ACTTCGTCCGTGCTTTCCACGATACATACGGTATGCCTACCATCGTGACCAACTGTTCTAACAACTATGGTCCATACCAGTTCCCAGAGAAGTTGATTCCGTTGTTCATCAACAACATCCGTCATCGCAAGCCATTGCCAGTATATGGTAAGGGTGAGAACGTGCGCGACTGGTTGTATGTAGTGGATCATGCCCGTGCCATCGATATGATTTTCCACAAGGGTAAGATTGCCGAGACTTACAACATCGGCGGTTTCAACGAGTGGAAGAACATCGATATCATCAAGGTGGTTATCAAGACCGTTGATAGATTGCTCGGCAGAAAGGAAGGCGAGGATATGGATCTCATCACTTATGTAACAGACAGAAAGGGTCACGATATGCGTTACGCCATCGACTCTAGAAAGTTGCAGAAGGAATTGGGTTGGGAGCCATCTCTCCAGTTTGAGGAGGGTATCGAGGAAACTGTAAAATGGTATCTCGATAACCAGGAATGGATGGATCATGTTACTTCTGGGGAGTATCAGAAGTACTACGACAACATGTATTGTTCATAGGTTATTCTGTTCTCAATGAAGTTTTAGCTCTCTTGTTTATAGGCTGTTTAAGAAAATGTACTATCAACTTCATAATAAGTATATCGTTTCAATTAAATAAGATATATGCATACATTGAAAATTAATAAGGAATTCTTAGATTCTCTTTTTGTCCAAGCTAAAGATAATCCTCGATTGCGCCAGAATTATGATCTTCGTACAAGTGAAGAGGATAAGAGTCAGAGAATGCTCAATGCCTTGTTACCTGGTACAGAAGTAGCGATACATCGCCATCCTGATTCCTCTGAGAGTGTTATCTGCCTTTATGGTAGAATGGATGTGGTTATCTATGATGAGGTTGTAACGTATGCGCAAAATGGTGAAGATACGACTAGAAAAGTTTCATATACCGAGTTAGAAAGAGTATTACTGTGCCCTGCAGAAGAAATCATGGGCTGTTCCATACCTAAAGGTACTTGGCATACAGTTGAGGTATTAGAACCTAGTGTAATCTTTGAAGCAAAGGATAGAGCGTATGGTGATGATGGTAGCGAAGTAGCTAATATTGATTAGCTAAGAAGGAGCAGTTTAGCAGAAGATACAGATAAGTTTTATTGCCTGTATACAAGTTCCTAAAAATAAAATTAAATTATTAATTAATATGACGATAAATGATTGTAGAATAATAGAGCTCCCTAAGTTTTTGGATGCAAGAGGCAATCTTTCTTTTGCCGAAAACTTTACTCAAATACCTTTTGAGGTAAAGAGAACTTATTGGTTGTATGATGTACCTGGTGGAGAAAATCGGGGTGGTCATGCCGAAATCAATAATGAAGAGTTGATAATAGCCCTTTCTGGCGCATTTGATATTGTTGTAGACGACGGTAAGGAACGTAAGACTTTTACGCTTAATCGTTCCTATTATGGTCTTTATATCCCTAAAGGATTATGGAGGGAAATAAAGGAGTTCTCTACAAATGCTGTAGCATTGGAGTTTGGCAGTATACCTTATGATGTCAATGATTACATCCGTAATTATGAAGCATTCAAGGTTTATGCAAAGTCTGTAGAGAATGTTTCAGCTTGTAATATAGAGAAGAAGATTATACCAACAGAGTCACATTCAGAAATCAAACTTCATGGTGTTTTTGATAGTACCATCATTGAACTTGACAAGCATCATAGTGACAGACGAGGAAACCTGACAGTTGTTGAGAATGGTACAACATTGCCTTTTGATGTGAAGCGTGTATATTACCTTTATGATGTTCCTGGCGGTGAATCTAGAGGAGCTCATGCTCATAGAGAATTAGAGCAATTGATAGTTGCAGTTTCAGGCTCTTTTACCGTAACTTTGGATGATGGTAAGTGCAAACGTTCCTTCTTCCTTAATCGTCCGTATCAAGGACTTTACGTGAAGTCAGGAATGTGGCGAACCTTAGAAGATTTCTCTTCAGGAGCAGTTTGTATGGTATTAGCATCTGATGTATATAAGGCATCTGATTATATCAGATCCTATGATGAATTTGTACAATTTAGAAAGGACAATGGCAAATAATACAGGAAACAAAAAAATAGCCCAAAATACTCTGATGCTCTATATCAGAATGTTCTTTACAATGGCAGTGAGTCTTTATACTTCACGAGTAGTTTTATCTACGCTGGGAGTCTCAGACTATGGTATATATAATGTTGTGGGTGGTGTTGTAGCCATGTTTACTTTCATTAATTCATCTATGGTTAATGCAACTCAGCGATTTATAACATTCGAGTTGGGACAAGGCAATAAAGACAGATTACATACCGTTTTTTGCACAAGTTTAAATATTCATGCTATTATTTCTTTAATAATAGTTCTCTTGGTAGAAACGGTAGGATTATGGTTCTTATATAATAAAATGCAGATTCCTGATGGTAGAATAAATGCAGCTTTTTGGACTTTACAATGTAGTATTCTTGCGACAGTTGTAAATGTCATGTCTGTTCCATACAATGCTTCTATTGTTGCGCATGAAAAGATGTCTGCTTTTGCTTATATATCAATATTGGAAGTAACATTAAAGTTGCTCATTGTTTTTTTGTTGGTTATTTCTCCATTTGACAAATTAATACTATATGCCGTATTGATATTGGGAGTTCAGATTTTTATTCGTTTTATCTATGGAAATTATTGCAGCAGACATTTTGAGGAAACGCATTATGCTTTCAGAATGGACAAAACTCAGTTTAAAACAATGACAAGTTTTGCTGCGTTTGATTTGTTTGGTAATTTAAGTGTTGTTGCTAGAACGCAAGGCATTAATCTGCTTCTGAATGTATTCTTTGGAACTATTTTGAATGCGGCTGCAGGAGTAGCCAATCAAGTTCAGGGGGCTGTGATGGGATTTGGTAACAATGTACTTATGGCAGTCACACCTCAGTTGATAAAATCATATTCAGTGAAGGATTATGACAGAATGAATTATCTCTTGCATAAATTCACATTGATTACTTTTATCTTGCTTCTTCTATTGTCGATGCCTATCATTCAGGAAGCTAATTATATCTTGGGTATTTGGTTGAAAGAAGTCCCAGCTTATGCTGTTTCTTTGTGTCAGCTAACTCTTATTTTTGGAGTAATAGCAAATTCTTTTAGATTAGTAAGTACAGGAATAGAAGCTACGGGTAACATTAAACGACAGTCAACTATTTTGGGATGCCTTTATCTTTCAGTAATACCTATAGCATACATTCTGTATAAGATGGGATATGCTCCTGAGACTTCATTTGTATTGAATATCATTTTTGTAATCATAGGTATTTTTATCAATGCTACAATTCTCCATATTCAAATGAAAGAGTTTTCTCTTGTAGATTTTTGTAAGAAAGTAATACTTAAAGCAATCGTTATTTTTATTGCTTTCTATGTATTTACTCTAGTTGCAAAAACAATATTAGATGAAGGTTTTATTAGATTAGTGGTTGTCTGTTTTGCAAGCCTGTTTACTTCAATACTTTCAGCTTTATGTATCTTGAACAAAGAAGAGAGACGAAAAGCAAAGCAAATGGTTTTGGCAAAGTTTAATAAGAAATAATAATTATGATAAGATTTTTAGATTTACAGAAAGTGAATGCACTTTATGCAGCAGATATGAAGGCTGCAGCTAGTGAGATTATTGACAATGGTTGGTTTTTGCATGGCAAAAACAATGAGAAGTTTGCCAATGATTTGAAAAACTTCATTGGAACTAAACATGTTGTTCCTTGTGGTAATGGTTTGGATGCACTTCGCATGATTTTCCGTGCTTATAAGGAAATGGGTGTAATGCAAGATGGAGATGAGGTGATTGTACCAGCTAATACATATATAGCTACAGTTCTTGCCATTACAGATAATCACCTTACCCCAGTTTTTGTTGATCCATCTGAGGAATCTTTCAATATAGATATTGACAAGATTGAGGAAGGCATCACTCCAAAGACTAAAGCGATTGCTGTGGTTCATCTTTATGGTCAGGCATGTTGGTCTGAAAAACTCAACGAATTGAAGGAAAAATATAATCTCAAGATTGTTGAGGACAATGCTCAGGCTATCGGTGCTAAATGGCATGGTATTCGAACAGGAAACTTGGGTGATGCAGCAGGCTTTAGCTTCTATCCAGGAAAGAATCTTGGAGCGTTAGGAGATAGCGGCGCAGTTTCTACCAATGATGATAAGCTTGCCGATATTGTAGAAGCTTTGGGTAGTTATGGCTCGCATATCCGCTATGTTCATGAATATGCAGGTCTAAATAGCCGCATGGATGAACTTCAGGCTGCGTTCCTTGATGTCAAACTTCAGCGAATTGATGAGCGTAATGAAATCCGCCGCCAGAATGCTAAGAAATACTTCGAGGGAATTAAGAATCCTTTGATTAAATTACCTAAGTTGGTAAATGAAACTGCGGATGGTCATGTATTCCATCTTTTTGTTGTTCGTTGTGAACGTCGTGATGAACTTCGTCAGTTCTTGGCAGACAATGGTATAGAAAGTTTGATCCATTATCCTACACCAGTTCCAAAGCAAAAGTGCTATAAGCAATATGCTGATGCATTGTGTCCAGTAGCAGATAAGGTTCAAAGCGAGATATTGTCTATCCCTATGTCATCTGTATTGACTGATGAGGAAATCAATAAAGTTATTAACACATTAAATTCTTTCAAATGATTATAGCGTCTTCCCAATTAGTAGCCAATCCATTGGTTTCTGTTGTCATAGCTACATACAATCAGGTGAAATACATAGAGCAGACTGTAATGTCTGCTCTTACCCAGCAATGTCCATTCCCGTTTGAGGTAGTAGTGGGGGATGATGGCAGTAATGATGGAGAGCGTGAACTCTTAAAAAGGTTACAGGAAAAATATCCGGAGAAATTAAAGCTTATCTTCAATGACAAGAATATGATGGTTACTCGCAACTATGTGAATGCCATTCATGAGGCTCGAGGTAAGTACATAGCAACTCTTGATGGTGATGATTATTATTTAGTTAAGGATGCCCTCGTCAAACTTGTTGATGTATTAGAGAATAATGAGGATATTAGTTTGGTGCATGGAGGTTTTCATTCTTTTGATAATAAAACAGGAAAGGTGTTGAATATATCCACAAAATGGGAATCACCGATGCTCTATGTTAAAGGGATAAATAGTGTGCTTGCTTTATTATGTAATGATTTTAATAATTATCCATTGGGTAGTTCTTCATGCTTTAGAAAAAATATTTATGAAGAAGGTTGCATCAAATATAAGAAGCTAATTGATTTATCTGATAAATATATAGGGGAAGGAACTATCTTGAATGTTTCGATGGCCATGAGCGGAAAGCTTGGATATATTCCAGAGGAATTAACTGCATATAGAGTTTTGGATTCATCTCTTTGTCATTACAAGTCTAAGGAAGAATCTTTTAGATATTCCTTTGGTTACGTAAAACTTCGTTTGCATGTTGCGGAAATGCTGGATTTTACTCCTACAATGATAAAGACAATTTTATCTAAAACATTAAAGCAGGAATTGAACAAAGCAAAGGTAAGCAATTTGATAAATCTCTATATAAAAGAGGTAAAGAGTCTGAAAGAAATTAAAAACGATGTCGTTATCAATACTGTTATTCGTGAAAATACATCGTTATCTGTTGTTCTTCCTGCTAGGATTCTAGGTTGTTTATATTCTATCAAATCATTATTGAAAAAGATATTAAAGAAATAACGCGTGAAGGAAATAATAGAAAAATCTAAGTGTTGTGGCTGTAATGCATGTGGTGATGTGTGCCCAAAGGGAGCCATTACCTTTCCGACTGACAAGGAAGGCTTTTGGTATCCCGAGATAAATCAGAACTTATGTATTGATTGTGGATTGTGCCAAAAGACCTGTCCGGTATTGACAAAGGCAAATAATGTAATCCGTTACGACGAGCCTTTAGTATATGCTGCTTATACTAAAGATGAAGCTATTCGTACTGATAGTACTTCTGGTGGTATTCATTCAATGTTGGCATTGGCCATGTATGAACAGAACGCTTTTGTTGGTGGTGCTATCTACAATAAAGACCATACGGTAAAACATATCGTTTCTGCAGACCGTCAACTACTCCCTGAGATTAGAAGTTCCAAGTATCTTCAGAGTTCAATGGAAGGGGGTTACAAGGAAGTCCGTGATTTGTTGAAGGCTGGCGAAAAAGTCTTCTTCTGTGGCGCTCCATGTCAAATACAGGGGTTGTATAAGTTCTTGCGTAAGGAATATGACAATCTGACCACCTGTGATTTTATTTGTCGTGGTGTCAATTCTCCTAAGGTATTCTTGTCGTATATGGATATGTTGGAGAAGCAATATGGTTCAAAGGCAACACAGATCAAGTTTAAAAACAAGAAGTGGGGATGGCATAACTTCTCTATGCGAGTGAATTTTGAAAATGGACAGGAATATTGCAAAGATCGTTGGCATGACTTATTCTTCATAGGTTATTTGCAGAGCGGCAATTTTGCTCGACCTTCCTGCTACCAGTGTACATTCAAAGGCTTTCCACAAAAGGCAGACATTACATTGGCAGATTTTTGGGGAATAGAGAATCTTGATCCTTCTATGGATCAAGATAGAGGTACTTCACTTGTAATGGTAAATTCTGATAAAGGTAAAGTTCTGTTTGATACTATCAAAGATAAAATCAATTGGAGACAGTTTACAATGAGGGATGCAGAAGCTGGTAACCCTGCCTTGAATTCTTCCTTGACATCGGCTCGTGCTAACAGAGAAGCCTTTTTTGATGCTTTAGATGAAATGCCATTTGATAAAGTCGCAGAAAAGTTTTTCCCTTTACCTACACTCACAAACAGATTAAAGAATAAGTTAAGAAATTTTGCTCGCAAGTTGAAGAAGTTGTTAAAGCTATTCAGTACATTGGGCGTATCCGTCAGAAACTGGAAGACATTTCTGTCTCTTAATATTTTTTCTTCCCATGTAAAGAGAGGGAAAAAACTAGTTGCTAGGATTTTTCCGCATGTAACCATAGAGTTGCAGAAGGGTTCTGTATTAGACCTGAATCAAACTCTTATATTAGGCACACCACAAGTAAAAGGATCACATAAAGAAACAAGATTGTTATTGGAGGAAGATGCTACAATGACAGTCAAAAAGCAGTTTGCAATGTATGCAGGTTCTTATGTTAGAGTTATCAAGGGAGGACATTTAATTCTTCATGGTGGTTTCATCAATGAGAATGTACAGATTACTTGCGGTGATAGAATCGAAATCGGCAAGGAATGTGCTATCGGGCGTGATGTTGTTATACGTTCTTATGATGGGCATACTATAGAAGAAAATGGGTATAAAATATCAGAGCCAATAGTTATAGAAGACCATGTTTGGGTTGGTCAGGGTGCTCAAATTCTAAAGGGTGTGCATATTGGCAAAGGAGCGATTATTGCAGCTGGTGCAGTCGTAACTAAAGATGTTCCTGCTCATGCTGTTGTTGGTGGTGTTCCTGCTAAAATAATTAAGGAAAATGTAAAATGGCATTAGTGTTATGCAAGATAAAAGACTGTTAGTTGTAGGCGGAACAGGTGTTATTAGTTTCGCTGTTGTTAATGAAGCTTTAAAGCAAGGATGGAAAGTAACATGTATTAATCGTGGAATTTCTCATACGCAGACATTAAGTCGAGATGTTGAGCAAATTATATCAGATTATCACCATGAAACTTTGATTCGTGAAAAATTAGAGGGACGCATCTTTGATGCTGTTCTTGATGTGTTGTGTTATACAGAAAAAGATATTGAATATAGTGTTTCTTTATTCAAAGACCATTGTAAACAATATCTATTCTTCTCATCTGCAGAAGCATATAATAAGCCAAAGTATGCTGATGTGATTTATAATGAAGATGCAGACTTGGTGAACCCTTTATGGTCATATAGTATCAATAAGGCAAAGTGTGAAGAACGCCTTAAGAAATTGGCAAAAAAAGAGAATCTTACTTATACAATCATTCGACCCGCTATAACCTATGGTAATACAAGAATTCCTTATGGAGTAATGCCAAGTTACGGATATCATGGAACAATTATTCAACGTATTTTGAATGATAAGCCAATACTACTTTGGAATGATGGCAAAGCTTTAGCTCAGATTACAAGAGTAGAAGACTTTGCTGTTGGCTTAGTTGGATTGTTAGGCAATCCTAAAGCCTATAATCAAGCGTACCATATTTGTGGCGATGAAGTTCATACCTGGAAAGAAGTGATTGAAGTTTTGGGGCAAATATTGGGGAAGCAACCTAAATATTTCAATTTGTCAAGTAATGATTTAGCGATGGAAATGCAAGGTCTTAAGGAGCTGATTCAAGGCGGGCGGGCTATTTCACAGCATTTAGACAATTCAAAGTTAAAGGAGGCCGTACCAGAATTCAAGACAAGCATCAGTTTATATGATGGAATCAAGAAAACAGTTGATTACTATCAATCTAATAATTATCTTTTAGGGATAGATTATGCTTTTGATGCTCAATGGGATCGTATAGCTAAAAAATATGGTTATTCTTCTCCATTGAAGTTTGTTGATTATATGCATAGTTCTTCTCTGAAGAATAAAATTATCTATTTTTGCAACTATCATCAGATGTCCTTTGTGCTGAAAGTGATAAAGAGATTTGTTAAGTAGCCTGATATAAGGATGAACCGATATTTTGAAATCGAGTAGAACCAAGATGATTTAATTGGTTGTAACTATGAATAAGCAGATCTTGATTTTTTGAAAGAAGAGTAGAAGAATGAAAAAGTATATAGTTTTGCTGTTATGTAATGCTTCCCCAAGAGATATTGTTTGATAGACAGACGAAACAATTTTCAAAGTTGAATAACAATAGAATTTGGTGATATTTACTCTCATAACAAACGTTTATACGTGAACGGTAATATAATGGTTCAAATGTACTTAATTATTTGTTCTTTCTGTGAGTTGCTTCCGAAGACAATTTCTTTTCTTTGGAAGATCGTCAAAGTGCAAATAGATTATTGGGTGAAATTTACGGTTTTAGAAACAGATAAAGTTTCAGCTTAAGAAAATGATGTTATAAATAAAGAAAAAGGAGGAAATGAAGAATGAAAATAGGAATATTGACATTACCTCTCCATACTAATTATGGAGGAGTGTTACAGGCGTATGCCTTGCAAACAGTGCTGGAAAGAATGGGACATAAAGTGGTGGTGTTTGATACATCAAACAAATATTCTTTACCTCCACTTTGGAAATTACCAATTAGTTTAGCTAAGCGATTATTGTTGAAGTGCATGGGGAGAATAGATAGAATATTTATAGAAAGATATAATAATCGAGTACAACCTGTTATTGCAAAAGAAATTCAACTATTTGTAGATTCGAAAATTCATAGAAAGATAATTTCAAAATTTTCGAGAATAAAAGCCAATGAGTTTGATGCAATAGTTGTAGGTAGTGATCAGGTTTGGCGTTCTGATTATTTTCTATCATGGAATTGTCAATCTATAGAGAATGCATATTTGTCTTTTACTAAAAAATGGAGCATCAATAGGATAGCTTATGCTACTTCTTTTGGCTTGGATTGTTGGGGATATAATGAGAAACAGACAGAACAATGCAGACAGTTGTTGAAAAAATTTGATGCAGTTTCAGTTAGAGAAGATAGTGCAGTTAAACTATGCAAACAATATTTTGATGTGGATGCTTTACATGTGCTAGATCCTACGATGCTGCTTGATGCGAACGATTACATTATGTTATTTGAACAAAAGCAGACTCCAAAAAGTAAAGGAACTCTGTTGAATTATGTTTTAGATGAGACAGAAGAGATTAGAAAAATAATCAATTTGATAGCATCAGAGAAAAATATGGTTCCTTTTGCTGTAAATAATCCTTATGCTGGTGATGATACTAAACCTTTGAATCAAAGAATTAAACCATCTATTGAAACTTGGCTTCGTGGCTTCTACGATGCTGATTTCGTCATTACGGATTCTTTTCATGCATGCGTTTTCTCTATCATATTTAAAAAACAATTTGTAGTGGTGGGTAATAAGAAACGAGGAATGTCCAGATTTGAATCTTTGCTTAAAATGTTTGATCTGGAGGATAGATTAGTGGATGAAAAAATAGATTTAGAAAAATTGAAACTTATTGATTTTCATGAAGTTTATCGAAAAATTGATGTCTTGAAACAAAAGTCAATGACTTTCCTTTATCAGAACTTAAAATGAATTGTTTATGAGTGATAATCCAAAATTAAGTGTTATAGTTCCTGTTTTTAATGCAGCAAAATATCTACATCGTTGCGTAGATAGTATTTTGATTCAGAATTTTACTGATTTTGAATTACTTCTTATAGATGACGGAAGTCAAGATGAATCTAGTAAAATATGTGATGATTATGCTGAGAAAGACAATAGGGTGAAAGTATTCCACAAAGGAAATGGAGGTGTTAGTTCTGCAAGAAATATTGGATTAGAGTTATCTAAAGGACTGTGGATTTCTTTTGTTGATGCAGATGATTACATTTCATATGATTTTTACGATGACATTATGGAACACTCTGATGCAGATGTAATCCAAAAATCTTATGCAGAAATTGTTTCTTCGGAGCAAGCGAAAACAGTAAGTGTTGTTTCAGAAGAACTAGTGTCTCAAAGAGATATTGAGCTTTTTTTCGTTAGAAGGCGTAATAATGCTTTATGGGATAAAATAATAAAAAAAGAGTTGATTGGTAATTTGCGTTTTGATACTCGGATTAGTATTGGTGAAGATTTTATTTTTTTTCTTGCTTTTATTCATAAAATTAAGCGTTATCGTTTAAGTAATATGGGAAGGTATTATTATGTCAAGAATGAAAAGTCTGCTATGTCAAAAGTGCAAGATCCCTGTCTCTTATACACATCTCCGAGCCCACGAGACCGA
>ERZ1026901.1843-NODE-1843-length-10988-cov-3.485868_pt1 | contig 10988 bp, 5 predicted proteins | sample MGYA00380179_ERZ1026901 | MGnify/ENA primary metagenome ERZ1026901 (study PRJEB33269, sample SAMEA4719815) | human gut metagenome | biome: human-associated habitat; feature: organic feature; material: feces | place: Cameroon | collected 2013-10 ... | reverse complement strand
GTGGATCGGCGCCGGGATGCGGCCGCCAAGCTTCACGAAGCCCGACGCATCGCCGCCCGGAACGCGGATGATGGACGCTTCACCGAGAAGACCGCCGAAATGAGCAACGTCACCCACGGTCTTGCCCGGAACCGGAATCACACGGACCGCAGTGGTCTTGCCGTTGATCATGCCGATGGCGGATTCGTCGGCGATCATGCCGGAGATCGTCGAAGCGGGGGTGTCGCCCGGGATGGCGATCATGTCCAGACCCACAGAGCAGACAGAGGTCATGGCTTCGAGCTTTTCGAGCGTCAGGGCGCCCGAGCGCGCAGCGGCTTCAATGGCACTGTCTTCGGACACCGGAATGAAGGCGCCGGAAAGCCCGCCCACGTGCGAAGAGGCAAAAACACCGCCCTTCTTCACCTGGTCATTGAGCATCGCGAGAATGGCCGTCGTGCCGGGAGCACCGATGGAAGAAAGGCCGAGAGACTGGAAGATCTCGCCCACGCTGTCGCCCACTGCCGGCGTCGGGGCAAGCGAGAGATCCGCCACGCCGAACGGAAGGTTCAGGCGGTTGGCGACTTCATTGCCGATGATTTCACCCACGCGGGTCACCTTGTAGGCGGTGTGCTTGATGACTTCTGCCGCATCCGTGATCGTCAGGAATTCACCCTTGGCCTTAAAGGCACGGTCAAGAGCCTTTTTCACCACGCCCGGGCCGGAAACACCGACGTCGATCACCACATCGGGTTCGCCGACGCCAAGATAGGCACCTGCCATAAATGGCACGTCCTGCGGAATATTGCAGAAGACAACGAGCTTGGCGCAGCCGATTGCGTCGCGGTCGCGAGTTGCTTCCGCCACATCCAGAATGCGCTGACCCATGAGGCGTACGGCATCCATGTTGATGCCGGCCTTCGTCGAACCCACATTGATTGAAGAGCAGATACGGTCGGTGACAGCCAGCGCCTCGGGAAGTGCATCAATCAGATTCTTTTCGCCCGGCGTCATCCCTTTTTCAACCAAAGCGCCGAAACCGCCGATAAAGTCAACGCCCACTTCTTTGGCGGACTCATCGAGCACGCGGCAGGCCGCCACCATCTCATCACGGCTGAAGCTCGCGCCGACAGTGCCGATCGGGCTCACGGAAATGCGCTTATTGACGACGGGGATGCCATAGCGGTCGCCGACGAGATCACAGGTCTCAACGAGTTTTTCGGCATAGCGGAAAATCTTCGAACGCACTTTGTAGGCGAAAGTATCGAAGTCCGAACTCGCGCAGTCAAAAAGATTGATGCCCATCGTGACGGTGCGGACGTCGAGATGCTCCGAACGAAGCATATTGATGGTGGAAAGTACCTCGCGGTCAGTCAGCATGTTTTGTCTCTGTCTGAAAAAAATTTGGAATGGGTTGCGGTCGCGTGATGGTTGACTTATTCCACCTTGACGCGGTGAATAGCTTCGAAGATATCGCGGTGCTGCAGATTGCAGCGCAGGTTCATGGCGCGGGCACGATCAATCATGACGCGGTGCAGCGCGCGGCGATCAACATTGAGCGGAATAGAAACTTCAAAGACCTGCAGCGACATGCCGTCCTCAATCGGGAAAGCACGCAGGGATTCGATGTTGATCTTCTGTTCGGCGAAAATGCGCGAAAAATTAGCGATGATGTCGTTGCGGTCCGTACCCCAAACGCTCACCACATAGGGCTCGCTTTCCGGCTGCGGCGTCGGCGCCTTGAAGTCAATCACCATAACGGCCAGATCAAACTTGCGGCGGGCGATTTCGGCTTCAAGCTCCTGCTGGATCTGTTCGTTAGAAAGACCGGCGGGTTTCTGAATGACACACATCAGAGCGAACTGGCCGTGCAAGGCCATCTGGTTCACCTGCTCGAGATTAACGCCGCGGCGAGTGAGCGCATTGGATACAACGGCGACGATGCCCGGGCGATCGAGGCCGAAAACCGCCACATTGGTGCGGTGCAGGCCGTCATTGATTTCAGTTGTCTGAGCAGGTTGAGCTTCAGTCACTTTGTTTCTCCGGAAGGCCGCCGTTTGAAAACATAACGGCGGACGCTGGCACTGGTGCCGGCTTTGCTGTATGGGGATTGGGATGAGTCCATGCCGGAAGTGAAACCCCATCCAAGGGAATCCGGCATGGCGGCAGATTTTATCGAGTGTATCGCGATGGCCGCCGATCATTGGTTGGAATTGAGCTGTGTTCCATCTGATACAGCGCAAAACGCGACGTAATCAGACCGTATATCACTCGGTCTGCCGCCCAAAGCTTTCTGGCAGACGCAAAAGTGTCTCGAGCCTTGGAAACGCCGCAATCGCAGCAGCCCGAGCACTCGCGGCTGCAGCGGTAAGCGTTGTGCCGCGAAGCTGAGCCGCCGTACGGGCGGCTTCCAGAATGTCCGCTGGGCGTGTGTCGAGCGTTGAGTGCCCGAGAGCAAAAGCATCCCGTCGACTCGACGGCGGCATATCAGGCGCGTCGGTTTCAAGCACCCAGGCTCCGTCGGCAAGCTCCGACAAATGCCTGCGAATGCGTTTGCTTCCGTCGTAGGTACAGGCACCGCCGAAACCGAGCACCAGTCCGAACGCTAAAAAAGCCTCGCGTTCAGCATCCGAGCCGTTAAAGGCATGGACGGCGCCGCGCACGGGCTGAAACCCCGTTTTGCCCGGCGAACCGTAGACTCTTCGCAGCAGTCCGAGCGTCTTTGAAGCTGTCCGGCGAACATGAATAGAGAGCGGAAGGTCGAGGTCGCGGGCGATCTTAAGTTCTTCGAGAAACACCTGCTCGGCCTTATGCTGATCAAGCCCGGGCTCAAACCCGTCGAGCCCCACCTCTCCGAGACCGATGAAATGCGGATCGTCGAGCAGAGACTCGGCCAGCTCACGCAGCCCGACGAGCTCTGCGGGCGTTGTCGAGTCAAGCCAAAGCGGATGGATGCCAAGCATCGCCCCCAGGCCCCACTCGTGTGCCGTAGAGAGCGTTCGCTCCCAGTCTTCAGGCGCCCCGGCGCAGAGCAGGATATTCTCGAGGCCCGCCTCTCGTGCTTGAGCGAGCCATTGAGCACGATGGCCGTCCAGACGCTCAACCTGCAGATGCGAGTGCGTGTCAATGAATTGGATGGCGCGAGCGGTCATAAGGAACCAACCCGTTAAAAGCGGTCTGCATCCACAATCACGCCGCCCTTGAGCTCTACCGCACGATCGCAGCGGCGCGCGAGCTCTCGGTCATGCGTGACGATTACGACAGCCGTGCCTTGGGTATGCGCCAGTTCAAGAAGCGATGTGAAGACCTGTGACGCGGTTTCGTGATCCAAATTGCCCGTCGGCTCATCCGCCAGCACGCAGGCGGGCTGCGTCACCAACGCACGCGCAATAGCTGTACGCTGACGTTCGCCGCCCGAAAGCTGCGAAGGCAGATGCTCGAGACGATCGCCCAAACCCACAGCTTCCAAAGCCTGCTGAGCTCGAGACAACGCTTCACGCTTAGGCAGACGGCGGATGAAAAGCGGCATAGCCGCATTTTCCAAAGCGGAAAACTCCGGCAGCAGGTGGTGAAACTGATAAACGAACCCGAGGGAGCGGTTGCGCAGACGATCGAGCTCACTCTCTTTGAGCGCGGCGAGGTCCTCGCCGGCAATGGCCACTCGTCCAGCATCCAAACCGTCAAGACCGCCCAGCACATGCAGGAGCGTTGACTTCCCGGAACCCGAAGCGCCGAGTACGGCCACCGCTTCGCCCGCATGAATCCGGAGATTCACATCTTTAAGCACCGGCAGCTCACTCGTCCCCTCGCGATAGCTCTTGACCACATGACTTGCTTCCAGAACAACGGAACGCTGCGGATGATTTTGCGCATTATTCATAGCGAAGAGCCTCCGCGGGGTGAATCTTCGAAGCCCGCCAGCTCGGATAGAGTGTGGCAGCCAGAGAAAGCAGGAAAGAGAGCACCGCAATCGGTACGATGTCGCTCATACGCGGATCGCTCGGCATGCTGCTGATGAAATAAATTTCCTGAGGCAGGAATTCAACCCCGAGCATCGACTCGATGGCCGAGACGATGGCGCCGACGTTTTCGGCAATCAAAAGGCCTGCAGCAACGCCTGACAGAACGCCCACCAACCCAACAATCGTGCCTTCTACCACGAAAATCGACATGATGGAAGCACGCGAAGCGCCGAGCGTACGGAGAATCGCGATGTCAGATTGCTTTTCCTTCACGGTCATCACCAATGTGGAAACGAGCCCGAAAGCGCCGACCAAAACAATAAGAAAGAGGATGATCCCCATCATGCGTTTTTCGACCTGCACAGCTGCGAACCACGTGCGGTTTTGCCGCGACCAGTCCGTCGCATAAAGTCCGGATGAAAGCACCGACACGAGCTTGGCCGCGATCTGCGGCGCACGGTCCATGTCCGTCGTCTTGACGCGCAGTCCCTGAGGACCGCCCGTACGATAGAGTGCAGCTGCATCCTCAATATTGACCAAGGCATAAGTCGAATCGTATTCGTAGTGCCCGCTTGAAAAGTAACCCGCGACCGTGAGCTGCTTCATGCGGGGAATCAGTCCCGCCGGCGTCATGTTCCCTTCGGGCACAAGCAGCGCCACTTTGTCGCCGATATGCACGCGCAGCTGCCGCGCCAGCGCCTGGCCGAGAATGACCTGAAAGGCCTTGGGTTTCAGGTCAGAAAGCTCTGCGCCGGAAACGCTTTGCGCAAGTTCGCTCACCCCTGGTTCCTTGGCAGGATCAATCCCTTTGACGACTGCGCCGCGCACGACTGCGCCGGAACTAAAGAGCCCCTGACCTTCCACGAAGGGAGCAACGGCGACAACGTCACTTTGCGCCTGAAGTACCTTTTCGACGCCTTCCACGTCGGTGAGTGCACCTTTGCTCGCCCTGATCTCAACGTGAGGAATCACGGAAAGCATGCGGTCGCGCACTTCCTTTTGGAAGCCGTTCATCACCGAGAGCACGATGATGAGCGCGGCAACGCCAAGCGCGATGGACGCCACCGACATGCCTGAGATAAAGGACATGAAGCCGTCTTTGCGTCGGCCTCGCCTCCCGCGCCGGGTGTAGGTGAGGCCGATCATGAATTCAAATGGCGTCTGCATCGTGCTCTTGGAAATCGCTCTTGAGGCGGAATAATTCAACGCTTCGAACACCCTTTCGTTTTGCATCCGGCATGACGAAAGCGTGCGTTCGACAAAAACTGCATTCTAACGGCGCAGGAAGCTTCCCCCGCGCCGCAGCAAAAGATCGAAACGGTCGACAGAAGAATGTTAGAAGACACCAACACTCCTCAATGAAGACGAAGCACCCGCAGTCCCCAAGGCTACAATCACGGGCACTATGACAACTTGCTTTTATCTCCTGCCCGGCGCCCGGCTCCCTGAGGCCGCCGCCCGCGAGACTGCGGCCGTGCTTGCAAAGTCCGACCCCGCCTCGCTTGAGGCGTGGACTGCACTCGGGACCGGCCGTGAGCCGCCTGGTCTGCAGCGCCTCGCTGAACCGCTCCACGATCGCTCACCCCATCAGGCCTGGCTCTGGAAGGTGCTCACACACCGATCCGGCGTGCCGATCACCGCCCCTTACGAATGGATTGCCTCGGGCGGTCCCGTGCTCGACCAGGAATTCTGGAAGCTCACGCCCTGGCAGCGAAATTCGATGGGACAGCTCGAAGCCGTCGAGCTTCATGAGTCTGAGATGCCCGCTGCTGCTTGTGCGCTTGATCCTATCGCAGCACACGCCGGCATGCGTCTGATGATTTCTGGAACGACTCTCTTTCTCTGCCGCCGCAAGCCCTGGGCATTCTCAGCCGCACCGTTTAGAGATCTGGCGGACTGCGTCGGTGCAGGAGCGAGCCTCGCCGCCTGCATGACGGGCAGTGATAAGCCTGAAGCAGAAAATCTGCTTGAGGCATTCACCGCTGCCGCTCAAACGGCTGCGGGCAAACTGCCTTCGATTGAGGGCTTTTGGCTTTCGGGCGGCGGAGCATACACTCCCATTTTTCCGCCCTCGACCTACCGTGCTGTAGCCTGTGATGATCCAGTCGTCCGAGCCTGGGCAGCTGCTGCCGGTATTCCCCGCACCGCGCTCATGCCCGTTCGCAGCGGCGAACGCGAACAGGAACGGTGGGGGAAAGCGTTCGTTGACGCACCGATCGGCGAGCGCATCGTCGTTATTGAGCATCTCCTCGAACCCTGGCGCCGCAGTGACTGGAGCGCCTGCATTGACGACGCTGTTTTCGTGCTCTTTGGCAATGCCGGCGCCGCTACGCTTTTGCCGACGCCCAAGAGCTTCAATCCGCTCAAACGCTTCAAACGGTCGGTGCTCCCGCTCGAGAGCTGGTTCATTGACAACTTTGCGGGAGAAGTTCCATGACGCGCATTCTCTCCCGTCCTTACGATCAGCATGCCGCCGATCGTCTGGCCCTTTCGGGTTTTCTGCCGCCCATTGCGCGGGCGCTTGCCGCCCGCGGCATTCAGGTGCCCTCCGATTTAGAGCAGGAATGGGCCGGCATGCTGCCGCCCGCCATGCTCGAAGGTACGCGTGAAGCAGCCGAACGGCTTGCATTCGCTCGCGAGCGGCATCAAGCCGTCACCATCGTCGCCGACTACGACTGCGACGGCGCTACGGCATGTGCCGTCGGTATCCGGGGTCTGCGCATGCTCGGCATCACCGCAAACTACTTCGTGCCGGACCGCGTGCTCCACGGCTACGGGCTCACGCCCAACGTCGTCGATATCGTCGCCGCCAGAACCCCCAAGCCGGATCTCATCGTCACGGTTGACAACGGCATCTCGTCAGCAGCGGCCGTTGACCGCGCTCGGGAGCTCGGCATCGACGTCATCATTACAGACCACCACCTGCCGGGCGCTGAACTGCCGCGGGCACAGGCGATCGTCAACCCCAATTTAACGGGCTCGACCTTCCCGTCGAAAAATCTCGCAGGCGTCGGCGTCATCTACTATGTGCTGCTCGCCCTGCGTTCCCTCCTTCGCGAACGCGGCGTCTTTGACGCAAAGACTCAGCCGCGTCTGGATGCGCTGGTGGACTTTGTAGCCCTTGGAACAGTGGCTGACGTCGTCAAGCTCGACAAAAACAACCGTATTCTGGTTTCGCAAGGCATTCGCCGCATTCGCTGCGGCCGTACGCATGCGGGGCTCGAAGCCCTGTTTGCCATTGCCGGACGCGATATTCGTACCGCGGGGGTACGCGACTTCGGCTTTGCCGTTGCGCCGCGCATCAATGCCGCCGGCCGTCTCGGAACCATGGAAAACGGCATCGAATGTCTCTTGTCGGACGATCCCGCCGCGGCCCTTGCCTTTGCCGAGAGCCTCAACTCCATCAACACCGAACGCCGCGAACTTGAAAGCGAGATGCAGCAGTTGGCTGAGGCCGCTTTATCCAATATTGACTTGGATCATCACGCCACTTTTACGATTTTCAACCCCTCTTTCAATGAGGGTGTTGTGGGATTGGTGGCAGCGCGCCTGAAGGAGCGCATCCACCGTCCGGTCATCGCGTTTGCGCCGACGGAAAACGGAGAACTCAAAGGTTCGGGCCGTTCCATTCCCGGCATACATCTGCGTGATGCACTCGACTTGACCGCCAAAGCACTGCCCGGCGTCGTACTTCGCTTCGGAGGCCATGCCATGGCGGCCGGACTTTCCATCAAACCCGAAGGGTTCAAGGATTTTCAGGCGGCGTTTGAGGAAGTCATCCGCAGCCGATGCGATGCCTCCGTTTTTGAGCGTGTTGTGCTCACCGACGGCGGACTCGCGCCCGACGAGATTACCGAAGCGCTCTGTCAGGAAATCGATGAACAAATCTGGGGACAGGGTTTTGAAGCCCCGCTCTTTGCCAACGAGGTTCACGTGCTCTCACAGACGCTTCTCAAGGGCACGCATCTCAAAATGATGCTCGAGCTCGGCGGCTCGCGTTTTGACGCCATCTTTTTCCGCCGCAAAGAACCTTTAGCGTCGCTCACGAGGATTGCCTACCGGCCGTCAGTCAATGAATTCCGCGGCCGCCGAACCGTGCAGCTGGTGGTGGAGGCGGCCGAATAAGCCGTCAGCGGAAATTCCGCCGCTTTTTCCTATGATTCGGGACGCTCAGCAGCACATGCGGCGTCCCGAAGCCGTCTATAATTTTCGTTTCCCTGTATTTTCAGGGCACGTCGGTGATTTTGTGCTTCAAAAATTCTCGAAGCCCGACGCACTTTTAATACAACGAATACGCTCTATCCGCATAGGTCAGAAATGGAAGCTGAACGCATCAACCAAATTGAAGCCTCGATCGACGATCTCACCCGTCGGCTCAATGAACTTCGGGGGTATCTTTGACGTCGACCGCAAAGCTCGGCGCCTCGAAGAAGTAAACCGGGAAATTGAGAACCCGGACCTCTGGAATGATCCCAAACACGCCCAGGAAGTAAGCAAAGAAAAGAAGATGCTCGACGATATCGTCGGCAGCTTCAACCGTCTTACGCAGGGCATCGCCGATGCGGGCGAACTCTTTGAACTTTCTCTGGCCGAAGAGGATTTCGATTCCCTCGAAGTCATCGGAGAGGATGTGGACCGCATCGAGCACGAAGTTGCTCAGCTCGAATTTAAGCGCATGTTCAACCAGCCGATGGACTCGGCCAACTGCTATCTGGAAATTCAGTCCGGTGCGGGCGGCACGGAAGCTCAGGACTGGGCAAGCATGCTCGAGCGCATGTATATGCGCTACGCCGAACGCAAGGGCTTTAAGGTCACCCTTGAAGAAGAAACACCGGGCGAAGTCGCCGGCATCAAGTCCTGCACGCTCTTTATTGAGGGCGAGTGGGCGTACGGCACGCTGCGCACCGAGACCGGCATTCATCGTCTGGTGCGTAAGAGCCCCTTTGACGCCAATGCGCGCCGTCACACCTCCTTCACCTCGGTCTACGTCTATCCGGAAGTGGATGATTCCATCGACATTGAAATCAATCCTGCCGATCTTTCCATCGACGTCTTCCGCGCTTCGGGCGCAGGCGGTCAGCACATCCAAAAGACCGAGTCAGCCGTCCGAATTCACCACAAGCCCACCGGCATCATTACGATCTGTCAGGATGACCGCTCGCAGCACCGCAACCGCGAAAAAGCCATGCAGCAGCTCAAGGCTAAGCTCTATGAGCTGGAAATGCGCAAACGCATGGAAGCGCAGACGAAGCTCGAAGAGTCGAAGTCTGACATCGGCTGGGGTCACCAGATCCGCAGCTACGTGCTTGATCAGTCGCGCGTGAAGGACCTGCGTACCGGCGTTGAAACCGGCAACACGGGCGGCGTGCTCGACGGTGATCTTGACCAATTCATCGAAGCGAGCTTGAAGGGCGGCGTAAATGCCGTTCCGGCGGCCGAATAAGCCCCAAGCTCCGAACTGCCCTATTCCAGACTCAACGCTTCGGAAAGCCCTGCACTGCACCTTTCCGAAGTGCTCGTTGGATCCCAACATCCGCAAAACACTTTTAGGGGAATCAAATGGCACAAGCCCAGCAGAACCCTCAGACCGTTCAGGCCCCGGCCGAAGACGAAAACCATATCATCGCCGAGCGCCGCGCCAAGCTTGCCGCGCTGCGCGCCGCCGGCGTCGCTTATCCGAACGACTTCAAGCGTACGGATCTCTTCGGCGACCTTACGGCCAAATACGGCGCTATGACGACGGAGGAGCTTGAAGCCGCCGCCCCCGAAGTTGCCTGCTCGGGCCGCATCATGCTCAAGCGCATCATGGGCAAGGCCTCCTTCTGCACGGTGCGTGACTTCACCGGCACGATGCAGTACTTCGTGCAGCAAAATGAAGTCGGCCCCGACGCCTATGCTGCCTTTAAGACGTTCGACCTCGGCGACATCGTCGCTGCCAAGGGCGTGCTTTTCCGCACCCATGCCGGCGACCTCGCCATTCGCGTGAAAGAAATCCGTCTGATGACCAAGAGCATCCGTCCGCTGCCCGATAAGCACAAGGGCCTGCAGGACACGGAGCTTTGCTACCGCCAGCGCTACGTCGACCTCATCATGAACGAGGAATCGCGCAACCGCTTCCTCACCCGCTCGAAAGCCATTGCCGCCATCCGCGCCTTCATGCTCAATCACCGCTTCCTTGAAGTGGAAACGCCGATGCTCCACCCGATCCCGGGCGGCGCCAATGCAAAGCCCTTTATCACGCACCACAATGCGCTCGATATGGATATGTACCTGCGCATCGCGCCGGAACTCTATCTGAAGCGCCTCGTGGTCGGCGGTTTTGAACGCGTCTTTGAAATCAACCGCAACTTCCGCAACGAAGGCGTGTCGGTTCGCCATAACCCCGAATTCACGATGATGGAGTTCTACGCGACGTATTGGACGTACCGCGATCAGATGGACTTCACCGAAGAGCTCCTGCGCACGGTCGCCAAAGAAGCGACGGGGTCGATGGTTCTGCAGTATCAGGGCCATGAAATCGATCTCTCCAAGCCTTTCCATCGCCTGACGCCGCTTGCCGCCATCAAGAAGTTCGCGCCGAACTACACCGATGAAGAACTCAACAACCCGGACTTCATCCGCGCCGAGCTTAAGCGCCTCGGCGGTGAGATCCCGGTTGACGCCGGTCTGGGCGCTCTGCAGATGGCGCTTTTTGAAGAAACCGCCGAAGCCAAGCTGATCGAACCGACCTTCATCATTGACTACCCGGTTGAAATCTCGCCGCTCGCCCGCGCGTCCGACGCCGATCCTGAAATCACCGAACGTTTTGAGCTTTACATTGCCGGCCGAGAAACCGCCAACGGGTTCTCCGAGCTCAACGATCCGGACGATCAGGCCGCCCGCTTCCGTGCTCAGGCTGACAAGAAGAGCCACGGCGACGACGAAGCGATGTATTACGATGCGGACTACATCCGTGCTCTGGAATACGGTCTGCCCCCGACCGCCGGCTGCGGCATCGGCATTGACCGTTTCATGATGCTGCTCACCGACGCTCCGACGATCCGCGAC
>ERZ1026901.1841-NODE-1841-length-10990-cov-6.260448_pt1 | contig 10990 bp, 9 predicted proteins | sample MGYA00380179_ERZ1026901 | MGnify/ENA primary metagenome ERZ1026901 (study PRJEB33269, sample SAMEA4719815) | human gut metagenome | biome: human-associated habitat; feature: organic feature; material: feces | place: Cameroon | collected 2013-10 ... | reverse complement strand
TAACAAAACAATGAAAAAACTTTTAATGATGTTGATGCTGTTGGCACCTATGGCTGCCTTCGCACAGAAATTTGGTCATATCAATGCCCAGGAAGTGATGGCACAGATGCCTGAGTTTATCAAGGCTCGCGGCGAGATTGAAGCAGCTGCAAAGCAGTACGAAAACGACCTCAAGGCCATGCAGGACGAGCTGCAGCGCAAGGCAGAGGAGTATGAGAAGACACGCTCTACCATGAACGAGACCAAGCAGAAGGAGACCGAGCAGACTCTCACACAGCTCCAGCAGAAGGTTCAGCAGGCTTATCAGGACAACTCACAGGCCATACAGAAGATGCAGCAAGAGAAGATGGCGCCTGTTTTTGAGCGCGTTATGAACGCCATCAAGGCTGTTGGCAAGGCAGGTGGCTATGTTTACATCATGGACGTTACCTCTGGTGTGCCTTACATCAGCGAGACTCTCAGCAAGGACGTTACAGCTGAGGTTAAGGCTGAGCTCCAGAAGACCGTCAAGAAGTAAAAAAGCACAGCCGACAAAACAGCTGTTAAGCAATTATAACTAAGAACAGTGCGCAGGAGCGCATCCACCAATGTGCCGGAGAGCTTCACGCCCTTCGGCACGTTTGGTTTTAACCCAAAACGGCCTAATGACCTATTTTGGTTTTAACCGCTACCACAACAAACATTGTCAGAATATGAAAAAAATCGCAATAGCCATTCTTGCCTTGCTCGCACCCTTGGCAGCAAGCGCACAGAAAGAGTTGATGGACACCAACATCATCATCGACACAAACGACGCACCGGCAGCGCGCCAGCAAACAGGACAGGCACCTGCCACCCTCTTGCGCTATGGCTACATCAGCTATAACGACGTGCTGCAGTCGATGCCCGAGATTGAGCAGGCACAGAAGACGCTGGAGACGCTGCGCAGCAAGTATGATGTCGAGATGAAACGTTCCGAGGACGAGTTCAACGCCAAGTATGAGGAGTTTCTTGAGGCCCAGCGCGACCTCGTGCCGTCAATCCTGCGCAAGCGTCAGGCCGAGCTTCAGGACATGATGGACAAGAACACCGCCTTCCGTGCCGAGGCACGCCGTCTGCTCGCACAGGCTGAGAGCGATGCCTACGCGCCGCTCCATGCCAAGCTCAAGGCTGCCATAGGCGAGGTAGCAGCAGAGCAGGGACTGGCCTTCGTGCTCAACACCGACAACAACGCTTGCCCTTACATCAACCCCGCCATGGGCGTTGACGTGACGAGTCTGGTGAGAGCAAGGGTAGGGAAATGAAGTGAAGTGAAAGCTTAGGGCATAGGCCCCAAAAATTATGGACTATGCCTTAGAAAAGCTCCTGAACAGTTTTACGACAAAAAGGGTTTTATAACCCAAGAAAAAAAACAGCGTGCAGTTATGAATCTTCCACACAACGCAGGCCCTATCGGCGTGTTCGATTCGGGCTACGGCGGACTGACCATCCTTCACGGCATTCGTCAGCTTCTGCCACAATACGACTACATGTACCTCGGCGACAACGCCCGTGCCCCTTACGGCTCGCGATCCTTTGAGGTGGTGTATGAGTTTACGCGTCAGGCCGTACTGAAGCTCTTCAGCATGGGCTGCCACCTCGTGATCTTAGGGTGCAACACAGCGTCGGCCAAGGCGTTACGCTCCATCCAGCAGTGTGACCTGCCGCAGGTGGACCCCTCGCGCCGTGTGCTTGGCGTGATCCGTCCCACGGCAGAGACCGTTGGACAGCTCACGCGGTCGCGCCATGTGGGTGTGCTGGCCACCGAGGGCACCATACGCTCTGAGAGCTACAACATGGAGATTGGCAAGCTGCACCCCGACATCCCGGTCACGGGACAGGCTTGTCCGCTTTGGGCTGCCATCGTGGAAGCCAACGAGGCAGACAGTCCGGGGGCCGACTATTTCGTGAAGAAGCGCATAGACCAACTGATGCGCCGCGACCCGCTCATCGACACCATTATCCTTGGCTGCACCCATTATCCGTTGCTCATGAACAGCATCGTGAAGAATGTGCCCGACGGTGTGCGCATCATGCCGCAGGGCACCTATGTGGCTGACAGTCTGAAGAGTTATCTTGAGCGCCATCCCGAGATGGAGGCCATGGTGACGCAAGGGGGCACCTGCCGTTATCTGACGACAGAGAGCGAAGAGAGGTTTGGCGAGAGTGCTCAGATCTTCCTTAACGAGAAGGTTAAGGCAGAGCATGTGGAGCTTGTGTGAAGGGCTTGTGTTATGGGCTCGTGAAATAAAGGTTTAAGAAATCTGGTCAGAAGGTTCCGAAAGCAGCGCCCCATGAAACGATGCTTATCTTCACGTCGCCGGCTTTCTCCAGCTCTTTGCCTATGGAGCACACTGTTGCTCCTGTTGTGACCACATCGTCGACGAGGATGATGTGCTTGCCCTTTATGTCCTCGGGTTTCAGGAGCACGAACGCATCCTTGACGTTCAGTTCGCGCTGCTCGGTGGTCATGGCCGTCTGGCTGCGCTTGAACGATGTGCGCATAATGATGTCGGTGCGCATGGGCAGGCCTATGGTCTGTGCCAGTCCTTCAGCAATGAGGTCGCTTTGGTTGTAGCCACGCTGTCGCACGCGCTTCTTTGCGAGCGGCACGGGGATGATGATGTCGGCGTTCTCGGCAAGCTCCGTGTCTTTCAGTTCCCTGCCGATCATGCGCCCCATCCACAGACCCACGCCCTCGTTGTGGCAATATTTCAGCTGATAGATGAGGTCGCTGGCATGTGAGTGGCCGTTGTGGTGAACGAAGGCGAACGCCGCCTCAATGTTTATCTTACGCCAGAAATGTTGGGCCATGGCGTTGCTGTAGAGGTCTTTCGACCATGAGGTGCGCGGCAGACTGTCGAAACATCGTGCGCAGAGCACATGCTCCCCCTTCATCAGTCGGTCGCCGCACAGTTCGCACATGTAGGGACTGATGAAGAGCACGGCGTCAGAGAGCCACCGTTTTATCGCCACTTTTATGTTTGTCAGAAAGCTCACAACTTCTGGTTTTTGTTTTTAACTCAAGTTTCGCTTGTATATTATGCACTTGCGATAGTTCAATTATTAAAAAAGCTCTTGGCTTTTGTATCTTCTTTCGACAGCACAATTGACGATAAAAAATCGCACAATTGACGATTAAAAATCGTAACTGCTGTCAAACGGTTCATCCTCCGCTGTTGAATCGTCGTCATTGTCTTTTTCTATCTGGTCGAGGCATAGCTTGGCCAGTTCAATGTCGAAGCCGCGGCCTATGGCATAGCGCAGCAGTTTGTAGTGGCGCTCATAGGCTGTGCGTCCCGTCACCGTGCGTTGCTTGGCTTTGAGCAGTGGCAGGAGAGTGTCGGCATACTGCTCCCGGTCCACGGCATCGAGCACGGGCGCATAGATGTCGCTGCTTATGCCTTTCTGCCATAGCGCGGCCTCGACCTTGCGTCGTCCCCATTTGCCAAACTTGATCTTGTCGTTGACGAACATCTCGCAGAAGCGTCGGTCGTCGATATAACGTTCTTTTATCAGTCGCGCGAGTACACGCTCCTGGGTCTCTTCGTCAAGACCCCATCGTCTCATGCGGTCGCGTGCCTGCCCCGAGCAATATTCTGCCCGTGCGCATGATGATGATAGGCGTGAGAACGCCTCAGATTCGGATAATTGTGTGGTCATATGTCGGATGCGCCGAAGCGCAATTTTGAATTTTGAATTTTGAATTTTGAATTGTCGGCTTTCAGCCGATTTTGAGTTTTTGAATTTTGCGCTCGGCTCGTAGAGACGCTTGCCTAAGCAAGAATTATCCTCTTAAAACAGAGCAATTGAATTCTTCACTCTTCGTTCTTCACTCTTCACTCTTCACTCTTCACTCTTCACTCTTCACTCTTCCCTTATAAAGGCTCCTTTAACCATTCGTGGTTTCCCGAAGCAGTCGTTTCGTACCTCTATGGCGGTGAAACCTTCGTTGGCCATGGTTTGGGCCACCTCGTGGGCATAGGCGGTGTTTGTCTCGAAGAGCAGACGGCCGCCGGGCTTGAGAGCCTTCGATGCGTAACGGGCAATGGCGCGGTAGAAGAGGAGAGGGTCGCTGTCGGGCACGAAAAGGGCAAGCTCTGGCTCATAACTGAGCACGTTGTCGGACATGTCGGCACGCTCCCTGTCGCAGATATATGGGGGGTTGCTCACAATGACATCCCAACGCTCTTCGTCGTCGGGGGCGCTGAGAGCATCCTGATGCTCAAATCTTACGCTCGCTCCAAGCCTATGGGCGTTGCCCGCTGCTATGGCCAGTGCGTCTGTCGATATGTCCCACGCCGTGACACGCGCCTGAGGCAGGGCTAACGCAACGGTTATGGCTATGCAACCGCTGCCTGTGCCGATGTCAAGAATTGAAGGGTGGGGGGCTTCTTCTCCTTTTTCAGGAACCTCCTTATTGCTTTTTAAGAGAGAAGATAAAAGCTGTTCTTCTTTTTGTGGAGCATCCTCCCCTTTCCTTAACCCCTCCTTTTCTTCTTTTAAAGGAGAAGATAAGGGTTGTTCTTCTTTTTTTGGAGCTTCTCTCTTTTTAGAAACCTCCTTTTCTTCTTTGCCTCTTTCTTCCTTGCTGTTATCTTCTTTTTCTTTTTCTTTCGCCTCGTCGCAAGTCCATTTCACCAGATCTTCGGTTTCGGGTCTTGGAATGAGCACGCCTGGAGCCACGTCAAACAGTCGTCCGGCGAACCATTCGGCGCCTAACACATATTGCACAGGCTCCGATTTTTCCAATCGTTGCATGATTTTCTCCAGTCGTGTGGTGTCGTCTGCCGATAATTGTGTAACTTTGCCTAAACAAATGTCGGTTAGTGACATGCCGAACAGGGCATCGAGCACGGTGCGCACGATGGCTTGGGCCTCACGCTCATTGTATATGACGGTGAGCCGCTTCCATAATTGGTTGTATGTCATGCCACAAAATTAATAAAAATTGATTATGTTCCAAAATAACAGCCAAGAAAATAATGACAACAAGGGCTTAAAGACCGATGTGGAGAACAACGCTCAACAGCTTGAAGCTACACAGCTACAGGCTGATAACGAGGTTTCTCAACCTAAGGACAATGGAGCTTCGCTATCAGGAACCAATGAAGCCTCGCAATCAGGAACCAATGAAGCATTGCTATCAGGAACCAATGAAGCCTCGCTATCAGGAACCAACGATGCTTCGCTATCAGGAACCAATGACGCTTCGCTATCTGAGGTCAACGCTGTTTCTTCTCAAGAAGCTGCTCAGCGTGAGGTCGACGAGATGTATATGCGTCGCTGCCTTCAGCTTGCCGACTGTGGCCGTCAGAATGCCAAGCCCAACCCCATGGTCGGTGCCGTCATCGTGTGTGACGGACGGATAATAGGCGAGGGCTACCATGTGCGTTGTGGCGAGGGCCATGCCGAGGTCAACGCCTTTGCGTCGGTGCGTCCGTGTGATGAGCCGCTGCTCGGCCGAAGCACGATGTATGTCAGTCTGGAGCCTTGTTCTCATTACGGCAAGACGCCTCCATGTGCCGACTTCATCGTGAGGAAAGGCGTGCGTCGCGTGGTCGTGGGCTGCGTCGACCCTTTTGCCAAGGTCCACGGACGCGGCATAGCCAAGCTGCGCGAGGCGGGCATAGAGGTGACGGTGGGTGTGCTCGAAGACGAGTGTAAGGCTCTGAACAGCAGGTTCATGACCGTCAACACAGAGCACCGTCCCTACATTCTGCTCAAGTGGGCACAGTCGGCCGACGGGTTCCTTGACGACCACTATCATGCCGCACGCTTCTCGACGCCCTTCACCACCATGCTCGTACACAAGATGCGGGCCGAGAACGACGCCATTCTTGTGGGCCGTGTCACCGACCAGCGCGAGCATCCGCGTCTCGACGTGCGCGAGTGGAGCGGTCCGTCGCCAGAGCGCATTGTGCTGACCAGCGGCCAACGCATCACCGACGTGCTCGACACGTTATACAGCAGGAAGAAGCAGTCGCTCATTGTGGAGGGCGGCGCTGCCACTCTGCGCTCCTTCATCGACGCCGGACTGTGGGACGAGATTCGCCGCGAGACCTCACCCCTGTGTGTGGGCGACGGCACACCGGCCCCCTCGCTCCCGAACGACATCATATCGGCCGACCGGACGTTTGTCGACGGCAACGTGATAGAGAGGTTCTTAAGGGTGAAATGATAAAGCGGGAAATCATCGATGAAGCTGGAAATCATTGATAAAGCTGGAAATCATTGATAAGGCGGGAAATCATTGATAAAAAGGAAACCCGAAGAAAAAACCTGAAGATAAACCGTAGCCCCGTAACCTCCAGTAATCAAAACAAAAGAAAAAAGAAACCATAAAAGATAGGAAACAAGAAAAATGTCAACAAAGCAAGACGAGCTAACACCGATGATGAGGCAGTTTTTCTCGCTGAAGGCCAAGCACCCCGACGCGCTGCTGCTCTTCCGTTGCGGCGACTTCTACGAGACCTACTGTGACGATGCTGTCACGGCATCGAAAATATTGGGCATCACGCTCACCCGACGGTCGAACGGCGCATCGAAGACAGGAAGCGGCAACGCCGAGATGGCGGGCTTCCCGCATCATGCGCTCGACACATATCTGCCCAAGCTCATACGCGCCGGCAAGCGAGTGGCCATCTGCGACCAGCTGGAGGACCCCAAGCTCACGAAGAAGCTCGTGAAGCGCGGCATCACAGAGCTGGTTACGCCAGGTGTGGCCATGGGCGACAACGTGCTCAACTATAAGGAGAACAACTTCCTTGCTGCTGTCCACTTCGGACGTGGCGGGGTGGTGGGCGTGGCGTTCCTCGACATCTCTACGGGCGAGTTTCTCACAGGCGAGGGTCCTGCACCCTATGTGGAGAAGCTCATGGGCAACTTCCAGCCCAAGGAGGTGCTCTATGACCGCGCCTGCAAACAGCAGTTTGAGCAAGCCTTTGGCAACCGTTGGTGCGTGTTCGAGCTTGACGACTGGGTGTTCACCGACACCACAGCCCGTCAGAAGCTGCTGCGCCATTTCGGCACAAAGTCGCTCAAGGGTTTCGGCGTGGAGCATCTGCCCAACGGCATCATTGCCTCGGGAGCCGCCTTGCAGTATCTGGAGCTTACGCAGCACACACACATAGCCCACATCACGTCGCTCTCACGCATAGAGGAGGAGCGTTATGTGCGCCTCGACAAGTTCACCATTCGTTCTCTCGAACTGTTGCAGCCCATGCAGGACGACGGTGTGTCGCTGCTCGGCGTCATCGACCGCACAGCCACACCCATGGGCGGACGTATGCTGCGCCGCTGGCTCGTCTTCCCGTTGAAGGATGTCAAGGCCGTCAAGGCGCGTCTCGACATCGTCGACTATTACGCCCATGAGCCGGCCTTTGCCGAGTGCATGGACGATGCCTTACACCGCATGGGCGACCTGGAGCGCATCACCAGCAAGGTGGCGGTGGGACGTGCCACGCCGCGCGAGGTGGTGCAGCTCAAGATGGCATTGCAGGCTCTCGTGCAGGTCAAGACGGCTTGCCAGCACGCCAAGAACGAGGCGTTGCAGAACATGGGCGAGCAGATACACCTGTGTGAGGCTCTCAGACAGCGCATAGAGAAGGAGCTGCAGCCCGACCCGCCACAGCTCGTGGCCAAGGGCGGCGTCATTGCCGACGGCTTCTCGCCAGAGCTTGACGAGCTGCGGCAGATCTCGCGCCACGGACGCGACTACCTGTTGCAGATTCAGCAGCGCGAGACGGAGCGCACGGGCATTGCCTCGCTCAAGGTGGGCTACAACAACGTGTTCGGATATTATCTTGAGGTGCGCAACACCTATAAGGACAAGGTGCCGCCAGAGTGGGTGCGCAAGCAGACGCTCGCCCAGGCTGAGCGTTACATCACCGAGGAGCTGAAGCAGTATGAGGAGAAGATCATGGGTGCCGACGAGAAGATTCTGGCGCTCGAGACACGTCTCTTCAACGAGCTTATTGCCGACATGCAAGCCTATATTCCCCACATACAGATCGACGCCACGGTGACGGCACGCCTCGACTGCCTGCTGTCTTTCGCCAAGGCTGCCGACGAGCACGGCTATGTGCGCCCCGAGGTGTCCGACGATGTTGTGCTCGACATAAAGCAGGGCCGTCACCCCGTCATAGAGACGCAACTGCCTGTGGGCGAGAGCTATGTGCCCAACGACATCTTCCTCGACAGCGACAACCAGCAGATCATGATCATCACCGGCCCCAACATGGCGGGCAAGTCGGCCTTGCTTCGCCAGACAGCCCTCATCACGCTCATGGCACAGGTGGGCTGCTTCGTGCCGGCACAGAGCGCACATGTGGGCGTGGTCGACAAGATCTTCACCCGTGTGGGAGCGTCCGACAACCTCTCGCTGGGCGAGTCGACGTTCATGGTTGAGATGACCGAGGCCGCCGACATCCTGAACAATGTGACGCCGCGCTCGCTCGTGCTCTTCGATGAGCTGGGCCGTGGCACCTCTACCTACGACGGCATATCCATTGCGTGGGCCATCGTGGAGCATCTGCACCAGTACAGAAAGGCGAAGGCACGCACGCTCTTCGCAACCCACTATCATGAGCTCAACGAGATGGAGCGTCTCTTCCCGCGCATAAAAAACTATAATGTGAGCGTGCGCGAGGTCGACGGCAAGGTGATCTTCCTGCGCAAACTGATGCCCGGCGGCTCTGAACACTCGTTCGGCATTCATGTGGCAGAGATTGCGGGCATGCCGAAGAGCATCGTGCAACGCGCCAACGAGATTTTGAAACAGCTCGAGGCCGACAACGCACAGGTGGGAGCGCTTGAGCAGGACGGTCTGACGGCTACGGCCGGCAACGGCTCTGCAACGGGTGCCAAGGCTGCAATAAAGCCGAAGGCCAGCAACGCCCCCACGCAGCGTCTTGGCTCGTCAGATGCCGTGCAGCTGAGCTTCTTCCAGCTCGACGACCCCGTGCTCTCACAGATCCGTGACGAGATCGTGGGCCTCGACATCAACAACCTCACACCCGTTGAGGCTCTCAACAAGCTCAACGAGATAAAGAAAATTCTTAAGGGGCATTGACCCTGGGAGGTGCCTAAAAATTTTGGACACCTGTATAAAAAAACGGCTTAAAAGTTTAATATATCGCTTGTTTTGTTTAATTTTGCAGTATCTTATAGCACAATAGGATAACTATGCTTTAAGATAGAAAGAAAAACAGTAAGGACAATGTTGAATTTAGACAACTTTTACAAGGCGCGTTATGTGCTTAACAAGGTCATCAGAAAGACCACGCTGGTACACGCGCTGAAGGTCAACCCCGAGAGCGATGTCTACTTGAAGCCCGAATGTCTGCAGAAGACAGGCTCGTTCAAGATTCGCGGTGCCTACTATAAGATCTCACAGCTCACACCCGAGGAGAAAACCAAGGGCGTGATTGCTTGCTCAGCCGGAAACCACGCGCAAGGCGTGGCGCTCGGTGCTACGGCCATGGGCATAAAATCGCTCATCTGCCTGCCTGAGGGCGCACCCATCAGCAAGGTGGAGGCAACAAAGCGGCTGGGTGCCGAGGTGTGCCTCGTGCCTGGCGTCTACGACGATGCCTACCAGAAAGCATTGCAGCTGCGCGACGAGAACGGCTACACTTTCATTCATCCCTTCGACGACGAGAACGTCATTGCAGGACAAGGAACCATCGGCCTGGAGCTGCTCGACCAGCTGCCCGACGTTGAGGCCATCGTGGTGCCTGTGGGCGGCGGCGGACTGATCTCCGGCATCGCCTTTGCCGTGAAGTCGCTCAACCCCGAGGTAAAGGTCTATGGCGTGCAGGCCGAAGGCGCACCGAGCATGGTGCAGAGCTTGCATGACCACAAGCAGGAGGCGCTGCCTTTTGTCTCTACCATTGCCGACGGCATTGCCGTGAAAGAGCCCGGCTCGCTGACCTTCGAGACCTGCTCACGTTATGTCGACGACATCGTGACGGTGAGCGAGGACGAGATCTGTGCTGCCATCCTGCATCTGCTTGAGGCTGAGAAGATGGTGGCAGAGGGTGCTGGCGCTGCCAGCGTGGCTGCCGTGATGTTCAACAAGGTGCCTGTAAAGGGCAAGAAGACGGCGTGCATCGTGAGTGGCGGCAACATCGACGTCACCATTCTCAACCGCGTCATCAACCGCGGTCTGACGAAGAGCGGACGCATCTGCACGCTCTGTATAGAGCTTGACGACAAACCGGGACAGCTCGTGCAGGTGAGCACCGTCATTGCGGAGCTGGGAGCCAACATCATAAGCGTGAGCCACGAGCGCAACGCCGACAGCGAGGCTGTGAACGCGTGCCTGCTGCGCCTCACCGCTGAGACAAAGAACCACGAGCATGTGGCAGAGATAAAGCGACAGCTCGTGGAGAAAGGTTTTAAGATTATAGAATAAAGAAGATATGAAACAGATTCACACCGACAACGCGCCCAAGGCGCTCGGACCCTACAGCCAGGCCATTGAGGCCGGAGGCATGGTGTTCGCATCAGGACAGGTGCCCATTGACCCTGCCACAGACCAGTTTGTAGAGGGCGGCATAAAGGAGCAGACACGTCAGTCGCTCACCAACGCCCAGAACATCTTGCGCGAAGCAGGCACCGACCTGCACCATGTGGTGAAAACAACGGTGTTCCTCAGCGACATGGACAATTTTGCTGCCATGAACGAGGTCTACGCCGAGTTTTTCCAGCAACCTTATCCCGCACGCTCTGCCGTGGCAGTAAAGACGCTGCCCAAGGGTGCTCTCGTTGAGATAGAGTGTATCGCGGTGAAGGGATAACCCCTTTTCGTTCAACCGCAACAAGGTCCTTTCAACCGTTACAAGGTTCTTTTAACCGTTACAAGGTCCTTTCAATCGTTACAAGGTTTTTTAAAACCATTATATAAAAAAGGCGAACACAAGCTTGGGTGCTGTGTTCGCCTTTTTTCTGTCTATGGCTCGTCATGAGC
>ERZ1026901.1835-NODE-1835-length-11055-cov-18.518545_pt1 | contig 11055 bp, 7 predicted proteins | sample MGYA00380179_ERZ1026901 | MGnify/ENA primary metagenome ERZ1026901 (study PRJEB33269, sample SAMEA4719815) | human gut metagenome | biome: human-associated habitat; feature: organic feature; material: feces | place: Cameroon | collected 2013-10 ... | reverse complement strand
AGCTTCGCGATATTTCTGCGATTGATGAACCGCGCATCGATATGAGGGACGAGGAGCTGAACCGTGTGCTGGGTGGCGGAATGGTTCCTGGCAGCATTACGCTCCTGGGCGGTGAACCGGGAATCGGTAAGAGTACGCTCACCTTGCAGACCATTCTGAACATGACTGACCGCTGCATCCTGTATGTGAGCGGAGAGGAGAGTGCCCATCAGATTAAACTCCGTGCCGACCGGTTGGCTAAAGGACAGGCGATGCTCAGAGAGGGTTCATCTGCGGACACACAGAAAACGGCTTCTCTTTCATCAGAAGGAGCCTTTGATCATATTACGGTTCTCTGCGAAACGCAGTTGGAGAAAATCTTCAGCCATATTCAGGAAGTGGCTCCACAGTTGATAGTTATAGATTCTATACAAACTATTGCTACGGAAGAAGTAGACAGTTCGCCGGGTTCTGTTTCGCAGGTTCGTGAGTGTGCAGCCTCCCTGCTCCGTTTTGCCAAGACGAGTGGCATTCCGGTTATTCTGATAGGACATATTAATAAGGAGGGAACGCTTGCCGGACCAAAGATTCTGGAGCACATCGTAGATACGGTGATTCAGTTTGAGGGCGACCAGCATTACATGTACCGCATCTTGAGAAGCATCAAAAACCGATTCGGAAGTACTTCTGAGTTGGGAATCTATGAGATGATGCAAGGCGGACTCCGACAGGTGAGCAATCCTTCAGAGTTGCTGCTTACTGAAGATCATGACGGGCTTTCGGGTGTTGCCATCAGCGCAGCCATCGAGGGTGTCCGTCCGTTCCTGGTAGAGACGCAGGCTTTGGTTTCAACAGCTGCCTATGGAACTCCGCAACGTTCGGCAACTGGTTTTGACCAGCGCCGTTTGAACATGCTCCTGGCGGTTCTAGAGAAACGTGTGGGGTTCAAACTGATGCAGAAGGACGTGTTCCTGAATATTGCCGGAGGATTGAGAGTAACCGATCCTGCCATGGACTTGAGTGTGTTGGCAGCCGTATTGAGCAGCAATGTTGACACACCTATCGAGCAAGGCTGGTGTATGGCGGGCGAGGTAGGTCTGAGCGGTGAAGTCCGTCCGGTGAGCCGTATTGAGCAGCGTATTGCTGAGGCTGAGAAACTGGGATTCCAGCACATCATCATCCCGAAATACAACAATCATGGTTTCGACCATAAGAAATATAAGATAGAAATTCATCCCGTAAGGAAGGTGGAAGAAGCATTCCGCTGCCTGTTCGGGTGAAGTAAAAAGTAATCATACAGTTCAAAATTCAAAATTCAAAGTAAAATGAAGGATTCAGTAATCATTGTGAGCGGTGGCATGGATAGCATCACGCTGCTCTACGATAAGAAAGACGAGATTGCACTCGGCATTAGTTTTAACTATGGAAGTAATCATAACGAGCGTGAAATTCCTTTCGCCAAGATGCATTGTGAGCGATTGGGAATCAAGCATATTACGATTGATTTGGGTTTCATGCATCAGTATTTCAAAAGTTCTCTTCTTGAAGGTGCCGATGCGATTCCTGAAGGTCATTATGCTGCTGATAATATGAAGAGTACGGTGGTTCCTTTCCGTAATGGAATCATGCTGAGCATTGCCATCGGCATTGCAGAGAGTAATAATCTGAAGAAAGTTTTCATCGCTAACCATGGTGGCGATCATACGATTTACCCAGACTGCCGTCCGGAGTTTATCAAGGCGATAGATGAGGCTGCTGAAGCAGGAACGTTCGTTGATGTGCGCGTAGTGGCTCCTTATACGAATATTACCAAAGGGCAGATTGCTGAGATAGGTAAGAAGTTGGGCATTGACTATGCTGAAACCTGGAGCTGCTATAAGGGCGGAGAGAAGCATTGTGGCAAATGCGGAACCTGCGTTGAGCGCAAGGAGGCTTTGGCCGAGGCGGGTATTGAGGATACTACCGAGTATGAAGAATAAGGATGACGACGAACCAGGCGTTCTTCGTTCCCTATATATAATAAGGTGTAATCAGAATAAATATAATAAAAGAAAATGAAAACAGCGATTTTATCTGCGGCGTTGATGCTTGCATCAACTGTTGCGATGGCTCAGAAGAGCAACTTCCAGTTGAAGGTGGATTTGAAGAATTTCAATTCCGATTCTGTACTTGTTTACAAGGGCAGAAATGTTAAGATGGATACGGTTTTGGTGAAGAATGGCAAGTTTACCTATTCTGCAAACCTTGATAAGGCAGCCGGATACGTTTTCCTCTCACCTGAAACTTATCGTGGTGCAGGTCAGTTTATGTTCAACCTGCCTTGTGTTCCTGGCGAGAAGGCTGAAGTTAAGGGCGATGCAAAGACCCGCTTCGATATTTCGGGTTCTAAGTTCTATCAGCAGTATCATGAAGTAGATGTTCTGCTGGAGAATGCTAATAAGGAGTTGAGAGATTACGAAGCTTCCCTGAACCAGAGAATCAAGAATGGTGAAACCCAGCAGACTGTCATGGCAGAATATGAGCAGAAGGCTCCTGCCCTGCAAAAGGCAAAGGACGATAAGATTTTCGATTTCGTAAAACAGCATCCTGATTATGAGGCTTGTGCTACTATCTTAGAGCAGTTTGATGATGTCAGCAAGATGGAGAAACTGCTGGGCTTGCTCTCAGAGAATGTGAAGAACGGCAGAATGAAGGCTTTCTACCAGCCAATGATTGATATGGCTAAGAAGCGTGCTGAGGCTGAGGAGAAGGCTAAGAAGGTGCAGGCTGCCGGTGTTGAGGCTCCTGACTTTACGCTGAAGGATATTAAGGGAAATGATTTCAAACTTTCCAGCCTTCGCGGTAAGATTGTAGTTCTCGATTTCTGGGGTTCATGGTGCGGATGGTGCATCAAGGGAATGCCTAAGATGAAGGAGTATTACGAGAAGTACAAGGGTAAGTTTGAAATTCTTGGTGTAGATTGTAATGATACAGAGGCTAAGTGGAAGGCTGCTGTTGAGAAGCACCAGTTGCCATGGATTCATGTTTACAATCCGAAGGACAGCAAGGTTCTCAGCGACTACGCTGTTCAGGGTTTCCCTACAAAGATTGTGATTGATGCTAATGGTAAGATAATCAAGACTATCGTTGGCGAGGATCCTGCTTTCTACACTTTGCTTGATGAAGTGTTGGGCAAGTAATGTAACATCAAACAATGTCGCCCTGTAAGTGCAAAATTACATTTGCTCTTACAGGGCGATTTTTTGTTTGTTCAGTATTTTATTTCTTTTTCTTCTTCAATTCCAGTTTCGGAATCTTGATTTTCTGTCCGGCTTTTACGGTGTTTGTACCATTCAGGGCTTCTACGTAGCATTCCATGCCCGAACCTAAATAGCGGGTGCTGATCTGTTCGAGGGTCTGACCGGCGCCAACCGTAACGGTCTGGGCAACTCCTATGATTCGGTAAGCTCCTGTGCGTACGCGAGCATCCTTATCATACTGGGATGATGCTATTTTCGAAGTAGCCTTTTCTTCGGCTTTATCTTTAGCCTTTTCTTTTGCTTCAGCCTTAGCTTTTGCTTCAGTCTGCTTAGCTTTTTCAGCGCTAGCACTTTCCTCATCCGAATTTTCTGCCAGTTTTACTGCTTCTGCAGTTTTAGCCATACGGATGCTGTCTTCCATCGCTTTCTGGCGGAGTTTCTGTTCCTGAGAGAGTGGGGCGGCAGCTGGTTTGGCTGGGACTTTCTTGGCTGGAGCCTGATGATACTGGTTTAGCTGCATGGCTAGATGATCACGCTGGGTAGTCATCTGACCATAGTTGAAAGCAAACCATCCCATTCCGCCTATCAAAGCTACTACGATGAGACAGACTGCAACGACCAGATTGCGAGGAATAACAATATAATGAGAAATGGAAGATTCTTCTTCCTCCTCTTCTTCTTCAGATTCATCTGATGCAGGTACTGCAGGTTCAACAACTGCATTCAGGGCTTGCTGTTGCTGGGCTAATTCAAGCTTCTCTTGCTCCAGTCTTTCCTGCTCAAGCCTTTCCTGTTCCAGTCTTTCCTGCTCAAGCCTTTCCTGCTCCAGTCTTTCTTGCTCAAGTCTTTCCTGTTCCAGTCTTTCCTGCTCTTGCTTTTCTTTTTCAAGCTTTTCTTTCTGTATTCTTTCCTGCTCCAGTTGGGCTTGTTTTAATCTTTCCAGTTTAGCTTGTTCTATAGCAATTTGCTTTGCCAGTTCGTCTTCGTCTTCTTTTTCCTTTTCCTTTTCAGATCCGATTACGACACCCTCCGGATTTGGAGTTGCAGTTTTTTCTTCGTCCAGAAAATCGATTACTTGTGTAGGAGCATCTTCTGTCTGTTCTTCTCCAAACTTCTCATCTATTTCATCGAAATCTACGCCGTCATTTACCACCACCGTTTCAAATTGGGCGAATGGCTTGTTCACGATTTCTTTCAGGATGTTGTCAGGCGTGAAGGTGAGTTTGTCTCTGCCTTCAATGGTGAAGCGCTCGCCCGTGTTCACATTGATGCTTTCACGGTCTTTCGTGGCCTGTACCTTAAAGGTGCCCAGCCATTTTATCTTCACCTGCTTGTCGGCATCGAGTCCCTGGTTGCACACATCAAACATCTTGCGGATGAAGAGTTCTGCTTCCACCTGGCTCAGCCCGCTTTTGTCAGCAAGCAGTTTTCCGAGTGTATTTAAACTGAATTTGCTCATTGCTCATCCCCTCCATTCTTTAGTTTTTCCTTGACCGAAGCAACCGGTCGGAAACCCAACACCAACTTAGGCGGCACCAGCTGGCGCTTCTTGGTAGTAGGATTAACCACCACTCGCTCCATGCGCTTCTTCACTTCGAAGGTGCCAAAATTGGGAATAGAGACAGCTTCTCCATCCTCAAACTCGGCAATCATAGCGTCTATCGCCTTGCGCACCAACTTCTGGGTGTCTTCCTGCGAATAGCCGGTTTGCTGAGCCAGTTCTGCGATGTATTCCTTGTTGTTCATATTTTATTTAATATGTAGTCAAAATTTCTAAAACTCCAGGCTATGGGGGAGAGAATGATTATTTCACCACCTTGCCATAGAGGTCAAATTCCTCGCTTGCAGTAATTTCTACCTGATAGAAACAACCCACGCGCAGACGCTTCTCATCGGCACGGATCAGAACCTCAGGGTCTACTTCCGGAGAGCAGAACTCTGTTCGTCCGATGTAGTAATCGCCTTCCTTGCGGTCGATGATAACGGTCATGGTTTTGCCCACCTTATCAGCCTCAATCTCAGAGCTAATGTCTTGCTGCAGAATCATCAGTTCGTCCAGCCGGCGCTGCTTTACCTCGGCAGGCACGTTGTCTTCGTAGTGGGTGGCGCTGTAGGTTCCTTCTTCCTCAGAGTAGGCAAAGGCGCCCATGCGCTCAAATCTCTGTTCGCGTACGAAGTCGAGGAGCTCGTGGAAATCCTCATCTGTCTCGCCTGGAAAACCAACCATCAGCGTAGTGCGGATGTGAATGCCTGGCACGCGTTCGCGGATGGCCTTCAGCAGATTGATGGTTTCCTGCTTCGTTACGTGGCGATGCATGCTGGTGAGCATGTGGTCGCTGATGTGCTGGAGGGCAATGTCGAGATATTTGCATACGTTTGGCTTCTCGCGCATCACGTCCAGAAGATCCATCGGGAACTGGTTCGGATAAGCGTAATGCAGGCGAATCCATTTCACGCCCGGAATATCAGCCATCTCGCTGATGAGTTCGGTAATATGATGCTTGCCGTCAATATCTACGCCGTAGTAGGTGAGTTCCTGAGCGATAATCTGAAACTCCTTTACGCCTTCTGCCACCAGTTCGCGCACCTCCTGCAGAATCTCTTTCTTCGGACGGGAAACGTGCTTGCCGGTGATGATAGGAATGGCGCAGTAGGCACAGTGGCGGTTGCAGCCCTCGGCTATCTTGATGTAGGCATAATGGCGCGGAGTAGTGAGATGGCGCTGGCCGTTGCAGGATGAAACTTCCGCCTTGCCGAGTTCCTGCAGAAGCTGTTTGTAGTTGAATTTGCCGTAGAATTTATCCACTTCAGGCATTTCTTCTTCCAGTTCCTTCTGGTAGCGCTGCGAGAGACAGCCCATTACGTAGAGCTTTCTGAGTCGGCCTTCTTCCTTAGCCTGGATAAACTCCAGGATGGTGTCGATGCTTTCCTGTTTCGCATCCTCGATGAAACCGCATGTGTTGATAACGGCAATCTCGCCCTGAGGGCGCTTTGAATCGTGAACACAATGGTAGCCGTTTGCCTCAAACTGCTTCATCAGCAACTCGCTGTCTACGAGATTCTTCGAGCAGCCCAGGGTAATAATATCTATCTGATTTTTCTTCATTTTCTAATTTTTAAAGAGCGAGTCTACGAATTCTGTCTTGTTGAAGAGCTGCAGATCTTCCATACCTTCGCCCAGTCCGATGTATTTTACAGGCACCTTGAGCTGGTCGCTGATGCCGATGACAACGCCGCCCTTAGCGGTTCCGTCGAGCTTGGTGATGGCGAGCGAGGAGATGTTGGTAACGGCAGAGAACTGCTTAGCCTGCTCGAATGCATTCTGTCCGGTACTTCCGTCGAGCACGAGCATTACCTCGTCTGGTGCTTCTGGCATTACCTTCTTCATCACTTCCTTTATTTTCTTGAGCTCATTCATCAGGTTCACCTTGTTGTGCAGTCGTCCTGCCGTATCGATGAGCACCACGTCGGCGCCGTTTGCCTTGGCGCTCTGCAGGGTGTCGAAAGCCACGCTTGCCGGGTCGCTTCCCATCTGCTGTTTCACTACAGGCACACCCACGCGCTCGCCCCAGATGCAAATCTGCTCTACGGCTGCAGCACGGAAGGTGTCAGCGGCTCCCAGCATAACCTTCTTGCCAGCCTTCTTAAACTGGTAAGCCAGCTTGCCGATGGTGGTTGTCTTGCCCACGCCGTTTACGCCTACTACGAGGATAACGTAAGGCTTATGGTCGGCAGGGAGGTCCCAGTCTGCCAGGTCATCGCTGTGATTCTCAGAGAGGAGATTGGCGATTTCTTCGCGCAGAATGCGGTTGAGTTCGTTGGTTGAAACATATTTATCGCGAGCCACACGTTCTTCGATGCGGCGGATAATCTTGACAGTGGTTTCTACACCTACATCTGAGGTGATGAGTACCTCTTCGAGATCGTCGAGCACATCATCATCGACGGTAGACTTTCCGGCAACGGCGCGCGCCAGTTTGCCAAACACACTCTCCTTGGTTTTTTCAAGTCCCTTATCGAGAGTTTCTTTCTTTTTGTTGCTGAATAATCCGAATAATCCCATAATCTTGTTTTTTATCTTTTGCAAAGATACTCATTTTTTTTTATTTTATGGCTTTTTCATTTGCTTTTTCGCCCTTTTCAAGAAAAAAAGTAAAGATTTAGAGGGTTTTATGTCATGACAGAAGGGTTTTCGCCGATATTGTGGGTTAATAAGGTTTAATAAATAATGTTGTCTGCTACAAAAAAATCGCCCTGCAAAGGGACAGAAGTGGTTTGGCTTCTGGACCCTTGCAGGGCGTTCTGTTTATTTCTTCATCATTTCCTTTACGGCTCTTTCGAGCTGGGTATCATGGCCATTGATGAAATCTTCCGGACTGTTGTAAACCTCGATGTCTGGGTTCAGCTGGGTGTTCTCGCCGAACACGCCACGCATGTCGCGGCAGCCTACCTGAGGAATACCGAATACCAGCGTGTTGTCCATCAGCGTTTCCCACCATACGGCTGTCATGGTTCCTGCTACAGGAGCACCGATCAGCTTGCCGATTCCGAGTTCCTTGTAAACCCATGGGAAACCGTGACCGTTGCTGTAATCATTCTCGCAGATCATGACGCAAGATGGCTTCACCCATTTGTTGAACGGATCGCGGCCAACTACCTTACCGTGAGGTACAAACTCCTGATATTGCTTGCCGTTGAGCAGGGTGCAGAGATCATCGTGCAACCAGCCGCCACCATTATGGCGCTCGTCTACGATTACAGCGTCTCTGTTTCGGTTCTTGTCGCTCAGCAGTTCGCTGTAAACGGTGCGGAAACTCTCCGAATCCATCGCCTTAACGTGAACATAAGCGATGCGTCCGCCCGAAATGCTGTCAACGAAAGCGCGGTTGCGGTCTACCCATCGCTTGTAGAGCAGGTTGTTGAGTTTGCCCTGAGAGATAGCCTTCACTGTAACCTCCATCTTCTTACCCTTGGCGTTTCTGATGCCGAGGCGTACATTCTTGCCAACCTTTCCGTCTAGCAATGGGAAGTAGTCCATTCCTGCTTTAATCTCCTCGCCGTCGATGCTCTCGATGATGCTGCCAGCTGTAACGCCCGTATTCTTCACATCGAAAGGACCACGCTTGATAATCTCCTGAATCTTCAGACCGTCGCCCTGATACTGAGGGTCGAAGAATACTCCCAGGTTGGCGGTGGTAAGCGCGCTGTTCGAAGCGTAGTAGCGGGCTCCTGTATGCGAAGCGTTCAGCTCGCCAAGCATTTCGCTCAACATCTCCTGGAAGTCGAAATTGTTGTTGATGTAAGGCAGGAACTTCTCGTAGGTCTTGCGGTAACCTTCCCAGTCAACACCATGAAGCTTAGGGTCGTAGAACTTGTCTTTCACCTGTCGCCATATGTGGTCGAAGAGATACTGGCGCTCCTCGGCTGGCTTATAGTTGAAGTTAGCCTCAAAGCTGATGTCCTTGGTGCTGAAACCGCTCAGATCCACCTTCTTGATGCTGCTTCCGTTGCAGATAAAGAGGTTCTTCACATCCTTGTCGGTCTGCAGGTTACCCTGTCCTACGCCCTTCATCACGAGCTTGGTAGAGCCGTCCTTCAGGTCGTGCTGCCAGAGGTCGTAACCATCCTCGAAGGCTGCCTGGTAGTAGAGCTTGTCGCCGTCTTTAGAGAGCACAGCATCGCCCATGTGCGAAGAGTTTGCGGTGAGGCGTACGATTCTGTCGCGGCAGTTTTTGATGTCCAGCTCCAGTGGCTTTACCTTTTCCACCTCTATCTTTCCGGTCTTCTTCTGCTTTTCGTCAGCTTTCTTTTTAGCTTCTTCCTTCTTTTCGTCTTCCTTCTTTTCCTTTTCGTCCTTGTTGGCGTCAGCCAGTTCTATCTCTTCCTTGCTCATGTTGAATCGGTTGTAGGCGTCCAGGTCGAAGAACATGATGTAGGCATCGTCTTCAGCTCCCCAGCTTCCATGACTGCGGTAGCCGGCTCTGTCGCTCTGGAAGAGCATAGCCTTGCCGTCGAGCACCCATTTGCCGTTGCTGTCGCTGTAGCCGGAATTGGTCAGGTTGTGAACCTCCTTGCCGTCAGCCTTTACCAGCGCAATATCCTGGTTGTTCCAGCCGCCGTTGCCGATATAGGTTGAAAGGAGCCATTTGCTGTCTGGTGACCATTCGAAAGCGATGTCTCCATCGCTGTAAGAGTAGACGTATTTGCCATCGAGCACGGTGCGGATTTTCTTCGATTTCAGATTGACGATGCGGAGTGCAGCGCGGTCTTCGAAGAAAGCCACTTCCTTGCCGTCAGGAGAGTATTGAGGATACTGCGATGTAATGCCTGTTTTCACCAGCTGCTCTTCCTCGATATCGGTAGCGTAGGTGAAGTTCTTCTCTTTCTCGTTCTTGATCTTAGACTGGTAAATCTGCCATACGCCGTTGCGCTCGGCTGCATAGACCAGGGCTCTGCCGTCTGGCGAGAAACTCAGGTTGCGCTCCTGCTGTGGTGTGTCGGTAATGCGCTTGGTAGTGGTGTATTCTACAGAAGTTACGTATACGTCGCCATGCATCACGAAAGCCACTTCCTTGGCGTCTGGCGAAACGGAAATCTCTGTAGCTCCCCAGCTTTTAATCTGACGTACGAGGCTTGGAGCGTCATTATCTGTGGTAATGGAGATGTTCACCTTCTGAGGCTCTCCACCTTCTTTTACGGTGTAGATTTCGCCATCATATCCGTAGCAGAGCAGGTCGGCGCTGGATGCAGTGAGGAATCTTACCGGATTGCCTTTGTGGTGGGTAATCTGCTTGTCGCTTGAACTGTTGAGGCTGCGGCGGTAGATATTGAATGTGCCGTCCTGTTCGCTCAGATAGAAGAATGATTTCTCGTCTGATGTCCATACTGGCGAGCGGTCTTCGCCGGCAAAGGTAGTCTGCTTGGCAAACTTTCCGTTGCTCTTCAGCCAGATGTCGCGTGCGATAGGTGATTTCTGGTGCTTGCGCCAAGGATCTTCATATCCCTTTTTGTCGTGATAGAGAATGTCGCCATTCTTGGCGATGCTGATATTCTCCATGGTGAGGGTAGAGAAGAGTTCCGGTCTTCCGCCCTTGGTGCTTACCTTATATACTTGTGGAAATGTGTTGTCGCCGAAGATGATGCTCTGGGCTGTAGGCTGCAGACTGGCTGAGTAGAGCACATGGTCGTTGTCTGCAAAGGCGATAGGTGTTTCGCTGCCGCTGTTGGTGGTGAGTCGGGTAGGAGCACCGCCTTTTGCATCGATTACGAAGATATCGAGACTTCCTTCGCGGTTAGACTGGAAGGCAATTTTCTTGCTGTCAGGACTCCATACAGGATGCGAATCGAAGGCTGCATGGGTTGTGAGCTGTCGTGCTTCACCGCCGTTGACAGAAACACTGTATAGGTCGCCTTTATAAGCGAAGGCGATGGTTGTGCCATCGGGGGAGATGGCTGGGTAGCGCATCCAGAGCGGATGGTCTTCTGCGCTGGCAGAGAGTGCTGCCGAGAACAGAGCTACCGAAAAGATTAACTTTTTCATTTGCGTATGTTTTATGTTTGAATATGCGTTATAAAAATCTCTTCTCTTTCGGGGTCAGAATGCTGTTTCTTGCTCCTAACGGATGCAAAGGTAGTTATTTTTTGCGATATTTAAGCATAAAAAAAGAAAAAAGTGAGAAAAAGTTTGGCGTATTCAAAAAATATATGTACCTTTGCAGCCGCAAATAAGAAAATGGCTAATAGATTGCCCAATGGCGCTGGTTAGACAATTTTGCGATTTGAAAAGTGTTGGTTCCGTAGCTCAGTTGGATTAGAGCAACAGCCTTCTAAGCTGTGG
>ERZ1026901.1832-NODE-1832-length-11063-cov-13.976381_pt1 | contig 11063 bp, 7 predicted proteins | sample MGYA00380179_ERZ1026901 | MGnify/ENA primary metagenome ERZ1026901 (study PRJEB33269, sample SAMEA4719815) | human gut metagenome | biome: human-associated habitat; feature: organic feature; material: feces | place: Cameroon | collected 2013-10 ... | reverse complement strand
TTCCAAAATTACGTTAAATCACGCTTGTGAATTTTCACTTGCGAAACTTTAGTCTAAAATTACAAGAAAAGTTTGGCTGTTTCGATTATTCAGCGTATCTTTGCTACAATAATAAAAGAAAGGAAAGCTATATGGAAACAAAAGACAAGAAGATACAAATTCATACTATAGACAACAAAGACATCGACAAGTATTTTCCTGCTCATAGCGAGATATCCAGCAAAGTCAGAAAGCATACTGTCAAGTTATTTTCAAGATAAAGGTGTTCGACATGTTTTGCTATAGTGAGTTTGATGCGCATTGAAAAAAGCAAGGACTTATGCGAATAGTAATTATGCCGTTTTTTAATCAACCAAAAAAGAATCATCATGAAATTAAATCAAAATTTCTTTTGGGACAAGTTCCTGCTCATTTGGGGAATTATAGGAATGTTGTTTCCCGTGGTAGTCGTAATGAGATTTGAAGTAAAAGGACTATTTGAATTGCTACTTCTAGGAGGAATGAGTGTATCTTGCGCCCTCTTGACTGCCACTATTGGGTGGAAGTGCTGTTCAAAGCTGCATTGGATTCCCCTGTCAATAAGCATGGCAGTGGCATTTTGTTCTGTCGTAGTGATAATGACTTTAATTGTAACCGCAGGTGATTATTATGGGACTATCATGTTACTTGCATGTTTATTTCCCATATTGTTATTGCCCTGTATCTTACTGATTCTCGTAGTCAATTATCTGATGTTGAGAAAACAACATTCTTCGTGAAACCATAATTGCATAATCAAAATATTGGTTGTATTTTTGCAAACAGAAAGGAGTTGTTTGACAAGTAAACCTATATATGTTTCTTTACAAAAAAATCCCTGCCATAGGAAGCCTTTCCTACAGCAGGGATTTTTCTATTGGGAATCATCAAGAATGACGAAACCGGGATTTTAATTATGCAGCCTTTCCATACTCATAAATACTGTCGCTGGCTAGATCTATCTTGTCGTTCCAATATACACAAGTTCCGCTGGTGTCCAACTGGGCTTGTTTAAAAAGGCCATATACATCAACTAATGCACGAAACGAAGGAAGCGTCTTGATGTCATCCTTCACATCGTACAACACTTTATATCCATCATCGAATTCAACGAAAAGGATATAGTCATCGAGAACTGACATTTTCTTAATTCTTGATATCATAATGGTGGAAGTTTTGTTATTATTTGTTTGTCCCACATTTCCTGAAGTTCATCAGAATGAAGTGAGAGCCATTTTCTCCATATCGCACTATTTTAATTGCAAAATTAATTTAACTCTGTGCAGTCTTTCTGCATCAATTCATTTATTATAGCTTATTATATGAAATCGTATACAAGATTCCAGAGTAATTTTTCTTTTTATTATACAATGGAACATCCATATCCCAATCGTATCTAAAGTCATCGTCCGTACAGTCAGAGTTGCTTCTTCCAAACAAATTCCATCCATGAGCAATACCAGCGTCAGGACGAATACAAAGTTCCTCGTCTGCTGTTTTTATGGACATACAGCGTTCATGCTCTATATAGCCGTAATCCACAATTTCAGGAGTTATGCCAGCTATCTCCCTGATTGCATCTTCCATGAAACGGTTTCTGGCAACATTGTCTCCGTATTCTCTTTCTAAGCCAATTCTTTGATTACCATAGGCATCACCGTTAGGCTTCTTAACATAGATATTCAACGAAACTATATTGAGTTGAAGTTTTTGCTGAACATCCGCAATGAAATGGGCCAAAAGGATGCAACCCAACGGAGTGACCAAATAACGGTCAGAATAGGTCACTGAGACATTCTTTCTTCTCATACTTAGAATAATTCTATCCCATTTCTCAGATTTGTATTTCATCAACTTTTCGCACAAATTGTTGACTCTGCAATCTTCCAGAATACGAGCATCAAACATGATAGAACCATCATCTGCATTCATTTCAGACAAAACATCGGACGGATTAATAGGAACATATTCCATCAGAATGTTACTTAAAGAAGAGAACACATCTCCATCTCCCCACTTAGCTGTCAAAGAGGTATCAACATTTTCGCCAAAATACATTTTCTTCATTCCATCACTAAATGTCACGGCAAGTAATGGTTGCAAAGAATCCCTTAATCCAGCCTTTACATACTCGAATTTATTTTTGAACAATGCAGCCATCAAAATAGCTTTTGAAGAAGCTGAACATGATGATATTCGTATGTTCTTATTCCAAACATAAGCCACATCAACCCCAGACAAAGAGAGTTCACCCAATAACTTACCATAAGGGAAATCATCAAGTTGCCAATTGTCATAATCATTATCCACAAATACTTTCAATGACTTCACGTTATTATTGCGAGTAAGTTGATAGAATTCTGTCGCAAAATCCGTTGTTACTGCGGAGGCATCATGAATTTCAGACACAATTGACTCTGGGGCAACTCTTGAATTGCGCTCCATTTCCAACCACTTCAAAGCCTTTTGACGATTTAAGTAATTGATATACCACTGAGATCTACGGTCAATCAAGCACTTGGTGCAAGAACGCTCACAATCACACTTCGCCAATGCTTCATAAGCTTTTTCCAACACCTTGTCTTTATATTCACGGAAAAGTGGAGAATAGCCAGCTCCACCGAGAGCTGTATCATAAATGAAGATAGAGTGACTGGTCTCATTATAACCAAAGTCTATCTCACCATCATTAACTCCCAGCAATTCTGTAAGTTTTCTACTCAATATGACACCCAATGAATATAGCGTTTCACTATCTCTTACCAAGACATTAGCAGCATCATAGAATTTAACTTCTACGAAATCTGTCTGATAACGTCCAACAAGCAGAACGTGTCTTCTAATATTTCTACCATTTGCTTCACCTCCTGGACATGGAAGGCCAGTAGATAAATGCTTATGACCAGCAAGAACATTTTCTGAGTAATCTGGACTTTGCTCATACTCCATTCTTCCGCAATAAGGACAAAAAGCAAAACCATAGGTGCTTCTTCCTCTATTAAAAAACAATATTTCGGACTCGTTTGTAGAGCAACGCACAACCATTTTTGCAGCAGAAGTTTTTTCTTGCCACGGATCCATCTTCAACAGTACAGGCTGAACAAAACTCATCTCTCCCTGTGCATTCATTTTTCGAGTTGGCTTTGAACCAAATGCTACGCTGAAAGCTACAGGCTCAACCACTTCCGTAAAACGTTGCTCAGTCGAAATGCTCATGTCCTTAATTCCATGCATTGAGTTTTCCTTTCCGCATTTAGGACAATCGTTCAGGACATTACCTTGTCGTATAACGGTATAACCACAATGCGTACAATTTTGCAGCACGTATCTTGTTGTATTATCATCATATTTCGTCTTCATCAAAATTCCAGCAGGTTGATATATCCATTCATTCTTTACGACTTGCTTACCAGGAGCATAGGCAGAAATGGCTTGACTTAAATGCATAGTCGGAGAGTTCTCTTCATTATTTTTGCCCAACACGCATTGCACTAAACCTGTAGGAATGCCAGCACTTGGCAAGAACGAATGTTCTGCCATATAGGTCAGAAGAGAAGTTGAAAGGAAATTGTCTTTTTGATACTGTACAGATCTTAATGCTGCACTATTTCCGTCCTCTTCTTCCAACAATTTTATCGTTTTATCCAAACTATCTATACGTGCTTGGTACAATCCTCGAACTGCCGTAATATCTTTTTTAGTTGTGAAAACAGCATCACTCAATGGAATGTTGTCCAAGGCTGTTCCCCTTACTAAGGCCATATATGACGCATCAAGGTCTGTTCTATTACAGCCAATAATGCTATCAATATGATTCAGGAACTTGTCGAAATAGCACAATCCGTCATTTGTGACAAAGAAATCCTCCAATTTGGCAGTAACTCGTATTCCACCCTGTATAGATACGAAATCTGCAAACACCATAGCATTTACATGACGTTGAATCAACTGACGACTTTCCAACTTCAACAAAGGAGTTTCCGTCAAATGCGTAATTGGGTAATCAGGATGCTTCCATGTGTTTGCGCCAATCGGGTTAGGGGCGCAAAAAGTCAGAGCCAAAGCTTTTGACTCACTTCTACGACCTGCACGACCTGCACGTTGCAGATAATTAGCGGATTTTGGTGGCACGTTGTTCATGACCACCTCACTGATACCACCAATATCCACACCCATTTCCATAGTTGTAGAGCATGACAACACATTTAGATGTCCCTCATTGAACTCCTTTTCATATTTATCCAAATCTTCACGAGATTGCTGGGCAGAATGCTCCGCAGAAATAAAGATTGGTTTCTGGGCATAAACCCTCTCATGCAACCCTGTATAAACACCATACTCTTTCTGGGATGATAAATTTTCATCAATCCATGCAGCAATTTCCTTGTCATCCAACTCTGTCGACTTGAAAGGGAAATATGGGTATTTAAAGGTCGCTGCCACCTTGAATCTATCAAAGTTTTCCTTTCCTATATATCCATTAATACGTGGACTATATCCTTTGAAAGTTACATCCACAACAACATTGTCAACAGGACAAAGGTAACCTTTTTCTATCAATTGCAATTTCACCTTTTTTCCTATCAATTCCAACATATATCCCTTGTCTTCAGTATCTACAGGGGCAAGTATGTTTGATGTCAAAAATCCCCAAGCTTTATCCAAGAGGTTGCTGATAATGGCAACCTTACCATCATCTATCTGCTCTGCGTCATTGTAACCTAAAATAGCACAAAGAAGAAGCACCAATCTATTTTGGTCATCTTGTACCGTTCCATCCAGTCTCTGTCTCACTACAGGCCATTTACTCACTGGCTTCCCATTTACACGCTTATCTGAATCCTTTGGGTAGATTTCCGACATATAGATATTCTGAGTCAAATAAGGCTTGACATCTCCTGCCATCATATAATGTCTGCCACCACGAATAACATAGTCAATACAGATTTTCAAAAAGTCTTGCCAATCTTCATCTTTACAGCCCTTTGCCAAAAGAGCTTCCGGACACTTTGCCTTTTTCAAGTCAGGATATACCAATCGTACAAATCCCATAGTCTCCATAGAATTTGCTCGTTTCGGAATCCAACCGAATTGATCTATCAACAACGCCCTGAGATAAACCGTCGTGTTCTCTGCCCCTTTGCCTCCACGTGCCTCATTGATATGTTTATAAAGCTTTCTGAAATCAGTATTATTTTCCAATGCTGTACTAATCTCATCAAACGACACTTCTGGTGGAGCAGGAACAACTTGCTTTCCACTTTTTTTAGCTTCAAGACGTTTCAGTTCTGTAAGAAGGAAAGGAGGCAAAGCTTCCTTTGGCTGTGTACTCAAATATTGATATGTCTGCTTTTCTTCATCCGTTAAACCAGAAGGTTCAATTCTTTCAAGTCTCATATCAGCCATTTTATGAAAAATGCTGGCACGAATCCAAGCGCGTTCCACATCTTGATTTAGTCCCATAGCAGTACGAGCAGAACCTTGTCTGTTATCGGTAAAAGCTATATACTTTTTGCCTTTGTACAGAATTTCAGAATCAGTATTCTTCACTCCTTCCGCATTATCCAAGATAGTTGTGGCCAAGGCACGCCCCATTTGGGTCGCACTTGCTCTTAGATAATTAACGTGCCCTAAAGAATTGCCACAATAAGGACACAAGTCCTTGTTGTTTTCAGAATGGCGTAAAGACTCAAAAACAGTAGCCTTGTCTGCATCATCTGGTGCAATTTCTATCTTATTCTTTTCATGATTAAAGACATGCTTTTCCACATGAGTATGATGACGCAAACATGGCTTGGAAGGTTTTGCAAAATAGAATGGTGTATATCCTGCCGCCTCTTGTCTTGCTCGACCGTCATCAGCACTGAGTTCCTCGCTTTCTATGAGATCTTCATCCGCATCAAAGAAAACGCCATTATCCAAGTCCACGGTATTTACGTGCATTCTGAATCCTTCGGAGGTACTATTTTCTCCAACGACTATCAAACCGCCACACGATGGACAGGTTGCAACCTCCAACATTTTTGACTTACAAACTGGACAATTCGTATTCTGATAGGTAGTTAAGCTGCCTATCCCCAATCTAACCTTCTTATGTCGGCAACACTCTGGATTCACACAAGCATACACGCCGTTAATTGAACGTATAAAATAGTGGATTCTTGAAGGTAACAATGCCGCCTTGCCACCATCTGCTTTATTCAATCCATCAACTTTGTCGCCCAACGCATTTATTACTTCAAGTGATTTTACGGTGTCTTTGCTTATAACACTATCCAATTGTTTTGCTATCTGTTTGGTAGAAAGCACAGGATTAGCATTCAGCTTTTTGCGAAGTCTCTCAATGTCTGCAAGAGAAATCTTTGTCCCATATTTAGCATTTACGCTTTCTATTGCCACTGTAGCTTTGGCTGCATCCATTTCTGGAACAATTCGTTTTCCACCAATCACCACGATACAATCAGCAGGTTTACCTGTTAATTGTGAGACAAACGTCTTCAATTTTTGTTCAGCAGCAGGATCGTCCTCATCACCTATTGTTGCAGATGTTACGGCAAAGTTAACCTGATCAATAGTTACCCCAAAAGCATCAAGAACACGGCGCAACTGTAACGACAATTCCGCAGCAGAAGACCCCGTATAGGTATGGGCTTCATCAAGCAAGATCCATTTCAGTTTGCCTTGTGACTTTTCCAAAATGGCTTTATCCTCAGCACGTACCAACATGTAATTTAGCATCGTCGGATTCGTAAACAACACCTGTGGAGGGGTCTCACGAATTTGTGGACGAGTTACCAATTGAGGGAAGAACTTAGAGGTAAAGCTCTCTGTTCTTTTGCTCTTTTCAGTGTCACCATTATAAATGGCATAAGTGACTTTGTTGGGAAGTGCATTACACCAGGCATGAATACGCTTTTGTTGGCTCTTCATCAAGGCATTGAGAGGATAGAGAAAGATAGCCTGAACACAATCCTTCTCATTTCTGTTTGCTATATCCTGAAGAACAGGTATCATAAAACACTCCGTCTTTCCAGAACCAGTACCAGAGGTAACGACAATCGTTTTACCCTCACCAGACAACAAAGTCTTCCAACTCTTTGTCTGATGCTTATAAGGGCAACGCCTCATAGGAAATCTCATTTCCTCATCAACCTTGTCACTACCCAAAGCCTCCACGAAAGAAGGGGATAGTATATGCAATTTTGTTGCATGCTCACCAAATGTTTCCTTGCTACTTTCCCAAGGAAATATAGATTGAAACACAGGTTCCGCCATCAAAGGTTCTTCCTTTGATAAAATATGGCGCATATATGCCAGTTCCTTGGCTTTACCTCTGAGCCAGAGAGACACCAAGGAGTCTATAAGCACCTTTTCTGCGGATGTATAGAAATCTGCGTAGTTCATATCTTATCTATCTAATGTCTTAATATATTTAACCGTTTTGAAGAAAATGTCGCTGTACGTCTCTTTGAAATACTTTCTGTAGAAATTGACAATACGAGCAAACTCCCTGTTTTCCCAAGCGAACAAGTCTATACAATTCTCTTGAAGGCAAGTGTTTTCTGCAGCGCACATTGCTGCCTCTAACATAACCCTGTACGAAGGCAATAACCTTTGTCCTTCATTGTAATAAGCATTGCTCAACGAGAATTTGGCAATCGGCAAGTCTTTATTCGTATCAGACAATCCATGTATTTTTGCACAATAAGCATTAATGTCTGCTATATTAAATGCCCTTCCTGCATCAACATTACCAGAAACAAGGAATGCCGCAAAAGCTTGCGCTATGTCTGTAGACACAGTCGAATTAAACAATTCCTGTAACAGTTCCACCAAAGACTGCATTTTTCCAAACATTATAGGTTGTATTGCTTCGGGAACACTTGCCATAAATTCCTCAATACATTCCTCCCAAATCTTGGCAGGAATCCAATGAATTGCAACAACCATCTCTTGCTCAAACCTGTCAATATCTTGTGACAAGACATCCTTGTACTCGTTAAGCCACATGGCAATGACAAACTTTGCCAACAATTTGGAGTTGCGCCCAAGTGGTTTTAATCCATTATACGTTGGGAAAGGCAAATTATATCGGCTACAGATGTCAAATGCCTTACATACATTTTTCCAATGTTTGCCCATCATGACATCCTCATTTTCCAAAGCCTCACACCAATCTTTTGTATTGCTTGAAGAACGTGCAGCTCTTTCTTGTTTATCGAAATCATAAGCCTCCCTATTGTAATATTTTGGAATCATCCTACGCTTTGCCTCTGGACCCGAAAATACAACGACCTCTTGTTGATTAAAGTCATCTGGGAATGTGAACAGATTCTCAGAATTATCTAATCGCTCCAATTTTATAACAAAGAAGTCTTCTGATGAAAGTTCATCTCCAACAGGAAACGCATAAACTTCGCCATCATAGAGAAAATCATCAGTATCTTCTTCCGTACTGTCGATGACCCTTATTTTTCCGTCTTCAATGGTTGACTCCAGAACGAATTTTCTAATGAATATCTCAGTACTATAAATATTCATGGCTACGGAACAGGAACGGTCAAAACTATTAGCTCCATACAGATTAAACATGCGAACAATAAGGTCATTATAGTCAGCGAGAGATACCAACCCATCTATCACCTTACTGCGCAAATGTTTCAACAAGCTATAATCTTCAACCTTATCAGAAACGTATGACACATCTATATTGCGTTTTTTACCATAACAACCATGGCTTACAACACAAAAGTTTGTCAAGTTTGCCAATGAAACAATCTTTCCATTTGGTACGATATTTCCTTGTATATCCGTAACGGTCACTCCATCAAAAGGAATGGCTATGGACAAACGCAAGGTTGGATTCCCAGCACAGTAAAGGCTGAATTCACATACCGATGGTGTAAACTTACTGTCTTTACTTCGTTTAACCATCCATTTGTTAACTCCTAATTGCGTAATATCAACTCCATCCTGCATATTAATTTTAGGAAGCATATCTACACCACACGAGCAAATGATGTTCGTAGAGAAGACACTTTCATTATCAGAAGTAAACTTCAATTTTCCTATTGAATAGAATGTTTCCGTAACCGTATGTCCATCAGGCAACTCCACACGTATATCTACCAATCCGCAAGGAAAGACACAGGAAGACTTCAAGCTACGCCATTTTATATAGTTGTCGTTTCTGAATCTATATTTTACTGTGGAGTTGTGAACACGATTTTTCTCTTGGTCATACACACGAATAAAAGGTATAGTTGAAAGCAATTTATAGTTTGACTTTTCAACCCAAGAAATATAATTGCCAGAAAACTCTACGGTATATGGCGTAAAGTTATTGGTCAACTTAACATCTTCACCTGTTTCAGAGTTTTGTAAATCCAACTCATCCGTAAATGCGTTATAATAGAGTTCTTTGTCACAAATGGTTATAGGCAAGGATTTGCCATTTTTCCACTCATGAGAAAATATTGCTACGTTATTCTCTGCATTGGCAGTTTCTGACATACTATAGAGATTGTCATCCAACATCTGAAATACCTGCGGATAGTAAAAGTTTGGAGGATAGCAACCTGCAATAGTCAAGAATAGTCGATCATCGTTGTCACATCTTACCTTCACCTCTACTACAGGCTCACCAGTCCACAAGATATCGCTATGCATACCCACTGTAATGCGAGTATACACAGCATACAGGACATTACCTTCTTCGTCTCTAACATTATCTTTTCTCACATACTTACCTACAAGCGTTCCTGCAACAAACACATCGAAGGAATAGCACGTAGTTATATTTAAACCTGGTATGGAATCAGACGAAATATCCTTGACAACTTCCATATTGACGTAAAGTTTTCCTTGTCCCTGTCCAAAAGTTCTGAGCTTCCAATGCAAGGACAGAGGGCGTGTTTTGCGCTGAGCTTTAGCTCGACTATATGCGGTTTCCAAAGACTTGGTAAGCTCTGCGAGCGAGACATCTGTATCATCATAAGGGAGAAGTTCTTTTTCTCCCACGATGATGGCATGGGCTATCTGCATGGAAACATCATATATGTTTTCATTTCTAAAAGCCTTACCCAAATATGAAATACAGTTAAACTGCTGTATGATAGAACTATCCACCTCATTCCAGTCAAGATTGATTGAAGACAACTCGCTCACCAACTCTTTCAAGAATTTAGAGAAATAGCCAATATTGCCACTGTTCTTAATATAGTTGACAGGAAGTCCACCTTGATTCAATAGAGTACGGAAATACTCTGTACCTTTCAAAGAATGCAGGAATGCGTACCCATGCTTCTGCAAAGCTTTTCTGGCAGCCATATACAAGTCATCCCCCAAACGCCTATGCAAGCCTATACCCATAGCAACATCCTCTTTGGATGGGATAGTCCCCCGATAGTCTCTTCGCCACCATTCAGCATAGCACAAAGCGGCTTCCTCACCATATCTGGCGAGGTCGCTTGTATGACATCTTAGCGTTTGTTTCAAAGCTTCATACTCTTCTTCTGATAGCTTGAACTTCCATAACGGCATATTCTTTTGAAGTCCTTGCATTCCACGAGTCTTCAAAATATTAAAATATGCTGTATGGCTATATACTAAATTCTCATTGTTCATTGTCAACTCATTTTAATGTTGAACCTTAACCGATCAATCTTTGTGCGCATCTTCCGCAGCAAATCTGACCTGTCCTTCATCTATAGGTAACTTATATAGCTTCCCTCAATCTCTCCAGAATGTAAAATATTTGCAATTCTAACAATAGGGACTCCATCTTTACAAAACGAGGAACACTGAAAAGCATAGCCTCCTTGCAAAGCCGTAACTTCTTCTACTTTTCCACTTTTCCATTCCCCCTCAAACCCTTGAAATCTTATTTTTGGTTCATTCATATCTTGTTTCTCCTTGTCATTTATTATTGCTATGTTTCGCCTTACCTTCATGCTGCAAATAGAACAATTGTTTCTGGCGTTCTATCTCTGTGCGAAGCTGTTCTTCTGTCGGCAGATAAGTCTTGTACTTTGTTGCAAAGAGAT
>ERZ1026901.1828-NODE-1828-length-11100-cov-22.110638_pt1 | contig 11100 bp, 20 predicted proteins | sample MGYA00380179_ERZ1026901 | MGnify/ENA primary metagenome ERZ1026901 (study PRJEB33269, sample SAMEA4719815) | human gut metagenome | biome: human-associated habitat; feature: organic feature; material: feces | place: Cameroon | collected 2013-10 ... | reverse complement strand
GTGGGCTCGGAGATGTGTATAAGAGACAGCCGCTATATTATACTTATTCGCTTACGCTACACTATTCTTTAAACGCTAAACATAAATGTTTAGCTGAATACAAAAACTACCGCAAAAAAATATAAATATTTTTTTTATCTCTATCTTCTTTCTGCGAAAGAAGCAAAGGCCTAATAGCCTCGTATACACTCGGCTACATACAATAACAATATAAACTAAATACTTCTTTTCTCGTAAGAAAAGAATCAAAAGAGATTAAAATATTTACGCTCGCTTCGCTCGCTTAATAATACTATATAATAATAACACTAACTACTTTCTTTAAGAAAGAAAGATATCAAAGAAATTACTATATAATATATATGCTCACTCACTTCCTACGGTCGTTTCGTTTCGCCTTACTATATACTATATAAACACTTTGGCTCGCTTACGCTCGCCTATGATCTACAAAAATATTTACGCTCGCTTCGCTCGCTTAATTAACAATAATAAACATTCTGCCCTCGCTTCGCTCGGGCTTATTTTAGTGCGCTCGATAATGCAACGTAAAAATAATATCCTAACGGAAAAAATATATAGCTTGCCGGCACAAAATATATACTTATACGAAAACATTATTTAGCTTATGTATATAATCAAAAAAATAATGCTTTAGTCTAAGCATATATAATACACTAAAAAAATATATATTTAGCTAGGGACTACAAACTGCACTCTGGCGACGAATGTATCCCTAACTAAATATATTAAAGACTAACCTTCAGGATTTGCATTAGGGTCCTGAGTAGTAACATTGGGTACTGTAGGTTCTTGTGGGCCGTTATTAACAACGACAAAGTCAGACCCGTTGTTAACCCCACCTGCAGAACCGAAGCTATTCTTAAGAGAGCGTAAATCTTCACTGGCTTTGAGCTCCGCATAAGATGTTTGCGCTTCATCTGCAATTGCAGACACCGCGCCCATTGCTAGTTCCGTAGTCTTTTTGAGGCCTCCGAAAAGACCTTTGGCACCGAGCTTCACTGCACCGATGCCGATAGATTTAGTTGCGTTAGCTAAGATGCCAACCTTTTTGGCACCCCAGTTCACAACTTGTACGCCGGCATAATTAACTTTCGCTAGTTTATACGCCGACATTAATTCCTCTGTTTTTTCTTCAGAGATTGTAATGGTAAGACCTCCGTCGATACGTTCCACAGTCCCGCCATATTCATTATTCACCTTATCTTCAATATAAGACAAGATTTTTTCGTTATTATTTTTAATAGTAATAGAGTTCATTATTTATATACCCTCCTTAATAAAATATAAAGGGGGACGAACCCCCTCTATTAAAATACTTCGTTAACGCTATTAACTTTCTTAGGTGCAACAGGACGAATCAAGTTCCAGACGCTATTTCTAAAAGCGTTCAAAGTTTTCATAGCGGAGCTATCCATAGGACGTAACGCTACAAGTTCTTCACCACGTACACCAATAGTATACGCATAGTTAGAACGTTGACCATGGGCTAATTTAACACCGTTTTCTGCTTCGCCATTTGCGAACTGAATAACGTCACCTTCGGCAACTTCTACACCGTCTGGGATTTCCAAACTAAATGCAGTAGCTTGAGATTGGCGTTGCAAACGAAGTACCAAATCACATGCTTTAGCATCGGCAAGAGCTTTTTCTAGTGCTTTACATTCAGCAACGACTTCTTTAGTATCGAAGCTTTGTTTAGCACCTTTCCAGCCTTTACCCATAACAGTATAAGCACGAATAGCTACAGAGTCAGGTAATTCGATAGTCATAGTCATATGACCATAGCTATCACGACGAGCAATACCAGTTTGAATAACACGATTTAACACGTGAAGTACACTTGCCATAAAGTCATTAGGGTAAGCTAATTCTTCTTTAGTAGCAGATTTTTTACCCCAAGCCATATGGCCAACAGCTACTGCTTCCTTAGTAGCAGAAATAATAGTATTGATGAAAATTGTTTTAGACATGATAGTCTCCTTTGTAATAAATAGTGCCGGATTTGTACCCTTAAATCGTTTAACCGGTGAATAAACGATTGCAAAAAAGTTCGCCCTTTCTACGAGCGATATCTGCATACAAGACAAGCTTATATGCACATATCGCCCCTGACCACTATCAGCGTAGTCAGGAAGCTATAGAGGAGGAAATATGAAACGATTATTGTCAGCATGATGAGAACACTAGGCCACATGAATCTTTTTATAGGGAGAAAGAATCGTAGATTGTGTGTTTTGTTGTAGTGTTGTTATTTTACATATGGGGTTCTTAGGAGTAAGAAATGACCTAGTACCCTCATCATGCCGATAATGTACTTAGCCGTAAATAAGAACGGCTCAAAGAAAATTTCGGAGCGGAGCTCTCGGCCGGAGGCCGATTCACCCTTCGTCAAAAGATAAAAGTAGAAAGAAAAAAGAAAGAGCCCCGAAGGGCCCTCGCTTGTCTATTTTTTTAATGCTTTGATAACCATATCAGTTACCATATAGCCAAATGCAAAGAATGCCATAAAATAGAATAATGGACTTTCTTCATAAATGCGTTGTAAAGTTTTCATTTTAATTTTCTCCTTAATCAGAACAAACAGTATCGTACCCACATGGTACGCGACTAATAAATAAATAATCGGTGTACTCTCTCATTATAGATTGTACACTCTCGCTAGATTTTAACGTAATGAATCCGCCAGCGGTATCCATCAGCGTATACAAATAATACATCTCTACGAACATTTTATTCACCCCTTACTCTACGTTCGTATAAATCTAAATTTTTAGATGTCATAATAACATTACTATAGACATCTTTTAATAAGAAAATTTTAAAGATTTTATCTTCATATCCAGTGCTATAATTATGTTCAGCAAGCATATTAGCACCTTTAACAAGATTGAGCATAGTTTCTAAGGGAAGCTCATTATGTTTCCACTCTTTAATAATTTGTGCACTTTTATCATTATTATCTAAAGTCGGCACAATTACCATAGTATACATATTATTTTCTCCTTTAAATGAAATAAAGGATAGAGGCTAAGCCCCTATCCTTCAACAATAGTAAATGGACGGCTGTAATCTAATATGCCATTATTCCAATATCCAGTTAGACCATGTGCTTCTTTTTCGCCATCACTAATAGAGCTAAGAACATCGATACCATCGCCACCAGCCATAACTTCTGCCATAAATTGTGCAAGCGCCATATGGATATCTTGATGTTCTGTTTTAGTAATAACATTCATGTAATTAATAGTGTAAGTTTTCATATTTGACCTCCTTGAAAACAAAAGTACTGAGCCGTGAATTAAAACGAAAAGGCTCATAAGAAATTTCGCCCCGGAGGGGAGAAGAAAGCTTTAATCATCTAAATGTTTTACTCTCTCGCAATCAGATTCGAGACAGACATAAATCGGATGGCGTTCATAAGAGATTGGCTCTTCTTCTGTTCCGATGTCGGTAATAGAATCTATACGAGCGACAGTAACGCCGTTAATTTTTCTGAAGGCAGGCCGAAAAAATGAAATATTAGATTCTTCTTCCATAAGATATTCATTGATATCATGATAAATATCTTCGGATTCTTTAACCAAACTAACGGCTCCAAAGAATTTATATTTATTCACTTTTCATCGCCTTCACTTTCTTTCTCAATTTAATAATGCTATATATAATACTAGCCAACGTACTATCGAAGAATAACATCTTAGCTTTTTCTTCAGCTAGTTCATAAGCGAAATGCTGAGACCATAAACTGACATTCATTCGTTTATACGTTAATTCAGCTTCTTTTTTACACAAGTTAAGCATTTTATTATACAAACGTTTTCGAGTATTTTCCGGTAAATTTTTTTCTAGAATATAAATGCCGAACGCATTACACGTATCGGCATTAATTCTTCCATCTACAATTAATCTCATTTTATTCACCTTCCTTTTATACATATTCAAAACAACTTTTAGCATTATCTTGAGCTAACTCTGTTATAACTTCCTGAATAATTTCTCTTATAGTTCTATTCCAAGATTCTTTTTCATGGAACGGAATATCGACTACATTGACGCTAACTTTACCATTTACAATATGCATATCGATATTAGCACGCATACCATATTGACAGAATAATAAATCAAGCTTATCCATCATTTCTACAGGTTGATAAGTTTTAACCAACATATTATATCTCCTTATGCAATAACATAAATTAAAGGAAGACTCTTTTGAGTCATGATATGATTTACTACATTGATATCTTTATTATCAAATGGGTCAGTTCTAACATAATCGATGAAAGAGCCTTCTTTAAAAAATGTATGCAAATTAATTTTATTTTCAAAGCATTTAATGGCAAAAGCTCTTTTATATGAATTAATTTTGCTGTTATATTCATTAGCATATTGAAGCGCCCCATTTAAATCTTCGTTAAAAGATATAATATTAGTATTTAAATTATCGTCAAATATTACTACTTTATAAACGAACATGATAACCTCCTAATTAGAAAAATTCCCGACAAGACCTAAACAGCCGATAACGTTGCCGTCATCGTCACGTAAAAGTTGGCCCGGAGAAACTAAATCCCTCCGAAGGGGAAGAGCTTCACGAACCATAGCCGATACTAATAAATATGTACCCTCCGAATATTCAGGCAGACCGGTAACTTCGCCGAAAACGGGGCGGTATAATTCGACGCCTTCTATCCGTTTATCCACTTTCTGATACTCGCAAGCAACGCGCGCTATAGAATCTCCTGCTTCTATAACTAAATTTAAATCGCAAGCTGTTCCATTCATATCATATATACATACCTCATGCGGTGTAAGATTTTTAAGCATATTAACCTCCTAAGAATCAAATATAATTAAAAAAGCAAAAGCCCCGCAGGGAACACTCCGTTAGGAGGCCTCCGGCAGGGAAAATCTTTTTAACCTATATAATATTCTAATTCTTCTAAATCCCATTTTAATTTTTCTACTTTTAATAATACTCCTAATACTCCTTTAACATCTAACCAACCTATTACATCATTAGTTATAGGAGTATCATATACACATTCTCCATACCGTATCATAGCTAATTCAAATAACCCTTGTTTCCCTCCATAAGTATATGGTCCACGTATAACTGATACTTGTAACTCCTTACAATGTGGTACTTTAAACCGCCAACATTCGTTGCCGTTAGGATTAACAAACGATTCTTTAAATAATTTATGATTCACAAATTCTTCTACCAATGTTACTTCTTTCATTTTTATATTCCTCCTTAAATTAAATAAAAGAAAATACTCATAAATAATTTCGACGCGGAGCGGAGTGAACCGTTCCACGCCGAATTTTAGTTAAGAATTAAAGAGAAAGGTTAAAAAGCATCGAGCACTGCCCCGGAGGGGATCATGCTTTTCTAAGTAATAAAGTTGCAGATTTAATATCTTTACCATAACCATTTTTCTTAATTAAGTTAAATAGTACGTCATCTACTTTTACTTCGCCACAGAAAGATTCGATAAATTTCTTATCGCCTACGATTTCGCAAGAGATAATTTTAACAAAAGATCCACGGCTACCGTTCTTCATAGATTGAACGTATAGTCCATCACCTTGTTTTCCTTTGCTGTTTGTTAGCAAAAAGAATTTATATCCTTTTTCTTGAGCCAAGAAAATATTTTTAGAAACATTATCTTCATCATTACTACGAACAGCAAAGATTGGCTCCTCTGTCGGAGCTTGTAATGTTTCTAAAACGTGAATAACAATAAATAGACCGCCGTCTTTTCTTCTGAATACTGGCTGTTCGCCATTAACAGAAGCAGATGTAAAGAACCGTCCGTCTGCACTTCTTCCATTTGTGAACTCTATGATATCACCATCTAAGATATTATTATCTACTACGTTAACACAAAAGACATCAATATCTTTCATCAACGGCGAAGTTTCTAAATCTTGTTCACCATTTTCCTTTCTCCAAATAGATCCACTTGTAATACTATTCATTACGAGTTCGTATTCCAAAACAGAAGACGCAAAGTTGAAGCCACTATGTTTAGCTGCTTCATATTTATCATCACAATCACTAAGATATGTACGAATAGTATTCGCAATGTATTCCTTAGCTTTGCTAAAGTTAGATTCGATATCCAAACCCTGGATATCGATGGATTCAGATTTGCTTAAATCTGCACAAATCTTATTGTATATATCAAAGAAACCTTTTGCAGGCAATTTATTGATACCATTAACAATACCATTTGCTTTAATGATATTATTTACTTCTTCGACTGCACGAGTTGCAGATTCTAGTTGCAACTCATACATTTTGTCTTTTAAATAGATAGTTTTCTTCTTTTCCATTTTGAACCCCCAAATTTAATTAATAATATTATTTTGTTTTCTCATCCTCCTCTACAAAGAATTCAGATTTTTCTTCGTTCCATTTAATTTTAGGAGGACAAGATCTTCTAGCTTGTTTAATCCCATCAAACATAAATGTTAATGGATCCCAAACTTGAAGACCTGTCTTAGCACTATCTATTATCATGCCAATAACAGCTGGTGCTGCTTCTAGCATATCTAATAGATAATTGCTGATAGATTGAATGGATCTATTGCTAGAAATAAATTCTTCCGACGCTTTTTTAATTGCATCGTTACGAACTCTATCTATAGCAATATTGTCAGAATCATTAAAACGTCTTTGGTAAGCACCATTGCCGAATTCATTCCCGAATTCTTTAGCAATATTTTCTTGAAGACGTTCGATTAACTCTTTGTTGCTTAAGTTTTGCAATACAGTAATTGCAGTACTTGTAGCAACACAGAAGTTGCCTACATCTGTGTTACCAGTGCTAATGTTAGCTTCAAATACTCCTTGCATAAGCTCAGAGAAGTTATTGAAGCTAATGCTAGATGATTCGCCAACATCATCAGGAATATCGACGCTTCTTGATTTCCAGTCTTCAAAGATAATAGCATCTTCTCCGACTAAAAACATAAACCCATCAGTATCAAAGTCCGACCCACCAGTCAGACCTTTAAATACTGAAGAACCAGAACATAAGAATGTTGTTTCTGGTAAACTTCTAGCTACTTCAATAGCGAGAGACTTAAAAGCATCTTTAATACCCGATGCTTTTACGCGCTCAATGTATTCGTGTTTGTCCACAAATAACACATGAGCGAACTCACCTCTAGCACTATGTGGAAAACGTACCACATATGCTTCACTATGTTTAAGAAGTCTTTTGTTTGAAATTAAGACTTCATTATCATTTAAGATGCCTTTAGTAAACATCCACATTGTATCACCAGCACCTCTTAGATATCTGGAATCGTTGTCACCAGACATTTTAAGAGATTTAATGACTTTGCTCATATTGCGAGCAATACTATTAGCTTTTGCAGAGAACACATATGGATCATGTGCTACCCTGTTATCAGCTAGAATTGCTGCATCTACACCTGTTCCACCAAATGAACCTTTAGTATAAGACTCATATTGACGTATAGTTTCTTTAGTTAGTTTATCCACTAAATATTCTTTTTTCATATATATTCCTCCTCATATATGTTGAATCAACTGACTAGAAATATTAGCCGGTGTCGATTCAATAACTTGTAAGACTTTGAATGTATTATCCTCTGGCGCTATATAACCAGGAACAGCTTTAAATCCATTAAAGTCTGTTACGTATAATAACTTGCCGTATGGATTACCTACAATCCATACAGCTGGTTCGCTATCGCTATAATCTCTATCTACTTCAGACAGAGACATAACTGAGTGTTGTTTACACTCGGCAGCAAGAGACCAGAATCCGGACATATTTTTAACTGGTAAACTACCAGTTTTTGTACATCCGGATATACGTACTTGAAGATATAATGGAATATCTTTTGGACATCCATATAATTCACAAAAATCAAAATGACTGTGATAGGATTGTCCATCCATATTATCTTCATTACCAAATATTGTCATATTATCAAAGATCATAAAGCAGTATTCATTTAGATCTACTTTAAATTCTTTACCGTTGGCAGACCATAAATTACCATAAGTGGATAACTTAGTAGCTTTGCCAACTTTTAATATTTTAGCTTCATCGAAGCTTCCGATACCATGGTTGGTATCTCTCAATTTTTGAAGCCATTTCGGCAATAACGACTCTTCAACCATGAATCGTTTACCTTGACGAAGAGCACTTGCTGATAAAGATATTGGCATGTACTTTTTACCTTCAAAGGTAAATTCACATGCTGCATCCTCAGCGTTTTTAAAATTACCGACAACTAATAATAAGTCATCGATAATATTGTCGACGGAGGCCATCGACTTTTCAGTTAATCGATAGTCCCCGTCAAAATTCATACCTTTTCCTTTTACAATAACAGAAGATTCTTTAACATCTTCCATTGTAATAGCACCTGTAACATTGGCACCTACAATATCGAGGATACAATCCTCTTCTGAAATAATTAGACAGCGTATATTTGCTGTCTTGAGTTCTTGTAATGTAGCTTTATGTTGCAGCCACTTACCGCCACTATTTTCTTTTTTAATGGTGGCATATTGCTTTTTGAGTTCTAACATTTTATTCATACGTATTCCTCCTATAAAATAATTATAATAAATAATCATATGCTCTTAAAGGAGCATCATTTTCTTTCATAAACTGGACAGCAGCTTCTAATCCAAAAAACTTTTTATATTTTTGTTTTTGAGCTCCTTCCACGCAATCTTTTGCTTGCGCCCACGTACGGAATATACCGCACATAAAACCGTGAGCAACTGCATAATATGGCAATTGATGCACTAATTGTTTATAGCCATCATAAACAGCCTTATCACATCCACATTCTACAACTAAGAGCGTATTTTTACTTTCACGCTCTTTAATCATATAAAATCCGTTTTCTGGACAAACTCTGGTAGCTACCATATTTCTTCTGTAATAAGCCTGTGCAGCTTCTACAATTTCTTTAGCTGTTCTTTTATTATCCACAGCTTCAGTTATTTCTAATGTTTCAATGTTTAAGAATGTTAAATTTGTCATGATTATATCCTCCTCGTGACATATAATAATTATATAGTGCTATAGTTTATAGTCATACAGCTGGACTTAGTAAACTAGCGATAAATTGGTACTGCTACCTTATCACCAACTTGAAGCTGGCGAGAAGTAGCTCCTCCTTGCATCTTACTACTTTCAGTTACTGCTATTGATACAGCATCACGAATATCGTAATCGACATTCGTATTTTTATTAGCATCTTCTATGATGCTGTTCATAGTTTCACCGCTTGTCACTACGTGTAATTTGTAGTGATCTGGCGCAATTGGTGTTGTAATATACATTGTTGCTCCACCTAACAATACAGATACTAATAATACTTTAACTAAATTATTTTTCATGATCTTTTCCTCCTGTCATGAATAAATTAAAAGAAGGTCATCGAATACGTGATGACCATATGACATAGACCCTACTTCTAAGTCAATCAATACCTAGAATCAAAGTAGGGGGGGCGGACTTTAGCCACCACTCATTCTATATCAATAACACTTACCCCCTTTAAAATTTTTCCAATTTTTCGTCCTTATAGGAAAATTTTCTCTACCTTTCTATGTTAATCATTTAATAAAAATTAATTTACCAATCAATACTCCGCGCACAGTTCTTCTCTTTATCCACCTTAATCAACACTAATCATACACAATAAACATACAAACAAAAATCGTACTCTCTTATTCCCTTTTTTCCTTATACGCAGTGAGTCTAAAAAATATACACACAAAAATTTTACCCTATATGGCAAACATATATTCGATATAATAAGGTAAAAAAATTACCCTCCTATGTTAAACATAAGAAGGTAATAAATCTCTTACTATCTCTTTTCCTCGTTTTTTAAGGGCGCCAGGGCTTATTTGACGATATGTAAGTGTATCTACTTCAAAGGCTCGATAAGCGGCTCGTATACGGTAAATTTTGAATTTCTCCGCTATCGCTAATGCTATCAAATAAAACTTTTTATAATTAATAGTATCGGGTTTACATGTATCAATGTCGATCCAATAATCTTGGTTAGAAGTAATATGTAAAGTTAAACTCCTAAGTTGTCGTTTATTGAGATACGAATAGGCGCCGAATGTGAGGGCTAATATATGATGTACGTATTCTAATGTATCGTATTGCATACATAATGCAAATACTAACTCTCGGCCGTCGAATACAGTTTTTATAGAGCGCAATTATGATGTACTCCTCTATGTGCTTTTGTTAATAATTCTTGCGGCTGAAATATTTTCTCTTCGGGAGCACCGAATAGACCCCAACTTACGTTTCGCATAGTATTGCGATATTTTTCGTATAAACGTAATGTGATATTATAAAATTGATTATAATTAATTAATTAATTTATGAACACCAGACTGAATACCAACAAACGGATACTGGTCACGAACGACAATAACGAATCCGTTTAGATCGTTATCGCATAATAATAAATAATATACCAAGGAGACAGCAAATGCTCGCTCGTTTTCTTCGTCTGTAAACATATTGAATTGTTTATATAATCTAAGCGTCAGCTGGCGACACTGTTCGAAATCCACATAGTTCATAAGGCGCACTCTTGTTTAGACGGAATAATACCGAATAAGATATAATCTTTAATATACTGATTAAAGATACGATAACCATCGTATTGTGTTTTTAATTCGTCTACATGATCAGTTAAAATAATCTGAATTTGTGAAAGTATATGATGTTCAAAATATTTTTCCATTGCTTCATACATTACTTCAGCCCTAAGAGAAGAAACGAATAAACCTTCTAAAAATGGAAAAGAATTTGTAATTTCAAACAACCCAGATTTATCTAAACAATATTTAACATCATAAAGTAAAAATTCTCCATATTTTGCTTTATGAAACATATCGATCAGATATGCTTTTATAGTTGGGTAAGCTCTTTTATTAAATCTTAAATATTTTATATATTCTATTGCTTTAATTTTTTGTTCTGTCATTGTATAATCCTTTTCATTACTGTACTAAAGAATACAGCTTGATCTAATTCACAT
>ERZ1026901.1813-NODE-1813-length-11239-cov-8.514396_pt1 | contig 11239 bp, 9 predicted proteins | sample MGYA00380179_ERZ1026901 | MGnify/ENA primary metagenome ERZ1026901 (study PRJEB33269, sample SAMEA4719815) | human gut metagenome | biome: human-associated habitat; feature: organic feature; material: feces | place: Cameroon | collected 2013-10 ... | reverse complement strand
GGAGTTTTGGGATGGCAGAACAGTACAGACTCGAAATGAGAGGAGTCAAAAAAACCTTCCCAGGTGTTAAGGCACTTGACGGAGTAAATTTACGGGTCCGCCCCGGAACGGTCCACGCACTGATGGGAGAAAACGGTGCCGGTAAATCGACACTGATGAAATGTCTTTTCGGAATTTACAAAATGGATGAAGGCGAAGTTTATATTGACGGTGTAAAGACCGAAATCGCAAACCCGGACGACGCGCTTCACAAAGGACTTGCCATGGTTCATCAGGAGCTTCAGCCGATTCCTGAGCGCTCCATCGCTGAGAATATGTATCTTGGACGTTATCCGATGAAAAAATACGGACCGGTCAAGGTCGTTGATCATGCGACGATGAACAAAGAAGCTGAGAAATGGCTTCGGGACGTTAAGATGGACTTTAACCCGAAAGCAAAGCTCGGCACATTATCAATCGGACAGATGCAGTCAGTAGAGATCGCAAAAGCGGTTAGCCAGAGCGCAAACCTTGTAATTCTGGATGAGCCGACGTCCTCCCTGACTGATAACGAGGTAGAGGCATTATTCCGGATCATCAGAGATCTGAAATCCAGAGGTGTTTCTATGATATATATCAGCCACAAGATGGCTGAAATCCGCCAGATTTCCGACGATATCACCATCATGCGGGACGGTACATACGTTGGAACCTGGGCAATTGATGATATCTCCGATGAAGAGATCGTAAAACAGATGGTTGGACGTGAGCTTAATAACGTCTATCCGCCGAAGGATGATTACCGGACGGATGAGACGGTGCTTAAGGTCAGCCACCTGACAAGTATCTTACCGAACTCCTTTAAAGATTGCTCTTTTGAGTTGAAGAGAGGCGAGATCTTAGGCTTCGGCGGACTTGTCGGCGCACAGAGAACAGAGCTTATGGAAGCAATCTTCGGAATGCGCCACATCGAGAGCGGTACCGTCGAGATCCTTGGAAAAGAGGCACATATTAAACGACCGCAGGACGCGATCAACAGCTCTGTAGGAATGATCACAGAGGACCGTCGAGGAAACGGTATCTTTGGATGCTTGAGCATTGATGATAATACAGCGATCGCTTCCTATAAGCATTATACCCATATGGGTAAGATCAACAAGAAAGAAGTCGATGACGTCGTAAAAGACAGCATCGCGAAATTAAAGATCAAAACACCGAGCGGAAAGACGCTGATCCAGTCTCTCTCCGGTGGTAACCAGCAGAAGGTAATTATCGCAAGATGGCTTGCAAACAATCCTGATATCCTGATCATGGATGAGCCGACCCGAGGTATCGACGTCGGAGCCAAGTATGAGATCTACCAGATCATGATCGATCTTGTAAAACAGGGCAAATCCATTATTATGATCTCGTCGGAGATGCCGGAACTGATCGGTATGTCCAACCGAATCATCGTAATGTGCAACGGTCACATTACCGGTGAGGTGGAAGGAGAAGACGCAACTCAGGAGAAGATCATGTCCTTCGCCACAAAGTTTACTTTAAGCGGCAAGGAAAACAAGTAGATTACAGGGAGGTTCAGTCATGACAGCGAAAAAAGTAAATGTAAAAGATTTCCTTATCAATAATGGAATCATCGTCGTTCTTTTATTACTTGCAGTGTTTACTGCAATCAAACAGCCGACATTCTTTTCCGGCGGCAACCTGATCAACATTGCGTTGAACGTAGCTCCGCGATTCATCATCGCCTGCGGCGTATCCGGATGCCTGATCACAAAAGGTACAGACCTTTCTGCAGGACGTATGGTAGGTCTTGCTGCCTGCCTGGCAGGTACATTACTCCAGAAACCGGACTACAGCGGTAAATTCTTCCCGAATCTTCCGGATTTCGGAAATGCCTGGGGCTTATGGGTTCTCGCAGTCCTTCTGATCTGCGTTGCAGTCTGCTGCGTTTTCGGATTTATCAACGGTGTCGTAATTTCCTACTTACAGGTTCCGGCCTTCATCGGAACACTTGGTATGCAGCTCATCGTTTATGGTGTGTGCCTTGTTTACACAAACGCGACTCCGATTGGTGGATATCACAGCGCGTACACAGCAGTAGCAAAAGGAAAACTCTTCGGAATGATCCCGTATCTGTTCCTGATCGCCCTTGCGGTTGGTCTTGTTATGTGGTTCATCTATAACATGACTCCTCATGGAAAATACATGTACGCCATCGGCGGCAACGAGCAGTCCGCAGAGGTTTCCGGAGTAAACACAAAGAAGACAAAGATCATCATCTACATGACAGCGGCAGCTCTTTATGCACTGGGCGGTTTCCTTGTAGGAGCAAAATCCGGTGGTTCCTCTGTTAACATGGGTTATGGATGGGAGCTTGAGGCTATCGCAGCCTGCACCATCGGCGGTGTATCTGTAAACGGCGGTATCGGACGTATCTCCGGTGTTCTCATCGGTGTCCTTGTATTCGAGATCTTAAAGACCTGCTTACAGTACCTTGGTGTTGATACAAACTACCAGTACATCGCACAGGGTATCGTTATCGTAGTTGCGATCGCCCTCGATATCAGAAAGTACATTGCAAAGAAGTAATAGACTGACTGTTTCGGTACAGTTAAAAAACGGGCGGAGGACGAGTTCCAACGCCCGTTTTTGTGCACTGTGGGTTTTAGCAGCCTGCCTCATGGAAAGAAAGCTGGAGCGGTTTGATAAAACCTGCACCGGGAGAGTGGAGGTGAAGGAATGGAAGAAGAGATTGAGAAGATCAGCGGAATCGGAACAGTGACTGAAGCTGCAGAAAAGGCTGTGGAGGCCTTTGATGAGAAGACTTTAGAAGAACTCACTGAGGAGAATAAACGGCTGCAGGAGGAAAATGAGCGCCTGAAGAACAGATCCATAAAAGAGCGGATGTACGATAAGATCAATGTGTCGGTGCGGACGATTGATATCTTTATCGGGTGCATGTGCGTATTGTTTGTGGCTGTTGTGGTGATGGGGATGCTGAAGTAAGAGAGTGAAGCGCTGACAGAGATCATGCCCGCTGTAGCCTAAACATTCAACGACAGGAAAAGATCCTGATGCCAGAAACTGAAACTATCGAAGTGGATAACAAAAAAGCTCTGGAGAACGATATGAGAAAGGTTCTCCAGGGCTTTTCTTTGTCTTGTCTGCTGATTCCCTAAAGAGGAAAATTACAGCAGGAGTCTTACTTCTTATAAAGAATTCTGATGGAATTCAGCACACAGAGGATCGCAACGCCGGTGTCGGCGAATACCGCGAGCCACATGGAGGCGATTCCCATGAGACCTAAGATCATGACAAGAGCTTTTACCGCAAGGGCGAATACCACATTCTGGTTGGAAATTGCGCCTGTGCTTCTCGCGATTCGGATGGCTTCCGGAATGGCATCCATGCTGGATGTCATGAAGACGACGTCGGCGGCCTCGATGGCTGCGTCAGCACCGCTTCCCATAGCTGCGCCCACATCAGCGCCTGCAAGCACCGGTGCGTCGTTGATTCCGTCACCGACGAACATTGCGCTTCCGTTCTCCGCGCGGAGTTTCTGTAAGATCTCAAGCTTATCAGCCGGGAGAAGCTTTGCGTATACATTGTCGATTCCGATCTCGGCGGCTACCGCCTCAGCGGCTGCCTCGCCGTCGCCGGTGAGCATAGCGGAGCGGATCCCTATGGATTTTAAGGATTTGATGGCAGCCTTTGCCTCCGGCTTGATCGTATCGGCGATCTGGATCGTTCCTGCAAGCTTTCCGTTTACCGATATATAGACGGTGGTGACAGCGCCGTTCTCATCGTAAGCGCCGCAGTCCACGTTGAACTCGGTGAGAAGCTTTCTGTTTCCACAGAGCACTTCGCCCTGGGAGAGCTTTGCATGGATGCCTTTGCCGGAGATCTCCTCGATCTCGGCGGGCTTTTCGATCACAAGATTCTGATCTTTTGCAGCGGAGACAATGCTGACTCCGATCGGATGAGTAGATGCGGTCTCGCATGCCGCCGCGATCTGGAGGATTTCCTGCTCGGAAGCTGTGCCTGCCGGAAGGATCGTCTGAACCACGAAGTTTCCTTTTGTGATGGTTCCTGTCTTATCCATGACAACCGTTTTTACAGCTTTCAGGTTTTCAAGTGCGATTCCACCTTTAAAGAGGATTCCTTTCTTGGAACCTGCGCCGATCCCGGAGAAGAATGCCAGCGGAACACTTAAAACAAGGGCACACGGGCAGCTGATTACGAGGAAGGTAAGAGCTGTGTAGATCCAGTGGGACCAGTTTCCCGTGATCAGAGACGGGATGATCGCTGTCGCGGCCGCCAGGGCAACGACGAACGGGGTGTAAATCCGTGCAAATTTCGTGATGAAGCGCTCGGCCTGCGGCTTGCTGGCTGCGGCGTTCTCCACGGAATCGAGAATCCTTGTGACCATGGACTCGGAAAGTTCCTTTTCGACTCTCATCTTTAAGAGACCGGAAGTATTGACACAGCCGGATGTCAGCTGGCTTCCGACCTTTACCGATACCGGGACTGGTTCACCTGTGATCGGTGACGTATCGATCCGGCTCTCGCCCTCTACAACAACGCCGTCAAGCGGAATGCGGTCACCGGGACGGATCTCTACGATATTGCCGACAACAGCGGAACTTGCCGGAACCTCGCGGACAGTACCGTTTTCGTCAAGAAGAACGGTCTCCGGACGAAGATCAACGGCTTCCATGATCTGACTGCGGCTCTTTTCAACCGCGCGGTGTTCGAATGTTTCACCGACCCGGTAGAAGAGCATAACTCCGACCGCCTCCCCAAACTGGCCGACACAGAAAGCGCCGATGGTCGCGATGCTCATCAAAAAGTTTTCATCCATCACGTGGCCGGTCTTCATGTTTTTCAGGGCTGTTAAGAGAACTTCCCGTCCAAGGATCAGGTAGGCGATCACAAAGCATATGGCGGAGATCTGCGGCATGGAGTGGGAGAGAAATTCTCCGATGATGAAGAGCAAGCCTCCGGCGATCAGCTCCGGAAGATCGTGGGCATGCTTGTCGTCACTGTTTGCATCTGCCGGTTTTCCTTCCTCGCGGATTTCGATGATGGTGCCTGGTTCGATTTTGTCTGCAATCTCCTGCATCTTCGGGAGCAGCTTTGTTCCTTCAGAAGAGTAGACACGGAGCTGTCTCGTTGCGAAAGTTAAAATACAGTCATCGACTTCCGGGAGCTCCTGGATTTTTTTCTCGATCTTTGCGGAGCAGTTTGCGCAGTCGATGTTTTTCATTACATAGACGGTGCAGATCGCTTTCGGATTCTTTGGACGGACCTCAATGACGGTGCCGGGCTCGATCTGATCAGCAATCTCCTGCATCTTCGGGAGCAGCTTTGTTCCCTCGGAAGAGTAGACCCGGAGCTGTCTCGTTGCGAAAGTCAAAATACAGTCATCGACTTCCGGGAGCTCCTGGATCTTTTTCTCGATCTTTGCGGAGCAGTTCGCGCAGTCGATGTTTTTCATCACGTAGACCACACAGGTGGATTTCGGTGCCGGACCGTGGTGGTGTTCGGCGTGCTCATGATGATGATCGTGTTCGGAGCAGCAGCCATCGTCATCATCGTGATGATGGTGATGACCACAGCCGCAGTGCTCTTCGTGTTCGTCATCATCATGACCTTCGTGATGATGGTGTCCGCAGTCGCAGTGCTCTTCATGCTCGTCATCATGCCCTTCGTGATGATGGTGTCCGCAGCAGCAATGCTCTTCGTGCTCGTCATCATCATGCTCATCGTGATGGTGATGATGTCCGCAGGAGCAGTGCTCTTCATGCTCGTCATCATGCTCATCGTGATGATGGTGTCCGCAGCAGCAAACCTCTTCGTCCTCGTGGTCTGCTGACTTCTGCTTGGATTTTTCTAATTCCTCCATAGAGTAGACCTCCTCAGAATTATAATTTTTAATTATCATATTAACATATGAACCATCGTTCATATGACAAATATAGTACAGCTCTATGGTAAATGCAAGACTATTTTTTGATATTAGGAAAAGAATTAAGAAAATAAGGTGGGAGAGCAGAAAAAGCTGCCTGGCGAAATACCGCAGGCAGCTTTGACTATGTACATATAGATATTAGATTTCTTTAAACATCCGCGCCTCGATCAGATGGATTCCGTGAAGGAAACACTCGCAGACCGGAGTCTCAACGCCAAGCTCTTTTCCGAGGCGGACAACCGTTCCGGCGAACATATCGACTTCCGTGCGTTTTCCGACCTCAAGATCCTGAAGCGTTGACGGCTTATTTTCATAAGGAAGACGTCCGAGAGTGTGCTCCTGACGGTCGATCTCATTCTGACCGATATCAATGCCCAGCTTATTTGCAATACGGATCACTTCCCACATGGCCTTGTGGCGGAAGAAGTTGGCGTCATCGTTTTTCTGGAATGCTCCGAAGGGAACGCCGAACATGGCGCATGTCATATTCTCGGCAACGTTGCACATGAACTTGAACCAGATCCCTTTTAACATATCCGCATCGATCTTGTAGTCGATCCCGCAGAGATCAAAAAGACTCTTTACGGCGAGAACATTCCCGGAATAGTGTTCCGGATCATTTTTAAGGTCACCGAAGTGGATCAGTCCTTTATGCGGATCGAATTCTGTCTTTCCGTCCTTCATGACAATGCTGATCCGCATATAAGAGTACAGCAGATGCTCACTGCCGTAGACGTCGGCGATTTGTTTTTCACTCTCCACACCATTTAATACGGAGAGGATGATCGTATCTTTGCCAACCTGATTTTTAATATCCCTGATCGCCTGCTCCAGATCATATCCCTTTACTGCAATGATAACGAGATCTGCCGGATCCCCCTCGATATCAGGTGTAATGATCGGAAAACGATAATTGATCGTATTGACTGTTACCCCTTTTCGCTCCAGACGCTCTTTTCTTGCGCCGTCTGCAAGGATCCGGAAATCAGCCCCCAGCTTTTCTGAGATACGCGGTGCGAAAAATACCCCCATCGCACCGAGACCGATCAACGTCACCTTCTTTATGTCTTTCATAACTCCCTTTTCCTCCTTAAAAGTAAAACAAGCTGCGTTCCTTCTATTGTATAGTAAGACCGTGAGGGTGTCAACGAAAACAACCTTGTCTTTAGGGATAAAAGATGATATGATGGAAAAAGTATGGAGAAAAATTAACAAATATGTGTATGGGGAGAGAACGCTGAATGGAAATCACAAAAGAAGATAAACGGTCGGTGATCGATCACTGTTATCTGACCTATTTTATCAGCGGAATGGTCATCCTGATCTTCGGTGTCATTCTGCCAAACCTGATCGAGGAGAGAAATTTAAGCTTTACCGCGGCCGGCGGACTGCTTTCCTTTCTGGCAATCGGAAATTTATGTTCAAGCCTGGTCTATCCGATATTCTGCGGGATGATGTCCCAGAAGACGGCGGTAGTCGTACTGGCGATTCCCTATCCGGTGTGCCTGTTCCTGTTTACATTGGGACTTCCGGTCCCGGTGCTCTATGTGATGATCTTTCTGATCGGAATCACGAAGGGCATGATCACGATCATCAACAATCACGCGATCCGTCAGGTGACGGGAAGTTCCAATCAATATCTGAATCTGCTTCATATGTGGTATGCGGTAGGCGCATTTCTGTCCCCGTTCGTTACGATGCTTCTCATGGGAGCGGGGATGAACTGGAAGACGATCCTGCGCCTCCTTGCAGTCCTCACGGTTCTTATCGTTCTTTCCTACGCCACAATGGATTACAGAAAGATCGAAAAAGAGGAAAAGAAGGAAGCAGGAGAGGAGCACAGTCAGGCAGCAGAGCCAAAAGAAAAGTTCTGGTTCTTAAAGAACGCGGGATTCCTTCTGGCAGTCGGCACGCTGTTCTTCTATATGGGCCTCGAAAACTCCGTAAACGGATGGTTTGTTACCTATTTAAAGAGCACAGGCTTCATGTCCGCAAGCCTTGCGACTGTGATGGTATCCGTGACCTGGATCATGATCATGATCGGAAGGATCATCATTGCAAACGTCTCAAAGAGGGTGTCGCCGGCAAAGATCCTGGCGGCGATCTCCACACTGCAGTTCGTGTCAGTGTTGATCCTCGTCCTCGCGAATAACACGGCGATGGCGGTGGCAGCCCTCGTCCTCTTGGGTCTTGGAATGGCAGGCGCCTTTCCGACAACGACGGCATTTACCGGAGATCTCATGGGGAATTCCCCGCTTGGAATGTCGGTGTTTACAGGGATCGGTTCCCTCGGCGGGATCCTTACCCCGCAGGTCATCGGCGTCCTCGCGGATAAGCTTGGATTCCAGGCGGCGATTCTGTTTTTAGTGCTGGACGCACTTTTGCTGGCACTTTTTGGAATCGGTGCCCTGAGATACACGGCAAGGCAGAAAAAATAAGAAGAGAACAAGTGAGTGTGTGATAAAAAAGTCAACCGGGACGGCATAAAAACCGTCCTGAATATAAATAAGGGGTAAAACATATGGATATTCGTTATTCCGCAAATCAAAGAGACGTAAAACGCTACACAACCGAAGAACTTCGGGATGAGTTCCTGATCCAGGATCTCTACCATCCGGATGAGGTGGTATCAGTCTACTCCCACGTGGACCGCATGGTGACACTGGGATGTATGCCGGTGAAAGAACATGTCTCCATCGAAAAGGGGATCGACTGCTGGAAAAATTTCGGTACCCACTATTTCCTTGAGCGCCGCGAGATCGGAATCTTCAATATCGGAGGTGCCGGATCCATCACAGCGGACGGAGTGGAGTACCGTCTCGGCTATAAAGACTGCCTGTACATCACGAAAGGCACAAAGAAAGTGATCTTTTCCAGTGACAGCGAGGAGACTCCGGCAAAATTTTATATGGTGAGTGCGCCGGCCCACACGTCCTACGAGACAAAGCTGATCACCTTGAAGGATGCCGCAAAGCGCCCGCTGGGTGATGCCAATACTTCCAATAAGAGAGTCATCAACCAGTTCATTCATCCGGATGTGCTGAAAACATGCCAGCTTTCCATGGGAATGACAGCTCTGGAGCCGGGAAGTGTCTGGAACAGCATGCCGTGCCACACCCATGAGCGCCGGATGGAGATCTACATGTACTTTGAAGTCCCGGAGAATCAGGTAGTCATGCATTTCATGGGGGAGCCGACTGAGACAAGACACATCGTCATGAAAAACGAAGAAGCCGTGATCAGCCCGTCCTGGAGCATCCACTGTGGAGCGGGAACCTCCAACTACACCTTTATCTGGGCTATGGGCGGAGAGAATCAGGAGTTCGACGATATGGACAACATCGCTCCGATGGACTTAAAGTAAGATATCGCAGAGGCCGATAAAAAACTGATATAAAATAGGAAAGGTAAGGATCAAAATGGATAAGAAGAACATGTTTTCTCTGGAAGGAAAGATCGCTCTCATAACAGGAGGCGCCCACGGAATCGGATTTGCCATCGCGGAGAGCTATGCAGAAGCAGGAGCAACGGTTGTATTTAACTGCAGCAGCGAGGCATCTTTAGAGCGCGGACTTGCCGCATACAAAGAAAAAGGGATCGATGCTCGCGGTTATGTCTGCGATGTTACGGATGAGGAAGCGGTAAAGAAAATGATCGCGGATATCGAGGAGAAGATCGGAACGGTCGATATCCTTGTAAACAATGCGGGAATGATCAAAAGAATTCCGATGCATGAGATGAGCGCGGATGAGTTCCGCAAGGTTGTCGATGTTGACCTGAATGCTCCGTTCATCATGGCAAAGGCTGTCCTTCCGGGCATGATGAAAAAGAAAGCCGGAAAGATCATCAACATCTGCTCCATGATGTCTGAACTCGGAAGAGAGACCGTATCCGCATACGCAGCGGCAAAGGGCGGTTTGAAGATGCTCACAAAGAACATCGCCTCCGAGTACGGAGAGTACAATATCCAGTGCAACGGCATTGGACCCGGCTACATCGCCACATCCCAGACAGCTCCGTTAAGAGAACGTCAGGCTGACGGCTCCCGCCATCCGTTCGACCAGTTTATCATTGCGAAGACACCGGCAGCAAGATGGGGCACCGTGGAAGACCTCAAGGGACCGGCAGTGTTCCTCGCGTCCGAGGCTTCTGACTTTGTAAATGGACACATCCTCTATGTGGACGGAGGCATCCTCGCTTATATCGGAAAACAGCCGTAAAGGCAGAAACAGATTTTGCCATATAAAGACATAAGCACTGCTTGTCTTTATGTGACCTGAAATTAGTATATTTGATAAATTTTTTCGGACGGCTTTGTTGACATTTTGGCAGAAAGCTGATATACTCAAATTACGATATTGTGAAAAATGCATAGAAACAGGCGCAAGACGGGTACATTTTTAAGATGTGCCCGTATGCGCTGAGAAAAATGTGGAATGCATTCCACAATACGAAATAACTAACCAACAAAAGTTTCTTAAGTGAAACGAAACGAAGGAGGTGCGGTAAGTATATGTGGACAGGCGGTATGACCTTTGCGGATTCGATCATCATTTCACTTGTTGGATTGTTGGTCGTATTCTCAGCACTTGCAGTGCTCGCAATCGCGGTTATCATTATCTCTAAGGTCATCGGTACATTATTTAAGGAGAGTGCGCCAAAGGCAGCTGCGGCAGTTGCAGCACCGGCTCCGGCTATCGATGAGGAATCCTATGCAGTGCTTCTCGCGGCAGTCAGTGAGGAAGCAAGATTGTCTGGAGAGCAGTTCCGTGTAACAAGTATCAAAGAACTGTAAAAAACAAAAAACCTAAAACGCAGAAAAAGGAAAGGATGTAGTAAATAACATGAAATACGTTGCAACATTAAACGGAAAAAAGTATGAAGTTGAGATCGAGAGAGTAGACGAGTACAGACCGCTTGACAGAGGCGCACAGGCTAGCGCACCGGCTCCGATCCTCGCAGCAGCACCGGCTCCGAAGGCAGCTCCGGCACCGGCAGCAGCACCGGCACCAGCTCCAGCACCGGCACCGGCTCCGGCTCCAGCACCGGCAGCAGCTCCGGCAGCAGCAGGCGGACAGACAGTAGAGGCTCCGATGCCAGGTAAGATCCTTGACATCAAAGTTAAAGTTGGTGACGCAGTTGGTTATGGTCAGTGTGTAATCGTTATGGAAGCAATGAAGATGGAGACAGAGATCGTAGCTCCGGCAGCAGGAACCGTTGCATCCATCAACGTAAGCACAGGCGATTCCGTTGAGACAGGTGCAGTTCTGGTTACCTTAAACTAAG
>ERZ1026901.1812-NODE-1812-length-11241-cov-3.618541_pt1 | contig 11241 bp, 12 predicted proteins | sample MGYA00380179_ERZ1026901 | MGnify/ENA primary metagenome ERZ1026901 (study PRJEB33269, sample SAMEA4719815) | human gut metagenome | biome: human-associated habitat; feature: organic feature; material: feces | place: Cameroon | collected 2013-10 ... | reverse complement strand
GGCAGCCCCATCGCCTTTACCTTCAACGGCGCTATGGCCCATCTTTTCGACCGGAGTACCCAGAAAAACCTGGAATGGCTTGAGAAATAATTTACGGTCACTCCCCGTGTACAGTTATATATTTCGTTGATCAGCGGAAAGAACGGCGTTTTTGATTGGATTGTTGGCTGTTTTGCGCTGAATTGCATAATTTTGGACATGGTTTGCTCTCTTCATTCAGGAGGGCATATCCCACAACTTTATTCTGACGGAGTCTGCAAACCATGTCTTTTTTTGTGCAGCTTCTCCTGTTGAATCAGACGGATGGGAAAAACATCGGATTCTTACCTGATATAAAAAATGGCGCCTGCCGCAAGACAATGTCCTGCGGCAGGCGCTATTTTTTTAGGTTTGCAGACTGCCTGAATATGATATACCCCTGTCACCGACTGCTCAAAGCATATGCCGTATGCCCGCTTAGCCATGCGAATGATTTTTCTTGAAATACAGTCTGACTTTGAGAGCTTCATCATGGTATCCGATGATCCCATTTTGATCTCTCGGTACAGGCATTGGGAAGGAGTGGCCCCATTGACAGCCTTGCGGTCCACACCGGTATGATCTCTGGCGTGAAAAATTCTCGTGGTGTGCGGTTTTCTTTGTGTCAGGGAAGCAGACTGCGGTAGCGTGCAGCCTTTTCCAACAGCTCCGCTTCTGTGCAGTAGGCTGTCAGGCAGCCTACTGCGGTGACGCATTTGCCGCCGGTGATGTTGCCGTACAACACACATTCAGCCAGAGAGCAGTCATGATAGAGACCATACAGGAAACCGGCCAGAAAGGCGTCGCCCGCGCCGGTGGAGTCCTGATGTACATATTCCGGGATCACAGGGATCACCTGCTGCACGCCGTTTTCCTGAATGAGACAGCCGGAAGCATCCAACTTTATCACCACTTTCTGGAAAAATTCACTCAACACCCGGGCAGCCTCCTCCGGCGTGTTTGTGCCGGTGATTTTCAGCGCTTCCTTCTGGTTCGGTGTGTAGAAATCTGCCAATTCCAACATGGGCCGGTATTTTTCGATGGACATCTCATCGTCCCAGCCAGTATCCAGCGTCAGAAGAGTTCCCTCCTGATGCAGCTGCCGGTAGACTTCCGGGAATCGAAGATCCATGGCGCAGATGGACGCTCCCTTGGAGTCTGCGTAGACCTGCTCTAATACCGTATCCGTCACCGGAAAACCATCAGAATAGGAGCAGAAGGTTCGGTCGCCCGGCGTCAGCATAGCGACGGAGATATTCAGGGGAATCGCATCCGTCTGGGGGCAGAGGTTAAAGGGAGTTACACCGGCGGACTCAAAGGCATCCCGTGCAAAACGAGAGAACATATCCTTTCCCAGCCCTGTCTGGATACGCACAGGTATGCCTAAGCGCCCCAGATTGATAAGGGTGGCGGGCAGTCCGCCGCCCATTTGCAGGGAAAATCCCTTGGAATAAAGTTCCTGCCCTTCTTCCGGCAGCCGGGGCAGACCTGAGAAAAACAGGTCAATGTTTACATTAGCGGCGCCGGAGATAAACGTCTTACTTCCAACCATCACTATATCCCGCATTCAGCGCAATGTAGGAATCCACCAGTTTCACGGCCAGCGAATAGGAATTCACCAGAGGATGAAGGGTCAGGCAGTCAATGGCGGCCGTCCGGCTTTTTTCTCGGATAGCTTTAGATGCCAGCCGCTCATAGGCTTTTACCCGGCGGATCAGTTCCAACGCCCGTTCGTCGCCATCCGTGACCTTATGAGGCGTACAGCTGTCAGGCGCGATGTCGCAGGTGATCTCTACAATGTCGTTATCCCGCAAGCCGGGGATGGCTCCTTGGTTGGGAGTGCAGAGGATCATGCTGCCCGCTTTGCCGGACTCCACAATATCAATGAAACGCAGAGCCACGCCGGCATAGCCGCCGGCATCAGGGGCAAACACATCGAAGGTCCAGGCCTTATTGCGGTGAATACCGGTCTCGTTGGCCATGTAAGCGTCTTCCCGACGGCCGTACCACTTTTCAAAGCACTTCAGGCAGCTTTCAAAGTCGTTTTCAATATCCATTTTGGAAAGTTCTGCCGTCATTTGACGATTGATGTCCTCGATGACTTCGCCGCGGGTCTGAGGGGCGTGGAGAATATTGCTGACAGCCTGTTCCCGATAATAGAAATAGTAAAGATATTCGTTAAGCACGCAGCCCATATGTTCCAGTAGATCCTTGCCGAAAAAGCGCATATCTGTTTCACGATAGGCGTCGTCCCGGCTAATCAGTTCCGGCATGATCTCCTTGCCGTCAATTTTGATGGAGCGGAAAAAGGAGAGATGGTTCAGACCGTAGCATTCGCCTACGATCCGATCCGCAGATACACCGTAGAGGTCCGCAAATTGGTGCAGCATGCCGCTGGGGGCATCGCAGATCCCATAGGTGAAGTCATAGCCCATATCTCGCAGAGTCTGAGAGACAACGCCGGCGGGATTGGTGAAGTTGAAAACCTTCACGGTTGGCTTGGCATATTGACGAATCAGTTCGCAATACTCTGCCAATGCCGGAACGGAGCGCATGGCAAAGGAGAGGCCGGCAGCGCCGGTGGTTTCCTGTCCCAGTACACCGTTGGCCAAGGCGATGCGCTCCTCCCGCACCCGCATGTGATCGCCGCCCACTCGAATCGTGGTGATGATATAGTCGGCATCTTTCACGGCGTCTACGGCATCCGTGGTCAGCCGGAATTTCAGCTCCGGATTGAGCATCCGGGAGACATGCGCGGCCAAACCGCCGTAAATCCGCAGTTTTTCCCCATCGTTATCCATGAACACCAGTTCAGTGATATGGAGTTCCGCCGCTTTCTGGGCAATGCTCTTTGCCAGGAACATGGAGCGGACACCGCCGCCTCCGATGACTGTCAGTTTCATGCTTGATTTCCTCCTTGGTTCATTCATCCCGCAGGTCCGCCAAATAAATAGGGCTTGTCAGTGCAATGGAATCTGCCGGACGGTCAAGTGCCGTTCCGTATACCTCCACCCGAAGCCAGCCGGGTACCAAGCTTACGGAAAAATCCACAGGCTTACCGTTGTAGGGCTGTTCAGCCAAGATCTTTCCATTGTGTACCAGCCGGATGGACTGAGGTGTGATTTCATTGTGAGCCCAAACGCTGCTTCGTTCCTCCATGCCGATCCGCACGGAAACAGAGGCGGGACCGGGATGTGCGGTTTGGCCCAGGCTGTAGATCTGGTTTTCCTGCTTCAGAGTAACATCCACGGTTGGACCCGTGGTGACATAGGTTCGTCCGGCGCGGATGGCAGCCTTGGCATTCTCTATTGTAACATCTCCGTCAATACCAAGATAGGTAGCGGTCAGCAGAGGGATCTGGCCGGGCTTGTCGGGGCCGTGCCAGTCGCGTCCGGCTGAAATAGCCAAATGGTAGCCCTGATTTAAAAGTGCATCGTACCAGGGCATGGCAAGGCCGTTCTTGGCGGAGGCGTGAGGATCGGGACCTGACCAGATCTCCACATAATCCATCAGATCCCAGCGTTTGACCCGAAATTCCCAATTACAGCCGCACATCAGCGGAGATCCAACCTCACAGGGGTGGGCCACGCCGGCGATGCCACCTGCGGCCCGGATCTCCTGCAGGGCTTCGTCAATGGTGTCCGGCGTTACAAAGCGCCAGTCTACGAAGCGGTCGCAGCCGATGACCAACAAATGGCCGTAAAAGGTAGTCCACTCAATACCGGGCAGCACCAGACAGTTGTTTTTCCGCTGCAGTTCCTCCGTGACCTCCAGCAGTCCGGTTACGGCGTTGTGGTCAGTCAGCGCCAGACCCGCATATCCATAGGCAGCCACACTTTCTATCAGCTGTGGGACCAGAAAGGTCCCGTCGCTGTGGCGAGTGTGGCAGTGCATTTCAAAGGGACGGTATTTCAGCATCCTGCTCACCTCGTTCCATCCCGTAAATTCTCAAGCGGTAGTCTACCGTGCCGACTACCACGGCCTGTACATGCAGCACTGCCCGCCAGTCTCCTGCGGAAGCTGCTGTGGGGGCGAAGCCCCAACTGGAGCCGCTTGCGGAAATTGTCAGTATCTGCTGTGGCGGATGACGGTGGGCACAGCCCACATATTCGCCGTTTTTATCCAGAGAAAGCGTTACAAAGTTGAAAAGCTCCTGGTATTCCTGCATATCCGCTTCTGTCAGCTGATAGCCGGCGGGAAAGTATGTTTTCACACACTTACGGATCTGCGGCATAATGATCTCGGGATCTCGAATGGCCTTAGGCCCGTAGTGCAGGCAAATAGCCAGATGATCGAAATCCCGGTCAACGCGGAAAGGAACCAGAATGTTTTTGCGGACATCCGCCAGAGTAAAGGCGAATGTCTGGTCAAGTAGCAATTCCACAGTTTTTCCTCCTGTTTTTAGCGTACCGGATGGAGAAAGGAAGTCGGCGCGGCGGATAGACTTCCCGGAAAAATACAGGGAGGAGACTCCTATGAGCTCCTCCCTGTAAGGCAGACGTTATTTCTCCCACTCTTTTTCGCGCAGGTTGGTGTAGATATATACACCGGCGGAAACAGAGCAAATGAGGAAGATGATAAACGACATGGCGGCCGCCCGCTCATAGCGCAAATACTTGTTGAACTGATCGAACAGCACAATGCCCAGCATCTTGGGATAGTTGCCGCCCATCAAATACGGCGTGGTAAACGAACCGACGTTGGACATGAACACGAATGTTGCTGCAATGACCACGTCCTTCATGGAAAGAGGAAGGATCATGCTTCGGAGCACCCGCAGTTTGCTGGCACCCACATCCCGAGCGCTTTCAATCATGGAGTCGGGGATCGCTCCCAGACCCGCCGTGATCATCAACGCAGCAAAGGGAATGTTGAACCACAGGTTCATGGTTACAAGGCCGCTGGCATGGTACATCATGCCCGGCTTGAAATCCGCGCCGAAAAGCTGGGAAACACGGTTGAGCAGGCCGGAATCCCGAATCACGGTGATCATGGCGTACACCGCTACCATGCCTGGCACGAAGCGGGGCAGCAGATAGAGGTTGCCAATCAGCCGGGAAACCTTGGACTTGACGAACCGCAGATATAGTGCCAGCAGATAGGCCAGAACAATGGCCAGCAGCACGGTGAGGAACACGACGCCCAGTGTGAAGAGAATGTTGGTCAGCTCGCGGGGAGTTTCAAAAAAGTATTTGTAGTTGTCGAAGGTAAAGCCGCCGGTGTCCGGGTCTGTAAAGCTGGTCTTAATGGCCGTCAGGATTGGCCAGGCTACTACCAGCATGACCGTCAGGAAGGACGGCAGTACCAATCCATAAGCAGCCAACATCTGTTTTAGTTTCTTGCTCATTCTTTACACCTCGGACACTTTCAAAATCAGAGTTTAGCCGAGAGAACCAATCTCGTTATCCCAGCGCTCGTTAAAGTCGGTACCCAGATCACCAATGGACAGCGTGCGGAAGTTGCTCACGTCCAGATCCTTCAGATCCTCATAGCCGGTCATATCCATATCGCTGACATCCACCAGAGGGATGGCGGCCATTTCCTTGACCAGGATCTGCTGGGCGGCATCGGAAAGCATATAGTTGGTGAAAACATAAGCACCATCAGGGTTAGAGCCAAACTTGGGGATCATCAGGCTCTGCACGGAGCCGGTAAAGGAAGGCTGAATAGTGGCCATCTTGATGTAAGAGGGGACAGTACCGGAGGCCCGCTGACTCAGCAGCATATCCGCCCACATGGGGCACATGTCAATCTCGCCCTGAGACAGCAGATCCAGAGCGCCCTGGTTCTTGTTGGGATAGACGATGCTGCCGCCGGACTTATACATATACGGATGCAGTTCAGACAGCTTGGCAAAGCCTTCATCCCACTGATCCATCCACTTGGGATCGTCAGAGGTCATGGCTTCCTGATCATCAATGCAGTTATAGACGGTGGTGCGGACGAAGGAGTCACCAGCGCCGCCAGTGCCGGGCACATTATAAGCGAAACGGCCGGGATGATCCTTGATCCACTGATACAGTTCTTCAGCGGTGGTAGGAACTTCGGTTACATTCTGAGAGTTGTAGGCCAGAACCACGGTGGTGCCGCGATAAGGCTGGCAGAACTCGGCGGCGTCAGCAGATTCGGCGCTGACCTGAGCAGCGTTGGGAATCTTGGACTTATCCAGCTTTTCAAAGCCGTCGGTACCGATCAGAGAAACAATCTTGGAAAGATCGTCGCCGCCCAGATCCACCAAATCATATTCCGTGTTGGTCTGATTTGCCTTGTAGGCGGAAGCCAGCATATCGGTCATGCCCTGACCGCCAGTGCCGGAGAGCAGGAAGTTCAATTCCACCTGATAACCCTGATTGACCTCGGCATTGCCATTGAAGTCGGCGGTCAGTGCTTCAAAGACCTGACGGACGTTGTCAGAGCCGGTAGCCCACAGATGAACGGTGGTATTCTTGGTTTCGCCGTCGCTGCTGCCGGAATCGGCGGGCTGCTCGGATTTCTGACCGCAGGCAGCAAGAGACATTGCCATCATAACGGCCAGTGCGGAGGCTAAGATGCGCTTCATTTTCATTTTGCTTCTTCCTTTCAATTAAAAAATATGCGTTTTGAGGAATTTGAGGTTCACGGGGTCTCCGGGGGTGAGACGTTCAGACTGATCGCGGTCCACGAAACATTTGACAACGAGGTCTCCGCACTGGACGTTGACCTCCACGTAATGTCCCAGAACCATGATGGTCCGCACGCAACCCTGGATATCCGCAGGCTCACTGGTGATGGCGACATCCTCGGGACGGACGGCAATGGTCTTTCCGTCCTTTTCGACGAAGTTCATTTCGCCAATAAAGGATGCCACATACTTGGTTGCGGGGTTATCGTAGATCTCCGTAGGAGTGCCTACCTGTTCAAATTTGCCCTTGTTCATGACCACGATGCGGTGGGACAGGGCCATGGCCTCTTCCTGATCGTGGGTCACGAATACCACGGTGATGCCCAGTTCGGCCTGAATCTTCTTCAACTCTTCGCGCATCTGCTGGCGGATTTTGGCGTCCAAGGCAGAGAACGGCTCATCCAACAGCAGTACGGAGGGCTTGAGCAGCAGGGAACGGGCAATTGCGATGCGCTGCTGCTGGCCGCCGGAAAGCTGAGTGGGATACTTCTTTTCGAAGCCGGACATGCTTACGAGCTTTAGGTGCTTATCAATATCGGCCCTGATCTGATCCTTGGGGATCTTGCGCAGTTTCAGGCCGAAAGCCAGATTTTCATATACCGTCATGTGGGTCCACAGGTTGTAGCTCTGGAATACCATGGCGGTCGGCCGCTTTTCCGGCGGCAGTTTCACGATAGACTCATTGTCGATCAGAATGTCGCCGTCAGTGACATCCAGAAAACCGCCGATGGTCCGCAGAATGGTGGACTTACCGCAGCCGGATGGCCCCAGCATGGTGACGATCTCGCCTTCATAAATTTTCAGATTGATATGTTCGACGCCATCACCGTTGTCATAGCGCTTTGTCATATCACGGATTTCCAGTTTTAAACTCCGTTCAGCCATTTTCCATTCCTCTCAATCACTTCATCTTGAAACCGCCGGCAATTGCCTCGGGACCGATATATTTCTTCATCGCAAAGATCATGACTGCGGCGGGGATCATCAGCAAAATTGCAAACACCGCACCGGCCTGACCGGGATAATCCAGAATAATGCCGTACATCTCTACGGGCATCGTCTTGATGCGGGCAAGGCCAACCAGCAGTGTGCCCTGCGCCTCTTCCATGGAACCGAGGAAGGTATAGAGCGTGGCGACCATAATGCCGGGCATCGCCATGGGGAAGGACACCTGGAAGAAGGTGCGGATGGGGCCGGCACCTACGTCCCGAGCGGCTTCCTCCTGTTGCTTGTGAACGGCTTGAAAGGCGCTACATGGGAGCCAAACCATGAACATCATGGAGTTGATCATATGAATAATGACAACGCCCAGCAGTGTACCCATCAGATTGTATTTATAGAAGAGAATACCAATAGAAGTGTAGATGCCCAGTTTTGGAAACGCATTGGTCAGCAGGAAAGAAAGCATGAAAATCTTTCTGCCGGGGAAGCGGAACCGGGCCAGAGAATAAGCCGCCGGGATGCACAGCACCATAGAGCAGACTGTGGTGATGACTGCAATGGTCAGGGACTGCACGATCGAGGAGACCAGACTCTTTTGAGAGAACACGAAGTTCCACCATTTAAAGCCCCATTCCGTGGGGAAAATATTGGGAACCTCATATACGTTGCCAAAAGCTGTAATGCACATGTACATCAGCGGGCCGTAAAAGAACAGCATAAAGACTGCCAGCAGAATAAATTCCAGGAATTTTTTCTTGCCTACCGCATAGTAAAAGCGCTTTGGATTTAGATATTTGAACACCTTCGACCACCCTTTTCACACAATTTTTGCAAATGTCACGTTCGAGAGGGAAGCCTTTCGACCCGAAAGACGAGCTCATCGTTTTTGGCAAAGGCCAGCAGATACCCGTTATAGGCTGCTGGATCCTGTGAAGTATAGCTTTGAATCAAGCTGTATTTTTCCGCGGGTGGAAAACCATCCGGCAGCGGACGGCGCTCCGCGGCGCACCGTAAAAGCGGATGATCCGCCGCCATGGGCGGCAAGCGGAACCATTCAACGTCCCGCTCTGGCCAGATATCTGTCCGGTCTGCGTGAATCAGATAATAATACAAAGCAGGAGGATTTTCCATGGCGGCAACGGCCTGCGTCGTAAAACGGCCCAAGGCGTCATGATCGCCGTGGCAGTCGCCGGGGGCTGTAACGTAGACGGTATCCGGATTGACCAGCGCTAACACATCGGAAAGATCCCGCAGAACGCTTGCGGCGGTATAAGTACCGTGACAGCCGCTGCGCATGAAGTGAAAATCCTGTCCGTCAGGCCGCCAGGTTTCTGTTCTCCCCCAACGGGAGGCGGATACCCTGCAGCCGTCATATAACCGGCGGAGAAAGCTTTCTTCGTAAGGCATACCGGTATCGGGATACCCCAAGAAATAGATCTGCTCCGCAGGGACGCCTAAAGCGGCCAGTACACTTCGGCTTTCCGCAGCTCTGACTGCGGCATCTGCCTCGGAAGCGTATTCACCGTTTGTAGCGAAGCACACGCTTACATGGGCGCCGGAGTGAGCGGCTTGATAGATAATACCGGCAGTTTGCAGACACTCGTCATCCTGATGGGGGGCCAGCAGGAGAATCCGCCGGGAAGATGTTTGATTCATACGCCGGTTTCCTTTCGCAGTCCGCAAACCATAACTGGCTGCCGCGTGGTGATGTTGTATACACCGGCGTCCAGAAACTGCCGGGCACAAGACGCGTCATTTACTGTCCACACGGAGGCGAGGATCCCGTTTTCGCGCAGGAGCGCAATGCGCTCCTGTGTGCACAGGCCGTAATAAAGATTGACGATCTGCACGCCGCAGCGTCGATAGAGGGAAATGGCGGCGCGAATCTGCTCTTCTGTAAGCGGAATACCGGCCTCGCACTGCGCATAAAGCGCAGGCATGGCACTTTCAATATTCCAAAACGTGCGGCACCGGATCGCGGGATCCTGTATAGCTTCAAGGGAGACGGAGCCGGAAAAAATCAACTGTTCGTCCACACCGCAGGCTTGCGCCAATGTTAGGACTGCGTGTTCGATGCCGGGATGCTTGAGATCGCAGTTGACCTTTACGCCGCTGCCGCGAATCAGAGAAAACACATCTTTCAGATCAGGATGTGCGCCATCGGATGGATCATGGCTGATGTAAAAGCCGTCATCCTTGGGATGTACATCCACTTCCAATGCGTCCGCACCGCAGTGCAGAGCGTATTGAACATATTCCAGAGAATTGTCCGGCCTACCCTCGCAACCTGAGTGGGCCGTGATCATTGTGTGCATTCCATCACTCCTTGCATGGAATGCAGAAACGGGGAGAGAGCGCCCCCGGCTCTGCTGTGAAATCAGCAAAGGTGCAAAGAAAAAAGCCAAGTACAACATGAACAAGTCTCTCGATTCCGGGAGAAAACTTGCTCTGTTGCCCCAGCTCTCAAACTCTTCAGCAACCCTTTGAAGTTGCCTTCATTTTACTCCTTTTTTGGCGAAGTGACAAGTGTGTTTTGCAAATTTGTATTCTTTTCGTTCAAATCGCACAGATTCTGTGAGGGGATTTTAGCTGTTGCGTCCAAGTGTGACGCCTGTCAACCTGCGTTTTTCCGGGAGCGCCGACGCGCTTGCAGAATAAGAAAAATGGGCGCGACAAAATTGTACCATAATCACAGCAAAAACTTACATTTTAGAAAATGAACGGATTCGCTTGTGAAATGCCAGAGGATTTACTATAATGCGGGAGAGAAGAATAATCTCTGATGATCTATCGTTTCATGATGATGTTTCTCAGTGTGTATGAGAGACAGACGCACTATGGGAGGGCAGTTTATGAAAGGCAGACAGGCGGCGTTTGAAGAAGCGATTCAGGAGGCTCCGGTGATTGCGGCTGTAAAAAATGACATGGGACTTGCCCATGCCCTGAGATCGGAATGTGCTGCCGTGTTTATTTTGTATGGGACGATCCTGGACATCGGGCAGATCGTAAAGCGGATCAGGGCAGCAGGCAAGCTGGCCTTTGTCCATGCGGATCTGATCGAGGGACTGAGTAACCGGGGGGAGATCGCCGTGGATTTTCTGGCGGAGGCTACAAAAGCGGATGGGATCATCTCCACCAGACCCAATCTCATCCATCACGCGAAGGAACTGGGACTGATCACGGTGCAGCGTTTTTTTCTGCTGGATTCCATTTCCTTTGAAAATGTGGTGCGCCAGAGTTCCCATGCGGATGTGATCGACATTTTGCCGGGGGCAATGCCGGATGTGATCCGGCGTCTGTCTCAGCGGGTGACGCAGCCACTGATCGCCAGCGGGCTGTTGACGGATAAGCGGGATGTATGCGGCGCTCTTGCAGCCGGAGCCGTTGCGATCTCTACCACCAGTGAGGAATTGTGGGAGGCATAAAGGTGCCTAATATGAATCCGGCTTGTACAGCTCAAAAAAGTCCTTGCTTTTCAGAAAGGACTGTGATATAGTCCAAGTAGAGACTAAAAACTGCATATTTCTGCTGAGAAAGTTGAGTCAAAGCGAACACAGCCGCATTAGGCGGTTTGGTTCGCTTTGATTTTTTTTAAATCAGCAGGGAAGGAAGTGTATTCC